>ENA-OPZZ01001814-OPZZ01001814.1-human-gut-metagenome-genome-assembly--contig:-NODE-1814-length-11997-cov-2.636142_pt1 | contig 11997 bp, 14 predicted proteins | sample MGYA00242487_ERZ504511 | MGnify/ENA primary metagenome ERZ504511 (study PRJEB26092, sample SAMD00036241) | human gut metagenome | host: Homo sapiens | study: EMG produced TPA metagenomics assembly of... | reverse complement strand
ACTTTCCGCATAAGTACATCTTAAACAAGACGCCAGCCAGATGGGTATTTGTTTTTCAACGTACCATTTGAAACTTTACCCCAGCCCAGGGCAAATTCATCAACGCAGATCAGATACCAGCCGTTCTTCAGATTCGGATCCACCTGCAGTGTCTCGCATTTCAAATAGCGCACCACTTCTTCGCTGTCTCCCGGATAAGCGATCACTTTGTCGCAGACATCCGGTGTCAGGCCCCTGGCAAAGGCACCGCTTGGTTCAAAACGCTTCTTCTTGAGTTCTCCTAAAAACCATCCGCTTCGCATAATATGCAGTCCCTTCAGCTCCGGCATTCCCTCCGGAATATACTGCACATAGCCGTTCTGCACAAGCAGACGTTTCTTGTCAAAAGGATAATGAATGCCCTCTGTCTCCAAAAACTGGAAAAAGCTCTCCATCTCCGCCGGCAGTTTTGGAACGGATGCCAAAGTCACTTTGCCGCCCATCGGCTCACTGTCCGCATCACGGCAAAGCACAGCTGCAAAATGGCCCTCACCCTCCAGATGATGCGGCCAGAGACGCCTTGTCTTTGTAAGTTCAGGATTGCCGTCTGCCCATTCCGGATGACCATGATCAATACAATGACAGCCACATAAATCCTTATCATCGTCTACTTCCACCAGATGGAAATCCGGATGTTCCTGCAAAAACCACGCAATGCTGCCCTCATCCTCTTCCGGTGAAAAAGTACATGTAGAATATATTAATTTGCCGCCCGGACGGACCATTTTGGCACCATAGGTCAGAATCTCCATCTGAAGCTTATGGTATTCCTCCGGTCCCATTCTCAGCCAGCTCTCAGTCATAGAAGGTTCCTTGTGGAACATGCCTTCGCCGGAACACGGTGCATCAATCAATACTTTATCAAAGAATTCCGGGAAATATCTGGATAATTTCTCCGGATACTCACTGACAACAATACTGTTGATAATGCCAAAGCCCTCCAGATTGCGCAGAAGTGCCTTGGCTCTGGATTTGCTGATATCGTTGGATATCAGCAGGCCCTCTCCCTTTAAGGCTGCACCGATGGCCGTACTTTTGCCTCCCGGTGCCGCACACATATCCAGAATCTTCTCCCCAGGCTGTGCATTCACAAGCTTTGCCGGCAGCATGGCGCTGGCCTCCTGAATATAATAAAGACCTCCCTGATAATAAGGATGTTTTGAAAATTGCTTCTTATTCTCAAGATAAAATCCTGTCTCATTCCAAGGTACCTGCTTCAAATCCACGCCCATCCGCTGAAGCAGCTCCTGGGGTTTTATTTTCCATGTATTAATTCTTAATCCGTTATGGAAAGGCAGATCATAGCTCTTCAAAAATTCCGCATATTCTTCATCACCAAGCATCTGCTGCATTCTTTCCTGAAACTTCTCCGGAAATTGTATCATTGTATTCCTCCAGTTCACTTTCTATCTTATCATTTTACTCATCTGCTATTGTAATCTCTAATTTTTTTGACTCCTATTAGCCACTTTGCTTTTATCATTTTCTTTTATCAAAAAAATTTTCCGAAAATATCCTAATCCGGCCGCCTACAACTCGGCACCTGTATCCTCCAAAAGCGGACCGTTGTCTGCTGCATAAGTCGCCAGTTCATCACAGCGCTCATTCTGCGGATGACCTGCATGGCCTTTCACCCAGACAAATTTTACTGCATGGGGTGCCTTTGCCTGAAGAAGCCGCTTCCAGAGATCCACGTTCTTTACCGGCTCGTTTTTGCCCCGCTTCCATCCCTTTCTCACCCAGCCATCTACCCAGTGCTGGTTAAAAGCATCCACCACATACTTGGAATCCGAGTAAAGGGTCACATTGCACGGGCGGTTCAATGCCTCCAGGGCTGTGATCACGCCAAGAAGCTCCATCCGGTTATTGGTCGTTCTGCGGTATCCCGCCGATAACTCCTTCACATGCAGCTGATTCTTTGGATCAATATATTCAAGAACAGCCCCGTATCCACCGGGTCCCGGGTTGCCTCTGGCTGCACCATCTGTATAAATCGTCACGTTCATATTTTATGTTCTCCTCTATTATTAAGTTTTAAGTCCTTTTGATTGCCTGTATCTAGTACATCGATAACACCTTCTATTAAGCGTTTCTTTTAGCAATCCCTTCGCTTGCATCCATTTTCCTGTCAGTCTTATCCCGACAGATTTACTACCGCTCATTTTAACATAAAAACGGCGGCAAAAAAAGCCCGCCGTGCAAATCTCACGATTTTTTGCATCGGCGGACAATAGCCTGCACCAGAAAGGCCAGTAAAGTTCCCGTCACCACTCCGGCAAAATCAATCCATACATCTGTCACCTGAGAAGATCGTCCCAGTGAAAAAAGCTGGATTGTCTCATCTGCAAGAGCTGTCATCAAACCGGCCAGCAGGGGCCACCCGAGAAACCGCAGCGGCCGCATAGTATAACCCTTTACCACAGATAATAACAATATACCCTCAATAGCAAACTCTGTAAAATGGGCTGTCTTGCGGACGATAAACTCCGTCAGGGCCGCCCCTTCACTGCCAAGAATACGTCTAAGCAATGCCAGCACCGCACCGCTCTTTAACGTGGAAGCATTCCGCATTGTCCATGGAATTGCTGAAAATGAAGACAACCCAGAGGATAAGAAGGAGAACTGTGATGATTCTGTAGGTTGTTTTGTGAATTTTGATTCGTATGCATTGTTTACTTTCTTTGCCCTTCTTTCATTATTTTTATTTTTCACGTCTATCTCAGCCGTATCATATGTAAAATCTAATAAATATCTTTAAATGCTTCTCAAATCTTATCAGTTTTTCCGAATAATTTTGATAACTCAAGTCAATGCTATCGAAATTTCACCGCCAAATGTACTAATTGAAAATCTATCATCTGAAACAATAGTTTCCTTTTCAATATGATATTCAAACGGAAACAAATACACAGAATCGTTTATTTCCTGAAAAGAATAGTATCCGCTATCATCAATATTCATCACAGCATAAGCCATAAACACACTAATTTTTTTATTATTTATGGGTATTCTGTTGATGTAATACTTCCCCGGCTTTTCACAGCGCAGCACATCGAATTCCTTCAGTGTTGCAATCAATTTATCAATCGAATGATATAAGGTTGTTCTTTCTCCCCACTCATCAAATAGCTTTTGCTTTAACTGGGCAAGTGTTATTTCGTCCTGAAATTCCGACATTTTACCGATCAGTTTGCACATATCAAAAAACACCGGATATGCTGCCAACATCATGCACCAGTTGATACTCACCGCATATTCCGGGTACTTTTCCATCAGCTGTACTGCCTCATTTTTTTAAGCATGGGCTGTATAGATTATCATAAACCCAAATATTCATCAAAATCTCTCTAGTTTTTCGAAGAACCGTTGGGCTTTCAATCTCATAGTTCAAATACTCATTGAGTTTATCTTTAATCTCTGATTCCGGTATTCCATCCGCCACTAAGTCAACCGTATATTTTAACCAAGGCAATTTCAGTTTTCTTGACAAACCTACCATTTTAGCCATGACAATCCTCCATCCTCGCAATTATGAACGGAACCACCACTTCATCAAGCGAAATCCCGCCATGCGTCATTACATTTTCACCTTTAATATCCAAAGAATCCCCCACATTGCAGATTAGATAGTCATAATGCTTTGGCAAATAGTATTTCGGATATTCCAAAAGGCCATATCGTTCTATCAAACTGTCTTTATTAGCAAAATCCTTCAAAACCACCATCTTATGACTTCTTGTTTCGACTTCAACTCCTGATCCTGTCAATCGTCCAAGTCCAGTGCAAGGTGTATTTCCATGATCTGCTGTAATATAAACATCAAAGCCATCCTGCAACAATCTTTTTGTCAGTCCAGCAAGCTTGTTTTGTTTCATCAGCACCGTATCATCATTCAACATTCCAATGCGTCCCTGATACTGGGCATGAACCAATTCATCAATATCAAGAATGATGACAGCCCCACACTTTACGAACGCCGAAAACCTCGCATCATACCCTCGTTCGTAGCCTATCTGATTGTCCTTATACCCATATTTTCTTGCACATTCGTAAAATTCATTCTTCTCTTTACTTTGCTTCCACGGTTCAACCAGCTGACTGGGATATTTTCCACTCAGTAGGCATTGGCGAGAAATAGATGTCGTAGATGGAATCATGGCAAAGGCAGCACTTTGGCGATAACAAATTCCTGTAAACGATCTTTTCAATATCATCCAGTCAAATTCCGACATACCATCCATTACGATAATGGCAGCCTTTTCACTATGATCATGGATATAATCCATTACACTGCTTACCATGACCGGAGATTCTGAGTTGATTTCCGAAGACAGCTTTCCGAAATTTTTCATCGCATAAGCGCAGAACACCCGATTTCAATCCCGAAGTATCAATGTCAACATTGTGTTCTGCAGCGGTTACATCAATCTTTGCTTTTTTCTCCGCAAGATCAAACCAAACCTTATAATCTTCGATACTTTTCGCTTGGTTCAACGCACAATCATATAAATCTCTCAAATATAGCTCAACATTTTTCTGGGCATACATTTTGTGGCGAAGAAACATTTCCGTCTGTTTCCGTTCATGGTATTCCTCAAAATCAGTTTGATATGCCAGCGCGAGAAGTTCCAAATCCAGATTTTTGCTTTCTCGCAGAACTACACTATTCAACTTTGGAAATAATGACTCGAACGAAATTTCTTCCTCCCGGCATTTTTTCCGGATATCACACGGCACATAAACACCCGGCTGCACCAGAATAGCAAGCTTTTTCTCTCCATTTAGAAGGCTGGTATCATTAACCCGGAAGTTCAAATCATCAGTATACGCAACAATCCTAAAGCCATGTGCCTGAAACACCGCACTATAATGCGCTTTTTCTTCCAGATGATCTGTATCAACGAGCATCATTTTTTTCGTATACTGTGCAGCTGTTTTTTCAAACACATAGTCTCCAAACATCTGTTACGCCTCCAATCTTGCCATCATGATTAACCTAAAATCCGGATATACCTGTGAGCCTTTCCTGTGCTGTGCTTCAATGTTGGCCTTTTCTTTTTGCAGCTTTTGCAGGCGGCTTCTCCGGATATTCTCTATCCCAATATGTTCTGCAGCCTCTTGCCTCAGTTCCAAAGCGTACATATATTTCTTGAAACTTTCCTCATTCTGCTGCATCTGCTTTTCTTTTAATTCGACAAATGTGTCATAGGCAAAATCCATGCAACTTTTTTCAAGCTTAGAATAAATTTCCGCATCCACATTCGGCGCAGATGAAACCCTGAGCTTACTGCTTCCATCGAGGAAAACATCCATAATACGTTTTCCTGCCATCGGTCGCAATACCATTGCGCTGTTGACAAATATCGGCAAAATCCTCTTTCCGCTCTCTTTTTCAGAGATGGACAGCTCCCAAAGCATAAAATAGCCTTCTTCATTGGGGAAGTTATCAATCTGGATGGACATAAGCGGTGCCGTCCGATCCTGCACCAACTCCATCTTCAAATGCTGTGTGATTTCTTCATCTGCAATGCTGATGCGGTCAATCAAACGTGGATCATGCCCCTGCCAGCATTCATAATAGGTCAGCATTGTGCGAAGCGCACTGTCCACATCAAAATTCGACTCCGTTCCGACAAGTTTTGTCAAGTCTTTCTCTTCTCGGATCACATTTTTATATTTCTGCGCATTCGTAAGCTGCTGCTTCATCTCTGCCTCAACTGGGTACAGATTCTTCTCTACCTGTGAAGCATGACCAATAGAGCGCATATACACATCCGTAAAGTCACATTCTGCTACTTCGCTATCCAGAACATCGGAATACTTATCCACGCCCATCTCTTTCAGAATAACGGACAGTTTTTCTTCCAACACTTCACGAACACGATTTTCTACTGTTTCGCCTACAATGAAGTTATAAATATGTACATCCCTCTGCTGACCAATACGGTCAATACGACCACACCGCTGCTCGATTTCATTGGGTTCCACGGAAGGTCATAGTTAATAATGATATTGGCAAACTGCAAGTTCAAACCTTCGCCACCGGCATCTGTCGAAATAAAAATACTGGTACTGGTCCTAAACTCCTGCATGGCAGCATTTCGCTCGTCAATGCTCATGCCGCCGTTTAGAATCGTTATCGTATAGCCTCTATTCACAAGCAGCTCTTGCAAATAAGTCTGCGTAGCCACAAATTCTGTGAAAATAATAACCTTCTGTGTACGATCCTCACTCAGAATAGCATCAATCTCATTCAACAGCGGCTCTACTTTTGCATCCTGATTCTGGAACTGTGCTTGTTTTGCAAGAGAGATAATCTGCTTCAGCTCTTCGCTTTCCAACTCCATATCCAGAGAAATCGCTTCAAGAGCATCCTCAACACCATCCTCGATGTTCAGCTCGTCCAAATCCTCTTCCCTCAAATTACCAACGCAGGTGCGCTGCTCCAACAGGACATTAATCTGCGCTCCAGGCTCTGCCGAATAGCCGCAGTACTGCTCGTCACCATGCGCTGCATGATAATCAACAGGAAGATCAAGCACATATTTTTCTTGCGATTGCGCAGTGCTTTGTTATAGGTCTTTGCGACATAGGAGCTAACCATTTCATACAGTTCCCGTTGCAAATTATTGCGGTCGTCCCATGAAATCGTCACAAGATGTGTGATACGGTTCTTGAACAGCAGATTACCGTTATTGTCAATGGCCTCGCGCTTTTCCGTACGGATCAGGAATGGAGCAACTTGCTCCCGAACAATGGACTTGGCATTCGGGAAAGCATCCGCATCCAGCAAACGAATCAGCCGCAAAAACGGCTCAGTTTTGCCATTATGCGGTGTTGCCGACAACAGCAGAAGATACGGACTTGCCTGTGCAAGCAGATTGCCCAGCTTGTAGCGAGCCACTTCACCAGAAGAACCAGCCACACGATGCGCCTCATCTATAATGATTAAATCCCATCCGCTGTTGATGATGGAATAGATTCGTTCCTCGTTGTACTTTTCAACCTTTTCCTCACTCCAACCGGCGTGTTTTTCAATCGGCTTGATAGAATCCATCGGGGAAATTACCTGATCGAACTGACCATACACATCATCATTATCCGTCAGGCGGCGAATCGTATCATAATCGGACGGCAAAAATTCACTTGAAATTTCTCATGGAACTTTTCCTGCATCTCGCTTGCCCACTGGGTCACCAGACCAGTCGGGCAAACAACAAAAAGTCCTACTGACAAGACCACGGCTCTTCAATTCGCGGATGATCATATCAGCTTCAATCGTCTTACCAAGACCAACTTCATCCGCCAGAATATAGCGAATGTTGTTGGTCTCCATTGCGCGGTTCAACACATGGAGCTGGTGCGGCAACGGAATAATCCCGCTGGCAAGAGAAGAAAGAAAACCACCAGAAGTTTCGTTTTGATTTTAGAGAGCAGCGTAACATAGCGCAGATAATTTTCATCGTACTGTACAGTACTGCGCGATGAGCTAAGCTGTTCCTCATTTGCCTTATACACCCGACCTGTTGCGGGTTAAAAATCCCTGTAGGAGACATAGCCCCATGCTTCGATTTTCTCCAAAATCTGTACATTTGCCTTTTCTATGTGTCAAAACCGAAATCACCTGTATTTAGCATTTTAACCCTCGTTTATCACCGCGCACCGTTAATGAGCAACTTCAAGTTATCCCATGTCCACCTGTACATTTTATCACTTGTTTTTGCAGCCTTTGGCTTGTAACAAGTTCTATCGCTATAACCTTTAAGCAGGAAATAGCTTGTACCCTCATCTTGAGCAATATGTAATTCGGCGGATACACCAGTTGCGGTATCAGTATGTTCTCCGCAAATAACTACAACCACATCACATCCCTTAATTCTTCTACGAGCATTCTTCTTCCAGTCTTCATCAATAATCGGTGCCTTAATTGACATATCTGTTATTTCAAACGGAGAATCATCATTCTTTGCCTGCCCGACAAGAAGGTTCTTCAGGCTCAGATCGTAGTCATAATCAAAACTGATAAAAGTTCTTTTCTTTGCCATTTTACAAATTTTCCTTTCAGATTAAATTTTTATTAAATAAGGACCAGTAGTATTTGCCTGTAGCAGTCAGTCTACAACTCTTGGACTCCATAGCTGCATAGTACATGTGCGGCGTACCATTCGGTACAACAACGCCTACACTTTCCAATTTCTAAATCTTTTTGAATATCTCGGTATTGTTCCGATCAGCATATGGCACAATAATGTCATGTTTTACATTAGGATCATTTGTAGGCTCAAAAGATGGATTCAATGCATAGTTTTCATTTGGATCTGAGAATAGTTCCCCTATAAATCTCAAAACATCAAGAGAAACCGGAGGAACAACCGTTTTGATAGGTGAAAATGATGTTACATTTGTTTTGAAAACCGGCCGCTGATCCCACGGTCCTAATGATTTATCAATAAACGCATATATTCCACCCAATGTTATATTTCCGAGTAAGTCGGCAGCTCCACCATTCAAAGCATCAATAAGTAACGATGTGAACACTCCATGACCATTTACTTCAACAGATCGACTCGTCTTTTTTACTTGCTGTTAGTAAAGTTACGCCTTCTGATATTACCGCTGTATTCTGGTTTCCAATTTGCATATTACCCATCATTCCAGAATGACAGCAATCTAAAATAACTACCTGTTCTTGCATTTGATTGGTTAACAATCGTTAATAAATCCTGCATGGACAAGCCAAAGTCGCCATCAGTAAAGTCTGGTGTTACAATATACCCTCCAATGCTATCAATATAACCATGTCCAGAGAAGTAGAATAGTGCAATATCTGCGTCACCAGAAAAACAGTCATCAACAGCATTTCGTAAACTGCCTTTTGTGGCAATATTCATCATTGCTCTGACAGAAAAATTTACTGTTCCATCTCCATTTCTCGAAATTGCAGATTCTACAGCCCTCGCATCATTTATGCATCCATTTAATGGACAACTTTTGTAGTCGTTAATGCCAACAACCAAAGCTTTCTTCATAGACAACACTTCCTTTACACTCTCCCAAGGCTGATATCATAGTACATCAGCAGGTTAGAATCCTCCTGAATGGTCTGCTCCGGCAGACGCTCTGCGATATCAACGATGGCCTTATAGTTCTTTTCTTTCCAAAGGCGAGAGAAGCCCACACGGATAGCTTCTGAACGGAACAGCTTCAGCTTGCCTTTGCTGTTCAAGTAGCCTTCAAATTCCTTCCACAGGTTCTTCTCCCGCAGTTTGACCAGATCACCTTCCTTGGTTACATCCGGGATGTACCAGCGGCCTTTCTCGTCTTGCAGGAAGTTTTCTTCCAAAATGGTAGTAAGCTCCGGCATCTGCTCATACTTATCTACAGCTTTGACTTCCTTCATGAACTTCGGCTGAAGCTCTGCATATGTCTGCGGACCACAGAACTGCTCATCCAACTGCTGATATAGCCATGAAATGGCCGTTTTTTCATTTGTAACAAACAGCTCAAACTGGATATTCTCCACTTCGGTCGTGATACGGGTAGTATCATACTCATTTACCTGATCCGGCAAAAAGTACATATTATCGCGTTTCAAGAACTTTTCATCCAAACCACGATAAAAGTCGGTGGCATCCAACGGCACAGGAATACCTCTCATAATATGGTATGCTACCATACGATCAAATAGCAAATAAGCTTGCCTTTCCGCAATCATTTGTATTTTGTCATTTTCGATGCTAACCACAGGCAAATTATCCAAATATTGACCAACAAAGAACCAAGCTGTTTCTTCGCTTCCTGCCTGTTCCGAGAATTCACGTTCAAATTCCTCTTTAGGTTTATAAGCTGAAATTGCTAAATCTTGTTTTACTGCTCCATTTGCCGTCTGCTGATTATAGCTACCCTGCCCTTTGTCGAGAGTCTTTACATAAGAAACAACAAAGCCTGCTTTCTGAATCGCTTCATTAATTGCCATCCATACCTTATTCTTGCTATTATGAAACTCTATTGTTATCCATCGATTTGGTTTGAGGCATCTGTAAAATTCTCTAAAACACCTTTCAAAAAGGTCTTGATAATCAGACAGTGCCTTTTTTTGTGCTCTGCAAATTATTGCCTCTTTCTCATTGTTTGTGACGATTTTCAACCATGTATCCCAAATAAAACTCAATTCTGAATAAATCAAGTTATCACCAAAAGGAGGATCAACAAAAATATAATCTATTGAATTGCTGGGAATCATGCGCAAATCCGTAGATGAACCACATGATACACAACAATTTTCATTCTTCTTTGTGAAAGAAAATACAGGTTCTATGTCCTTTATTTTTCCTCTCACAAGTGTAAAAATATTTCTTTCTGCCAGTATACTTGGAATATACAGTGCATTTGGCATAGCGCCCGCTAAATTGATTTTTCCTTTTTTCATACCGACATTATGCAATTTTGATGCCGTTTTCATCAGAACTGCTGTTACACAGAACATTATCTGATTTTTGTATTTACTTCTTTGTGCCATATCCCATATCAAAGCAAGTGCGCAAAGATTCCTTTCTGTATAGAAAAGATTGACCCTATTAAATCCAGCTTTTATTGGGTCAGCAGTTTTTTCCCCATATGGAACCTCTTCTGTCGGATACCATTTATCCGTGTCCATTTTCTTGATTTTCTCCATGAGCGCAATATCTTCAGCATCTGGTACTTTATCGTAACGTTTACCACCATAAGAGTAATTAATCAGCACTGGAACTTGCTTAGAAACTTCTATGGTCTTTCCGCTTTTCTTGTCAATAAGTATATCTTTAGCTCTTGCGCATTGTGATTTTTTAATGATAGAGCCACACAAATCACAACGAAGCTCCTTTTTCATATTTCTATCACTGTCAATAGCAATATTCCAGAAAACAATTTCCTTCCCACAATGCGGACAATAAAAAACGTCAGACCAAAGAGTATAATTTATTGCAGCCTTTTCTCCCAAGAGATTTTCCTGTATGGGATGAGTAGAATACATCCACCCCAATTCACGTTCAGCCGCATCTACGATACGATGAGCCTCTTCCGAAAATTCATATCCATCGATCGTAGCATTATAATTTGAAGCAATAAAAGTCGCGGACGGCGAAAGATCATTCAGGATAGCTTTCCGTGCGCCCCAAGAAACATTAGGATTCATCCGTTCAATTTTGCATCTAAAATCATTATCTGGGCAACCACACATTTGTGCAGCAACACCAGTCATTCCGGTACCACAAAAGCCATCCAAAACTAAATCGCCAGGCTTTGTATAATGCAAAATATACTGCATAATAGCTTTGTGCGGTACTTTAGTGTGATATGTGTGTGCCATGTAGATTGGATCTGTTTTACCTTCACTCACATCCGCCGCAAACGGCTCTCTATGATAATCGTCCGTTGCCTCATCATACTGAGTACCATACTCCTTGATAAAATCCTCGATAAACGGATTGGGGCAGGCAGTATAAAACGGCGCATCTGAAAGTGCAATGATATCCTCATCCGTACCAATGGGGAAGCCCTCAATATTGCGTACTTTATCTATATCTTCTTTGGTCAGCTTTCTGAGTTCCATAGCTGTTTCCTCACTTTCGTTTTCTAAATTGTGCAAGCGGCACTTGCACAATTTCATTTAATTCGTTTCTGGATATCCTCAACGGACGGCAACTGCTTTTCCAGATCATCCGGCAGGCTGCTGGTAACTTTGTATTCGCTCACGCCAATCGGCTTGGAAATGTCCTTGAGAGAGTATTCCGCCACCACATTGTTCTTGCTCTTGCACAAGAGCAGACCAATGGACGGATTATCCTGCTCTTTCTTTAAGATACCATCCACCGCTGACAGGTAGAAATTCAGCTGTCCGGCGTATTCCGGCTTGAATTCTCCGGTTTTCAGTTCGATAACCACATAGCAGCGCAGGTTCAGGTTATAGAACAGCAA
>ENA-OPZZ01001811-OPZZ01001811.1-human-gut-metagenome-genome-assembly--contig:-NODE-1811-length-12023-cov-2.810693_pt1 | contig 12023 bp, 13 predicted proteins | sample MGYA00242487_ERZ504511 | MGnify/ENA primary metagenome ERZ504511 (study PRJEB26092, sample SAMD00036241) | human gut metagenome | host: Homo sapiens | study: EMG produced TPA metagenomics assembly of... | reverse complement strand
GAAAGAAACATCCTCGTAACAGACATTTCCCTTTACATTTTTAAGCTGTTTTGCATCAGCAGCATCAACTATATCCGGCTCAGTTTCCACCACCTCTAAGAATCTTCTAAAGCCCGAAAGTCCCTTCTGCATCATCTCAGTCAGCTCTACAAGTATCTGGATAGGACTGATAAAGATGCCTATATACAGCGCATACATAGCAAGGTCGGATGCCTCCATCCTTCCATGCGCTATCAAAAAGCCACCAAATACCAGTGTGACAAGATACATCATCCCCTGAAAAAATGCATTTCCGCTCATAAAGCTACCCATACATCTGTAATTTGCATCCTTTGAAATCAGGAAATTTTCATTACTTCTGTTAAATTTTTCCTGCTCGATACGCTCATTGGCAAATGACTGCACCACCCTTATGCCCGCCAGAGTATCCTGAAGACTCGAATTAATATCACCGATTTTTTCGCCTGTTATCCATAAAGGTTTCCTGCATTTTCTTATTCTGTCCATATGAAAATACAAGCATAAGCACCACAAGAATAAGCATAGGAACCGCAAGCATACGGTTTATCATAAACAGAAAAATGAACGAACCGATTATCTTTATAAGTGAGATAAACAGATTCTCCGGTCCGTGATGCGCAAGCTCCGATATATCAAACAAATCGGATACGAGCTTGCTCATCATCTGTCCGGAATTATTCTGATCATAATACGAAAAAGAAAGCTTTTCATATTGGTCGAAAAGCTCCTTTCTCATGTCGCGCTCCATCCTCGCTCCCATCATGTGCCCCGCATATGTCACATAATACCTGCACGCAGTCTGTATGATATATGCCACCAAAAGGCCTATTGTAATAGGAATCAGCGCAGAAATGATTTTTCCCGGTGCTCCTGCAAAAAGGGTTTGGGTCAGCGTGCGAAGCAGCTGCGGAAACGCCAGATCTATGGCACTGATTATTGTTGCGCAAAGCAGGTCTATGAAAAAGACTGTTTTGTAGGGTTTGTAGTATTTGATGAATTTCTTTAATGTTTGCATTGTGTTCTCCCTGTGTGTTGTTGGTGAAACTATTTGTTTCTTAACTCACATCATTATATATAGGTAAACCTATATATGCAATAGGATAACCAATGAAAACACAGGATAACACCTGATAAATAACATAACATAGCATTTCGTTCGTAGGCGAAATCTATGCGAAATTTTCACATTGTTATGCGAAATCCATGTGAAATCACAGTTGTTATATTTCGCATAATGACATATAATATAATCAAAGTATTGCTATTAAATTATTATGCGGAGGTGCCACATGGAATATTTATCTTGCTCAGATGCATCAAAAGCAATGGGATTTTCTGTACGAAGAATCCAACAGATGTGCAAAAACGGTGAATTGCCCGGTGCAATAAAGGAAGGACGTAAATGGTTAATCCCTGACGAAACCATACACATGAATCATTTCGCGAAAAATAAATCTCTGCCAATAGGTGTATCTGATTTTAAGCTTGCAACCACCGGCTATTATTATGTAGATAAGACTCTGATGATACGTGATTTTCTGGATAAAAAGCCGATGGTATCTCTTTTCACACGCCCAAGGCGTTTTGGAAAAACTCTGAATATGGATATGCTGCGCGTATTTTTTGAAAAAACAAACGAGGATACATCTGTTTATTTCAAAGACAAACAGATATGGCAATGCGGCGATTACTACACTAAACACCAAGGACAGTATCCTGTCATTTTTTTTGACCTTCAAAGATGTCAAAAGCATGACCTGGGAAGAAACCTTTCAGAAAATCCGCAGGCTTATATCTCTGGAATTTATACGACATAACGAGCTTGAGACAAGTTCTGTTTTAACTGCTTACGAAAAAGAACAATATCATCTTCTTGCCGGAGACAGCGGGGATGAAGTCGATTGTCAGATGGGTCTGCAGCTTTTATCATTACTGCTTCATAAGCATTATGGAAGGGAATGTATCATTATCATTGATGAATATGACACTCCCATCCAGCAGGGGCATACCTGCAATTTCTATCCGGAAATTGTAAATTTCATGCGTAATTTTTTCTCAGGAGGACTCAAGGACAATCCACACCTTGCCTTTGGCTTTCTTACAGGAATACTGCGTGTAGCAAAAGAAAGTATCTTCAGCGGCATGAACAATCTGAAAACCTATTCTATTCTCGATGATGGCTACAGCTCTTATTTTGGTTTTACTGAAAAAGAGGTAAAAGACATGCTGCGATACTATGGAAAAGATGATAAATATAATGAGCTCAGCGAATGGTACGATGGATATCGTTTTGGCAATACAGAAATCTTTAATCCATGGTCTGTAATCAATTATATCTCTGACAACTGCTTTCCGAAAGCATTCTGGCAGTCCACCGGCAGCAATGAGATAATCGGAGAAATTATCCAGACAGCTACGCCTGAAATTACCAAAGACCTTTATAAGCTGCTCTGTGGTGAAAAAATCGCAGCCTATATTGATACCAGTGTTATCTATCCCGAGGTTCAGAATAATCCATATAGTATATACAGCTTTCTTCTGGTAGCCGGATACCTGAAGGTTGCCAATATTTATCCGCAAAGCGATGGAAATTTCATGTGTGATGTTGCTATTCCGAACAAAGAAATTACTTTTGTTTACGAAAAGGAGGTTCTAAACCGCACCAACCAGAATAGCCTTGCCATATCTATCAGTCAGGCTATCTTTTCCAAGGACACGCAAAAGCTCCAGTCTCTGCTGGAGGATTTTATGGTAAAAAGCATTTCTTCTATTGATGGAGCTAATGAAGGCTTCTATCATGGAATGATGCTTGGTCTTTGTGCCATACTTGGAAACCGCTACAAGATACGCTCAAACCGCGAATCAGGCCTCGGTCGATTTGATATTCAGCTTATGCCTTTGGCAAAGGGAATGCCCGGATTTATCTTTGAATTTAAACACACTAAAGATGAACATACCGATTTATCCGCATTAGCCGACAGCGCCCTGCAACAGATAGAAACAAAGAAATACGACACTGAGCTGCGCGATAATGGTGTGAATTCAATTATCAGAATCGGTATTGCTTTTAGAGGGAAAAGTGCTGTGGTGAGGAGAGGCTAAAAATCTCACCGAATATTAGTATAATCCAAAAAGAAGCACATGCAGCTTGCCACCCTATCACCATCATTGCGATACAAATGAGGCTGATCGGTCTCAAACTTATACACCTGTCCCCTATGGATTTCCTGCACATGGTCGTGACACTCGACTGTCAGCACACCGTCTGTGACTGTAAGATACTCGCGTGTTTTCTCGCCGTGCCCACCGCTTGTATACACGCCGCCCGGCTCCACGTCGATACGGTATACCTCGACCTCCCTTGAGTCCTCGTATGGAAAGCAGGTCCATACCCTGTACTGTCCCAAAAGCTCCTTTGTCGGTACCAGATCATCCGGAGATATGAGCGCATAGTCCACTCTCGGCGGATCTATAAGTCTTTGAAACTCAATTCGCAGACCGCTTGTGATTTTACCAAGCACTCCGATAGATGGATTTGCTGTGCCCTTTTCTATCTGAGCAAGCATGCTTTTACTCACACCGGTCTGTTCCGCTACCTGGTCTAAGCTCATGCCCTTTGACTGGCGTATTCTTTTTAAATTTTCAGATACATTGTGTGACAGATAATCCATACTCATATCTCCGTTTGCTTTTAATTCTCTAACTATACTGTTGATAATCATATAAGGTAACTATTCGTAATAGTTACCTTACATGTTGTATTTTATAAGTTTTACAGTGCCCTGCGATACAGCATCTCGATATCGCACTGGCGTGAAGCCCTTGGATTGACAGCAATGTTGCCGCTCTTCATGGCATCGACAGCCATCGGCTCTATCTTGCTTTCTATCTCTTCCTTTGTGACTGTTCCGGTTCTGCTGGCATTGTTGATTGCGATGGTCAGATTCTCAGGGATTCCGATGTCTGTGCAAAGCTCCCTGATTGCATCTACAAGCATCATAGGCTCAAATTCGTCCGCATATGCAGGAATCGGGCTTATATCATTGTAGATGGTCAGATACTTTCCATGATCTGCAAGTGCATTGTACTCTGCGATTACAGGAAGCAGCACTGCATTTGCCACTCCGTGAGGCACATCGAAAAATGCGCTGACCGGATGACTCATCGCATGCACATTTCCAAGCCTTGCAAATGAGAATGCTATTCCTGCAAAAAGCGAGCCTGTCATCATGGCTTCAGCAGCCTCGATATCGTTTCTGTTTGCTACAAATCTGCGGATATTTTTACCGATAAGTGCCATCGCTTTTTCTGCCAGTGCATCAGAAAATGGCGATGCCGCTGTGGATACATACGCCTCCTCGGCATGGATAAATGCATCAATTCCGCAGGCTGCCGCTACGCTTGCCGGTGCTGTTGTGATGAGTTCTGCATCGAGAATTGCATATTTTGGCAATATCTCGTAGCTGAATACTGTGAGCTTATAGTTTCTGCTATGATCTGTAATTACAGAGAATGCTGTCACCTCTGAGCCGGTTCCTGCGGTGGTTGGTATCGCAATGAGCGGTACGATTGGTCCCGGCACCTTGTGTGCTCCCTCATAGTCTGTGACGCTTCCGCCATATTTGGCAACCACGCCCACTGCTTTTGCCACATCCATCGGTGAGCCGCCTCCGAATGCCACAATAAAGTCTGCGCCCGACTCCAGATATTTTGCTGTGGCTTTCTCCACTGTTGCGACAGATGGATTTGCCTCTATATCTGTAAAAGTGTCTGCTTTTATGTCAACTGATGCCAGATAATCTGCTGCCTTTTTTACAAGTCCCATCTTCTCAAGATGAGGTCCTGAAATGATGAGTGCATGCTTACCTCCAAGCTTTTTGGCTATTTCCGGCAGCTTTGAGAGACTGCCCTTTCCCACTGTGATGTCCTGTGGCACCGAGAAATTAAATGTTTCCATATATAATCTGTCCTTTCTGTTTCCTAGCTTGCTTTCTTGGCAAGTACCCTGTCTATTGCAGCATCGATAACCTTATCCAGCTCAACCTCATCTGCCTCCGGCATAAGTGTTGCAGCATCCTCATCTGAGATGAGCTCAACAAGTGTACCAAATGACTCCTTGTATTTCTTTTTACAGAAGACGAAGAATACCACGCCGAGCGCACACCATGCAAGCACGATGCCCCACTCCTGGATGATAAGTGATCCGCCGCTTCCCGGTATGCAGTACATTGCAACCATGAAGCCTGACATGATGACCGCCATCGTTCCAAAGAACTTGTATGCGGGAACCTTGTAAGGTCTTGGCATATCCGGCTCCTTCTTGCGAAGAATAATAAATGAAAGAGCAACCATGCAATATGCCACGCAGCATCCAAAGTTGCCGGCATCACTGATCCATACGAGCATCTTTCTGCCTGCAAAAGGTGCAAGCATTGTGAGAGATCCGATGAGAATCAGTGCATTGATAGGTGTCTTGTGCTTTGGATGAAGCTTTGCAAAAAACTTCGGAATCATATATGACTCTGCCATTGAGTACATGGCACGCGAGCCACCGAGCATAAATGAGTTCCATGAGGTTACGATACCGCACATTCCGCCGACTATTATAACCTTTGCCATTATCTTTGTGTTGAATGCGGCAGCCATTGCATCTGCTGTGACAAGTCCTGTTGCCTGCTCTGAATCAACAATTGCCTGTGGGCCCATGACAAGACCTACCGCAACAATGACAAGTGCATAGAACACAACTGCCAGAACTACTGATAAGATAAGTATTGAGCCGATTTTCTTTGCCGGAACATTGATCTCCTCAGCCGCCTGAGGTATTACGTCAAATCCGATAAAGTAAAATGGTGACAGAGCTGCCACTCCGATAATTGCCTTTACGTTCAGACCTGCAGAGCTGCCTGCAAACATCTGTCCATCCAGGTTATCAACTGTTCCATTGATTACCGATGCAATTATCAACAAAATTCCGGCGCCACCAATAATACATGTGAGCACAGTCTGCAAAATCGCTGCTGTCTTTGCGCCGATAATGTTTATCATCATAATTAAAAATGCCACAACTATCGCCACAATAAGCCATGAAGCATAGATATCAAAGCCTGCTACCGTATACAGATAGCCCTTCAAAAAGCCCGGCCACAGATATGTGATGATTGTTGGGAAAGCGCACGCCTCAAAGCATGCCACACTGACATATCCAAGGATAATCATCCACGTACATATGAATGAACCTGTCGAACCCATTGCCTTGTAGCTGAATACATGCTCGCCACCACACTGAGGCATGGCTGCTGTCAGCTCCGCGTAGGTCATTCCCACGAAAAATATCATGATACCGCCGATTACGAAGCCGATTGCGGCACCGAGCACTCCGCCCTTTTCAATCCAGCCTCCGGTTGAGACAACCCAGCCCCAGCCAATCATGGCTCCAAATGCAATTACAAGTACGTCCCAGGCATTCAGGACTTTGTTAAATTCTGATTTTTTCTGTTCCATTACTTGTCACCTCCAGCTTCTGTCTTACTTTCATTTTCTACCACTTTTCTTGCCAGAGACTCAATAAGCTCCGCTGTGCCATCCACTCCTAACAGGCTGCTGTCTATAAGCATATCCCTGTTGTGTCTGTCGCCTCGGTTGCTTCCTGTCAGCGCCATATGACGCTTATGATAACGCTTATCCTTTTCAGTGATAAAAAGCTTTGCATCATCCTCCGACAAATTGTGGCTCTTCATTACGTTTTCAATCCTCACTTCATCCGGTGAATATATGAAAATACGTAAAATCGGTTTGTGTTCCTTTAGTATATAGTCTGCTGAACGACCGATAATCACGCATGACTCACGGTCTGATAATTTTCTGATTATGGTTTTCTGGACGTGAATTGCACGCTCTGTGAGGTCTGCATATTTGGAGAAAGAGCCTCTGACATCACCCTCTGCACCTTTTCCGGCGATGGTGATACCTTCCTCAACCTTTTCCATGATATCCTTGGGAATACCGACCTCTTTTATTATTTCATCTACAGTATCCCTGTCATAAAATTTGATTCCCAGGTCTTTAGCAACCTTTTTGCCAATCTGGTTTCCTTTAGCGCCATATTCGCATCCTATTGTAATAACAAGATGTGCCATTTCGTTCCCCTCGCTTTTCTTATATACATCTTTATAATATGTTGAGATTGTTCAAAAGAAGGGCGCACGAAGCTAATCGTGACGCCCTTGTCCTTTATCCGGCTCGTAAAATCTGCCGCAATATATTCTGTTGCCTGCCTCAAATATAATTCAAACCTTCTATGAAAGTGACTCAACAGTCTCCTTTATAATATCAAATGCCTTGTCGCACTCTTCCTCACTTACGATAAGCGGTGGAACCATACGGATGATATGGCTTCCGATTGCTGTGATAAGCATATGACGGTCGAAGCAGCCATGCTTTACATCTACACCTGAGATTGTATCGTCAAACTCAACACCAACTAAGAGTCCCTGATGTCTTACCTCTTTTACGTGTGGAAGCTTCTCAAGCTTAGCTGTGAAATAATCACCAACCTTCTTTGCATTTCCGGCAAGATCTCTGTCAAGCAGCTCGTTTACTTCTGCAAGTGCTGCTGCACAGCATACAGGATGTCCACCAAAGGTTGTACCGTGTGAACCGGCTGAGAATGCTTTTGAGACCTCCTCTGTAGCACAGATAGCACCGATTGGCATTCCACCGCCAAGGCCCTTTGCCATAGAAACGATATCAGGTTTGATGCCGTAGTTCATGTAGCTCATTACAGCTCCGGTTCTGCACCATCCTGTCTGAACCTCATCGATAAGGAGGAGCATGCCCTTCTCATCACAGAACTCGCGAAAGTCCCTTCATGAATTCAGGTGTTGCAGGATGAACACCGCCCTCGCCCTGTAACAGGCTCAATCATGATAGCGATTGTGTTCTCTGTGCAAGCATCCTTGAAAGCCTTTAAGTCATTGTAAGGAGCATATGAGAAGCCGTATGTCATAGGACCAAATCCCACCTGGCATCCGTTTCCAGGCTGTCCTGTTGCTGACATAGCACCGAAAGTTCTGCCGTGGAAGCCGTCCTTTGCAGTTACGATGTGATATCTGTTTGGACCATATTTCTCGATACCATATTTACGAGCCATCTTAATCATAGCCTCATTTGCCTCAGTTCCTGAGTTCTGGTAGAAAATCTTGTCCATTCCGATAGTCTTGCAAACCTTCTCAGCAAGCAGTGCCTGTGGAATGGTGTATGGATAGTTGAATGTATGCATGATGTCATCCACCTGATCCTTGACTGCTGCAACAACCTTAGGGTTTCTGCTGCCGGCATTGTTTACGGCGATTCCTGCGTAAAAGTCAAGGTATGGTGTGCCATTCTCATCATACAGATACATGCCCTCAGCAGTCTCAGCGATGAAATCAAACGCTCATATGTCTCAATCATATACTTCTTTACTTTGTCTTTGATGTCCTGTGCTGTTAATCCTGTGTCTTTTTAATTTCATAATATATTGCCTCCTAATTTAAATATCCTTGTGATTTTGATAAATAAAAAAGAGCAAAGTGCTTCACCGGTTAGCGTCTTTGCTCTTAAATATTCATAATTAATATGTAGTTGTTTGTTCGTTTTCTTTTGTGTATTATTTTGAACAAGTAAACAATATCACGTTCAATATATTGTGTCAACAATTTTCATTAAAAACGCGAAATACCTCACAATTGTCAGTTTAAAGGTGTTTATCCTTAAAATTATTAACACAAATCACCATTTAATGCTTAAAATATTATTTTAATATAATGTTTTGTGCATTATATTGTCTGTACATTATTCTGTTGCTATGTTCCTTTTTATCATTTATATACATTATAAAGAACACGCTATGCATTCTTTACAAGCTCCTGTTTACGGAAGTGCGGAACAATCCAATCTGCTCCAGTGCCTTTGCAATGCCGAAAAAGACAATTGAATCTATCGGCCACATAATAAGGTTCTTCAGTGCACGCATTGGAAGGATTGCCATAAGTGCCTGTCCATACAGTACCTGCAGACACAGAGTATTGAGAATGACATTGCAGATGAGCATTACTACAAACTTCGCAGCAAGCACTCTCCATATGGTAAGCTTTTTCTTATAAAAGAAACATCCATATAAAACACCTGCAAGCATTACAACAAGTGTAAGCTGTGGACAAAATGGTCCTGTAGGCTTCATCAGATACTTGATGATGTCAAGCGCTCCGTGGAAAACAGCTCCGGCAACCGGCCCGAACAGGTAATCAACGATACCAATTTGGAATACCGGAAAAACCGATACGGATAAACTGTCCATATTCGATGGAGAAATATCCAAGGATAACGGCAACTGCAGCAAGCATTGCCATAGTTGTGATGGTTCTGACCGATTTAAGCTCTCGGGCAGAATCGGTGAACAAAGTAACGAATTTTTTCATTAAAAATTACCTCCTTTGCAGACCTCACCGAACTACAACAGGAGATAATTAATATCTTCGGATGCAGCGGGATGCGACTCATGTACCGCAAGATTTTCTTTTCGTCCGGGTGACAACTCCCTGTTCATCCGGCACTTAACGCACATGTGTCTACTCTGCTAAAATTTATTTATTTGTAACGTATTAAAGTATATCACACTCTAATATCAAATCAAGTCTTTTTATTCAATATAATAATTAAAGGGCCAAAACACCTTTTGACCCTCATATCATATCCTATTATTTTATTTACTCTATCTTGGATCCGGACGATGCTTCATGTCACGGATAGGAATATTGGCAACAAGTGCCGGAACCATTCCGTTGTTAGAATCAGACTCTGTCTCTGTGATTTTCACATCAAGAGCTTCCGCATCAATATCCATATAGCGGGAAATAACCTCAATGATATCCCTTTTCATCATCTCCATCATCTCCGATGAGCAGTTTGCACGGTCAGAAACCAGCACCAGCTTCAGGCGATCCTTTGCAACATTACCAGAAGATTTCTTTTTAAATAAATCCATTATACCCATGGTACGTATCCCCCTTTAATTTTTCTTAAACATATCCTTTAGCTTTTCAAAGACACCATGCTTCTGGTTTAAATCAAGGAAAGGAACCTCCTCGCCCATGATACGGCGGCAGATATTCATATATGCCTTTCCTGCAAGGCTGTCTGAGCCAACTAACGGCTCACCACGGTTTGTAGAAATAACAATCTGCTCATCATCCGGTACTGCACCGATTAAGTTGACTGCAAGGATCTCTGTTACATCATCCACATTCATCATATCACCGCGCTTAACCATATCGACACGCAGACGGTTGACAATCAGATCAATGCGCTTCATCTCATTTGCCTCGAGAAGGCCAACAATACGGTCAGCGTCACGGATTGCTGATACCTCAGGTGTAGTGACAACAAGTGCACGGTCAGCTCCTGCAACGGCATTCTTGAAGCCCTGCTCGATACCTGCCGGGCAATCAAGCAGAATATAGTCAAACTCCTCACGAAGCTCATTGATAAGCTCAACCATCTGCTCCGGTGTAACAGCATCCTTGTCCCTTGTCTGAGCTGATGGAAGCAGACACAGATCAGGATATTTCTTATCCTTGATAAGGGCCTGACGTATACGGCATTTGCCCTCAACGACGTCTACGAGATTGTATACAATACGATTCTCAAGTCCCATAACAACATCCAGGTTACGCAGTCCGATGTCAGTATCAATCATAACAACCTTTTTATTTAACTGTGCAAGACCTGTACCGATATTTGCTGTGGTTGTGGTCTTGCCCACACCACCCTTTCCTGATGTGATAACGATTACTTCGCTCATGAACTTTATTCCTCCTACGTTCCTAAATGCTATTTAAAATATTTTTAGTAATTGGTTCGATGTAAATATATCCATCCTTTGCAATGGCTATCTGTGCCTGCTCCTGTGCCGGCTTTTCCTTGCGCCTTACCCTGTGCTTCGGCTGAGGCTCGTCCGGACTCTTCGCAATCAAATCACCAATCTGAATCTGAATCGGCTGCATATCAAGTGCAAATACAAGCAGCTCCTGTCACCTGTACATCCGGCGTGAACATTGCCCTTTAATGCGCCAAGATAACGATATTGCCCTGAGCTATCAATCTTGGCTCCCGGATTGACATCACCTATGATTGTGACCGAGGACTCGCTGGTAATCACCTGGCCTGACCTGAGCGTACCACGGTAAAAGCTGCTCCGGAACACTGACTGTTGCAACATTCTCGCACTGCTTCTGCACTGCCTCATTAAATTGCCTCAACCTGCTCCTTCATAATGGCTTCCTGCTCGGTACCACTCTCCACAATGCACAAAATTCTCAATTGTGGTATTTTCCTCAATAGCTGCAATTATCTGCTGCTGCTCTTCATCTGAAAGATGCCTTCCCTCAAATGAAATAGCAAGCTTTGCGTTTTTCAAAAAAATTTGGCGGATGCCTTAAACTTCTCTACAACTGCCTTTATCAAATCAGCAAATGACATATCCGCATCTAAAATTAAATTGATTCCATATTTATTACTCTTTATCGTAACCGACTGTGACATGAGTACCTCCAATATCATTTAATATGAAATTCATTACTCCTAATTATACATTTTTATGTGGCTTCACGCAACCTTTTTCTGTAGGCTTCATTAGGCTATACTGCCCAATAGACCTTTTATAATCTATTTCTGTTCTGTTTCCTTATCTTCTTTATCCTACTGCCGAAGACAAAACATCAGATTGTCTACACACCATGTCGATAATTTCAAGGAAGTCTTATAAACTACTTCTTAAATTTATATTTCCCTTTTCCGTGACCGGATACCGGTTCAACAATATCTGCCTTTACCAAAATTGGAAAGAAGTTTTGAAGCACCTGAACCTTTCAGCTCAAGAAGTTCCATAACTGCACTTCTTCCAAACACCTCATCAAAGCCAAACTTTTCAAAAAGTCTATGGATATGAATCGTCGTTTTTA
>ENA-OPZZ01001808-OPZZ01001808.1-human-gut-metagenome-genome-assembly--contig:-NODE-1808-length-12029-cov-2.460427_pt1 | contig 12029 bp, 9 predicted proteins | sample MGYA00242487_ERZ504511 | MGnify/ENA primary metagenome ERZ504511 (study PRJEB26092, sample SAMD00036241) | human gut metagenome | host: Homo sapiens | study: EMG produced TPA metagenomics assembly of... | reverse complement strand
TGTTGTCGGAATATTGTCATATCCGTAAAATCTTGCAACTTCTTCTGCAAGGTCTGCAAGTCTGAATAAATCATGTCTGAATGTCGGTGTGATCACTTCTTTTGCCTCTGCATCATATTCCAAGCCGATTTTTTCAAAATATCCAAGCATTTCTTCTTCTGAAATATCTGTTCCAAGCATCACATTGATTTTCTCTGCATCAAATGGAACGCGAACCGGTTCTTTTTCTTTTCCATATACATCAACGGTTCCTCCGACAACTTCACCTGCACCTAATTCTTCAATCAACTGGCAGGCTCTGTCGATTGCCGCTTTCGCATTGTTCGGGTCAAGTCCCTTTTCAAATTTTCCGGAAGCATCTGTACGAAGTCCGACTTTTTTGCTTGATTTACGGATATTTGTTCCATCAAAGCATGCCGCCTCAAACAATACGTTCTGCACATCATCTGTAATCATAGAGTTTTCTCCACCCATGATACCCGCAATACCAACTGATTTTTCTCCGTCGCAGATCATTAGGACAGATTCGTCCATCTCTCTTTCCTGTCCGTCTAATGTCACGAATTTTTCTCCTGCTTTTGCTGTCTTTACAACAATCTCATTTCCGGCAATCGTAGAAAGATCGTAAGCATGCATTGGCTGCCCATACTCTTCCATCACATAGTTTGTGATATCAACAAGATTGTTGATCGGACGGATTCCAACAGAAGCCAGTCTTCTTTGCATCCATCTCGGAGATGGTCCAATTTTTACATTTTTCACAACTCTTGCACAGTAGCGTGGGCAAAGCTCTGTGTTCTCCACAGTTACTTTAATATAATCATTGACATCTTCGTCATTTCCAGTCTCTGCCACAACCGGAGGACAGAATTCTTTTCTAAAAGTTGCCGCTGCTTCTCTCGCAATTCCCACTACACTAAAGCAGTCCACACGGTTTGATGTCACCTCGTATTCAAATACAACATCATTTCTTCCAAGTGCTTCAATCGCGCTGCTTCCAACTACTGCATCTTCCTCGAAAATATAGATTCCGTTCTCCGGAGCCTCCGGGTACATATCTGTTGTAGATCCAAGTTCTTCGATGGAACACATCATACCAAAACTTTCCACTCCACGAAGCTTTCCTTTTTTAATCTTGATTCCGCCTTCTACAACTTTCCCGTCATGACTTCCTGCTACACGTCCACCGTCTAATACAACCGGCACCTTTGCTCCTTCAAATACATTCTTCGCTCCGGTTACAATCTGAACAGTCTCTGTTCCAACATTCACCTGGCAGACAACCAGTTTATCCGCATCCGGATGTTTCTCAATTTTATCAATCTGACCAATTACAATTTTTTCAAGGTCTGCATCCAACACCTCAAATCCCTCTACTTTTGTTCCGGAAAGCGTCATCGCATCTGTGTATTCCTGCGCTGTGACATCAAGGTCCGGCACATATGCTTTTATCCATGATAATGATGTATTCATTTTCTAAATCCTCCTAAAAATTTCTACTCTTTGGCATATTCTGTCGCGCCGCTCATTTTACTCTTTGGCACATCTTCTAGAATTGCTTTAAGAATCTAATATCGTTTTCGTATAATAATCTCATATCGTCGATTTCGTATTTCAACAGTGCAATACGTTCCAATCCTACACCGAATGCGAATCCGTTGTATTCTTCCGGATCAATTCCGCACATTTCCAGTACATGTGGATGAACCATACCGCAGCCTAAAATTTCAATCCATCCGGAGCCTTTACAGAAACGGCATCCTTTTCCGCCACATTTAAAGCATGTCACATCCACTTCAGCGCTTGGCTCTGTAAATGGGAAGTGATGTGGTCTGAATTTTGTCTTTGTCTCTGGTCCGAACAATTCTTTTGCAAATACTTCCAGTGTTCCTTTCAAATCTGCAAATGAAATATTTTGTCAATCACAAGTCCTTCAATCTGATGGAATGAAGGTGAATGTGTCGCATCCACTTCATCCGAACGGAACACTCTTCCCGGTGCTATCATACGAATTGGAAGTTTTCCCTGTTCCATCACACGTGCCTGCACCGGAGAAGTCTGTGTACGAAGTACGATGTCTTTGTTGATATAGAATGTGTCCTGCTCATCTTTTGCCGGATGATCTGCCGGAATATTCAATTTTTCAAAGTTGTATTCGTCATACTCTACTTCCGGTCCTTCCACCACTTCATAGCCCATGCCGATAAAAATTCTTTCAACTTCTTCCAGCGCAATTGTATTCGGATGACGATGCCCAACCATGTTTTTCTTAGATGGAAGTGTAACGTCAATAACCTCTTCTTTCAATTTTGCTTCACGGATCGCTTTTTCCATTGCTGTCTTTGCATTGTTAAGAGCTGTCTCAATCTCTTCGCGAGCTTCATTGACAAGCTGACCAACCTTCGGTCTGTCCTCAGCCGCTACATCTTTCATTCCTTTTAAAACAGCTGTAAGCTCTCCTTTTTTCCCAAGGAATCTTACTTTTACATCATTCAATTTTTCCGGCGCATCCGCTGCCTGAATCTGTGCCAATGCTTCTTCTTTGATGCTTTGTAATTTTTCTTTCATCGTTTTTATCTCCTTTAATTTTTTTACTTATAAAAAGAACCCCGCCCCCAAAAAAGGGACGAGGCTATATCGCGGTACCACCCTACTTCTCACAGAAATCTCCATGAGCACTCGGACTGCGTAACGTGCAGATACGTTATCTTCTACTTTTCTTTATATCGTTCAAAGATACAGCTCCCGTGCGAAATTCGATTCCCATTTGAACTAAAGGAAACTTCCAGCCGATGATTTCCTCTCTCTGTTAGAAAATAGTGCTCTACTAAACACGTTCCATGCCTTTTTGTATTCAAAATTCCTTTTCATTTTAACACATTAATTCGTAATGTCAAGATGTTCCTCGACCAAAACATTAATTTCTCCGCCCAAAAGCATGACATACATACAGAAATATAGCCACAGCATAATCAATACAATCGTCGTCAAACTTCCATACATATTGGAAAATCCTTTGAAAATATCCATGTAAACCGAGAAAATGAAAGATGCCAGCGTCCAACCAAACGCTGTAAACACAGCCCCTGGAAACTGATACTTTATCTTTCCCTTATGATTTGGGAGAAAACGATAAATACAGGTAGAAAATACAATCAGCACTAACAGCGTCGTAACCGTTCGAATTTCAATGATAAAATCCGTCACATACCGGAAAATCGGAACATGTTCGTTGACAAACATACTAATACTGTTACCAAATCCAAGCAGGACAAGAGACAACACAATCGCAATGATAAAAAGTACCGTGTAGAAAGCTGCCCGGATTCTCAAAAAAATATAGTTTCTTGTCTCAATTTCCTCATGAATGCAGTTCAGTCCGTTTGTGATTGCAAGCACCCCGCGCCCCGCAGACCACATCGTCATAAGTGCTGTCAAAGGGATCACCGCACGTGATTGGTTATACACTTCATTCACAATAGAAATCATTGTCGCACGAATTGTCTTCGGGAACACTTCATAAACCGCCGTCATCACATCCGCTTTTGTTACCGGCGTATATCGCACCAAAGTCAGCAAAAGCAAAATGATCGGAATTAAAGAAAGTACAAGAAAAAACGCAGACTGTGCTGCATATGCCCCTACATGGTCTCTTCCTACTTTTTCTAAAAACTCATTTACTTTTTTCACCAAGACTCTCATAAAACGATTCCTTCTCTTTTTTATCTTACGCAATCATATCACGAAACATTCTTTTCGTAAAGTATCTTTCACTCCACGGTCACTCCCTGATAAAACAATTGTAAGATCTCTATGTATGTTTTTCCGCATTTTGCCATCTCATTTGCTCCATTCTGGCTCATCCCGATTCCGTGTCCGTATCCGCCTCCATTTATAATATAATTTCCTTCACTTTTCTCTATTTGGAAAAACGCGCTGGGCAATAAATTTTGACTGTCCACCACTGTCCCATCTTGTTTTTCAATTTGATATCCTTTTCCTCCCAAGGCTCTTCGTATCTTATTTTCAGTATCAACAGTCACGCTTCCACCATCTCCCTGTGCCACTATCTGAAGTGCCACGCCTCCTGCTCCCCGCTTTGTGACCGATACATTTTGAAGTGTTCCGATTTCCGTTGCTGTGTTTAGCTCAATCAGATTAGACAATACCCTTTCCGGCACCACCGCCTTCCATCTATACCACGGAAGTTCTGCTTCATATGAATTTCCATCTTCCTTGCAAATCTCCACACTTTGCAGATACTGATTTTGTTCATCCGGCGTCGTCCCCACGCCTCAATCCCAGTTGTTTTTCCGCAGGAAGTAGAATAATAATAAGCCGTCACAACCTGATTCTGATACCATAATTTTTGTCCCCGTGTCTCATCCACCGCTCGAACAGCCGACTCCTGCTCCTTAGAATTCCCATACACCTGAAAAGAAGTGCTGTCATCTACATGTGCATTATACTCCGGATAAGATAGTCCTTGTGTCTGATTATAAGCATAGCTTCTCGCACAGACCGCCTGTGCTTTGAGCGCTTCTAACTCGTAAGATGCAGGCATCTCACTTGGAACGACCGCATACAGATATTCCTCCAAAGGAAGTTCATTTACAAGTATCATTCCTTCCGCACTGGAAAACAGCTCAAAACTCCCCAGATACGACGGCGTCCCATACCCTCTATTGAGACTTGAAACCGTAATCTTATCGCCGGAAACCACAGATTCCACTTTAATCGTTCCCTTCTGAAACATCGCGTCATCAGGTGTGACAGCAAACACTTCACCTTGACCATACTCCCTCTTTTCATCTCCTGCAGTCGCAATAAGTCCCCCTTCTGCCTGAATTTTATTTCTGCATGTGCAATTTCTTGAAATACCATTCGTTTTGATCACTACCCGAATCATTTGCTCCTCCGTCTGCGCCTTTGATTGCGTCTCCTCTTGTTGTATCTTCGGAAGCTTCGACTCAATATCAAGTTCTGTTTCTCTTTTTTTTCTTTCCGAAAACATAATTACAAGAAAAATCGCAACAACAAAAAGCATTATCCCATAATACACATATTTTTCATTTAATTTTCGTTTCACAAGCTACCTCTTGTCCACTCTTTTTTCTATAGTATATACAAAAATATCTTTTTTTATGAAACTAGAATCTTTACACTAAAATAAGCAGCTACTTTCGTAGCTGCTTTTCTCTTTTGTAGTCCCCCAAAATGCCGTTTTCCATATTTTGACTCCTAGCAAACGCTAGGTGGGCAACCGCATCTGCTTTTCTGCCTTCCTCTGCAAAAACCGGAGGCTTGACATATTACAGAGATATAAGAATCCCGTTTAAAGTACTGTAGGTTCAAAATAATGGAAGTATCGCACATCCCAGGTTCTTTCTAAACATATTATAAGACATTGTGTAGTATTTTTCAACTATATTATCACATTTCTACAAAGAAATTCCGTTCCAGTATTTCCACCAGATTTTTTTCCACCACACAACATCCACAGACACTTCTCTTTTTATCTGACAGTATAGCTTTCGGCACATCTGATATTCTTCTTTTTCAATTTTTTCATTTCCAAAATTTGCCTGATAGACAATCTTCACCACCTGGTCTACATCTTCTTCCCTGATATTCGGATATGCCTTGCAAAGTTTCTGAGTAAACTCTCCATCAACTTCTTCGCTTTTTTCTACCTTCCCGGCAAGAACAAGCAATTCAAACATCCTATGGAACAACTCTTTGACGTATTCGGTATAGCCGTGGTTTCTGCTGATTCGTCTTTTCTTCAAAATCCAAACTCGCCTTCCAAAAAACACCGTAAATGCAATCAAAAACATTCCCACGAAAATCCCTACAATCATATGCAGCGGATTATCCGATCGTTTTTCATTTTCTTCTGCCGACAATTTATCTTTTCCCTCTCCAGACTGATTGTTTTCTTCATCCGTTTCTTCCTGTTTATCCTGCAGCTCATTTTGCTGCGTCTCATCTTTCTTTGATTCACTCTTCTGCAACTGTGACTCTGTCTGTTCCTGCAAAGTGTTCATCTCATCTGGTATGACGGTCATGGTATTTCCTGAATATCCGGGAGTTGTCTCCACCGGAATCCAGCCGATGCCCTGTACATAAGCTTCCGCCCATGCATGTGCAGACGCTCCTGTTACCAGGGCTTCATACTCACCCTCTTCATTCAGCTTAAATGCACTTGGCAGCACTGCATATCCGGCAACATATCTTGCCGGAATTCCTTTCATACGAAGCATCAAAGTCGCAACTGTGGCAAAATGCTCACAATATCCTTTTTTATTTTCAAAATAAAAATATTCTGCGACATCTTCCCCTACAAGAGTCTTTCCGGGTTCCAGACTATATTCCGCCTGCCCATCCAGCACTTGTGCGATTTCATCCATCACGCTCCACACATCTGTCGCAGGTACACGTTTTTCCTACTTCCTCTAAAAAACTTTTCTCAACCTTTGCCGGCACTTCTGTATCATATTTCGATACATATTTAAAATATGCATTTTCCAAGGGACTTTTCGTGTTTTCCAGCGCATGCAAAGCCAAATGGCCTCCAAGTCGGGCTAGTATTGGATATCATATTTTTTTCGCATCTCCCATTCACATACGAATCGGATATCAATCTCATCTTTCTCTGTATAATATCCCCCGTAAGGAATATATTTATACTTTGTATTTGCCCCTACATTTTCAATATAGAGCGTCTCTTGCGAACTGACTGTTTTTAGTTTTTCATACAAAAGATTCCGCACTTCCTCCGTCTGTGCATTTTGCTGACGAATCCAGCTTTGAAATTCTTTCCTTCTTCCCTCTTTCCATTTATTATCCTCATATATCGTTCCAATATACCCTTGCAGATAAATTTTTTCCTGTGGCTTTGTCTGCGAAGTGATGACCAATTGCTTTTCATCATCTTTTGCGAACTCTCCTGCTCCGCCAATCACTCCATCATTCACTCCTCCCTTTGCTTTTCCAAAAAAATCCAATGATTTTTCTTTCAAAAGCTCCGAGATCTGTTTTGTAACATCCTTTCTATCCCCGAACGCTTTCTGCACCTGCATTCCAGAAAACATGCTCCCAACGGCAAGTGCCGCAGCAACAAGAATCACTCCCACAAATCCTGACCGTCTCTGCACCTGAAATCCTCTTTCCGTTTTTGCCGCCACAATTCCCCCAACTGAAAGCATGCAAAGAACAACCTCTGCCATCTTTGGCACCTTTCCCACTGTAAACGGTATCAAAATGCCGACTCCGAGCAAAACAACCGGCATCCACGAGTGTTTCATACACACAATCCCATACGATAGCAGCATTCCTATCAGTATCCCCAGCACAACCATTCCGTAATCTACAGATGCATCTACATTAAAGTAGGAGCCTAGATAAATCTGAAAATACTCTTCAGCTGTTTCCAGAACGCTTCTTTTGATACACAACAATGACTCCCGCAGAGTTTCTCCCCTTAACAGATACAAAAGCAAAACACTTCCAATCGAAACACTCCACGCAAGAACCTTTCCACTCTTCTTTTCCATCAACAAAAGAAGAGTCTCTATTGCGCAAAAAAGTAATATGATAGAAAATACTTCCGCCTTTTGATATTTCAATTGGAATGTGTTTGTAATCGCAAGCAGTATTCCCGCTGTTCCCATGCAGACATAGAGCAGCATTGCACAATGATATCCCCATTTTTTCATACGCATCCTCCTCTATACCACAATTTCAACAGAGTGAAAAAAGACCTCTAATCCATCTTGAACCATATCCATTTTTTCGTTTCCATTAATCTGCAGCTTCATTCCCGTATCTATTTTCACCATTGCTGCATAGATATCGTTCTTATATGTGTAGCGATACTGCTCCTCCATATTCTGTTCGAGACAGTTTGGGGAAAATTCCAACACTTCCATAATGCATTCATATAAATCCTCTTCCGTTCGGACAAGAATCCTCATAATTCCATCCTCATTTTTCTTCTTCCAGACTACATAATGGGCACACTCCCGTTCAAGCAATGCTGCTGAAAGCGATACTACCGCTTCCATAAACAAATTTCCCACACGACTTCCCTTTGTATCCTCTTCCATCAACAATACAACCGTTGCTCCCAATGGATAACTGAATTCCTTGATATACAAAGTGTTTTCTCTGGCGCTTAATTTCCAATGCACTTTCTGCATACGATCACCTGCCTGATATTCCCGTACATCGTAGATTTCCGCGCTGTCCTCTCCGCCTCTGTCCTGCGCATAGGATTCACCATCCACCGGAAACCATTTTGTTCGATTGCTCACAATCAGGTTCACCGGATATACTTTCGGCATCACAGTCGCAAACAGTTTTTCTTTTGGTCTTTTTGTAATTCCTAAAATGCCAAGTGCATCATAGCAACAACCTTTCTCATCTGAATTTCTATTTTCCCACAATATTTTGGAATCATTTCGCACGTCAAATTTTGTTCCTGTCTGCCATTCAAATACACCTTATATTTTCGTTTTTCTTCTTTTCCGTCTGCCACATACCGATAACAAAACTGTACTTTAACCGGAACTGGAAATGCCATTGGATTTTTCAGACGAATCTTTACGGCGCAGCTTTCTTTTTGCTCCAGCATGATCCGATCCATCTTCATATAGGCACTGATTCTTCGCCTCCCAAAAACAGCCATCATCAGACAAAACAGTAAAAAAATAATTTCTGCCGCCAACACTGAACCGCCTTCTTTCCATTCATACAGCAGATTCAGATAAATCGTGACTGTCACTATCAGTAAATAGATCCACTTTTTCATCCGACACGCTCCTTCATCGTTCCTTTGGGTTTGGAGCTTGTACACCGTTCAAAATCTCCTCTATAATCTCCTGTACCTTCACACGGTTGAGCCGTGCTTTTGCATTCAGCTGAATGCGATGCCTTGCCACATTTTCAAAAATTTCCTGCACGTCTTTCGGGACACAATAGTTTCTTCCATTTAGATACGCAATCGCCTTTGTCATCTTTGCAAGCGCCACAGTCCCACGTGGACTGATTCCAAGTTCAATCATCGGAGGCTTTCTCGTCTCTGTAACTAATTCGCCAATATAGCTATAAATCACATCGTGAATATAAATATTCTCCACCTCTTTTTGCAAAAGCACAAGCTGATCCGCTCTCAAAATCGGTCGTATTGAGTCGGTTATATTTCCTCTTTGATTGCCTTTTACAATTTCAATCTCCTGCGCCATATCCGGATATCCGATTGTAATACATATAAAAAATCGGTCTAACTGCGCTTCCGGAAGCATCTGAGTTCCCGCCGATCCAATCGGATTCTCCGTTGCGATCACAATAAACGGATGCGGAACTTCCCTCGTCACTTTGTCAATTGTAACCGTTCCTTCCTCCATAACTTCCAAAAGCGCAGACTGTGTCTTCGGCGATGTCCGATTAATCTCATCAGCCAAGAGAAGATTGCACATCACCGCTCCCGGTTCATAATAGAATTCTCCGCTTTTCTTATCATACATGGAAAATCCTGTGATATCCGCCGGAAGTACATCCGGTGTGAACTGCACCCTGTTCTGTATAAGAGTCATGCTTTTGGCAAAGGCAACCGCCATCGTTGTCTTCCCTACTCCCGGTATATCTTCGATTAAAATATGTCCGCCCGCTAAAATCGCAGCCAGAATTTTTTTCACACATTCGTCTTTTCCAATCACTGCCTTTTTCACTTCTTCTATAATTTTCCGTGCTACCTCTACATATTGCGCCATTTTCCGATCCTCCTTCATACAACTGTGAAACCTTATCCTTATCTTATCATGTTTCCTCCATGTATTCTATAGTAGTACACAAAAAATCCGAGTGCGTATTACACACTCGGCATTTTCTATCTTATAATATTTCTTATAACTGTGGACCAGCAGAAACAAGCGCTTTACCAGCCTCGTTGCTTTCATATTTTGCGAAGTTCTTAATGAATCTTCCTGCAAGGTCTTTTGCTTTTTCTTCCCACTCTGCTGCATCTGCGTATGTATCACGTGGGTCAAGAATATTTGTATCAACTCCTGGAAGTTCTGTAGGTACTTCAATGTTGAAGTATGGAATCTTCTTTGTAGGAGCTTTCTGAATATCTCCGTTCAAGATTGCATCAATGATACCACGTGTATCTTTGATAGAGATACGTTTTCCTGTACCATTCCATCCTGTGTTTACAAGATATGCTTTTGCACCGTTTGCTTTCATCTTCTTAACAAGTTCTTCTGCATATTTTGTAGGATGCAGCTCTAAGAATGCCTGTCCGAAGCAAGCTGAGAATGTTGGTGTAGGTTCTGTGATTCCACGCTCTGTACCAGCAAGTTTTGCTGTAAATCCAGACAGGAAGTAGTATTCAGCCTGCTCTGGTGTCAGAACAGATACCGGAGGAAGTACTCCGAATGCATCTGCAGACAGGAAGATTACATTCTTTGCTGCCGGTGCTGCTGATACCGGACGTACAATTTTTTCAATATGATCGATTGGGTAAGATACACGAGTGTTCTCTGTTACACTCTTATCGTCAAAGTCAATCTTTCCGTTTTCATCTAATGTTACGTTCTCAAGAAGTGCATTTCTCTTGATTGCGTTGTAAATATCTGGCTCAGATTCTTTATCAAGGTTAATAACTTTCGCGTAGCATCCACCTTCAAAGTTGAACACACCATTGTCATCCCATCCGTGCTCATCATCACCGATCAGAAGACGTTTTGGATCTGTAGACAATGTTGTCTTACCTGTTCCTGAAAGTCCGAAGAAGATTGCTGTATTTTCTCCGTTCATATCTGTGTTAGCTGAGCAGTGCATAGAAGCAATACCTTTCAATGGGAGGTAGTAGTTCATCATAGAGAACATACCTTTTTTCATCTCTCCACCGTACCATGTGTTCAAGATAACCTGTTCACGGCTTGTGATATTGAACATAACTGCTGTCTCAGAATTCAAACCAAGTTCTTTATAGTTTTCAACTTTTGCTTTAGATGCATTATAAACAACGAAGTCTGGTTCGAAGTTCTCAAGCTCTGCTTCTGTTGGCTGGATGAACATGTTCTTAACAAAGTGTGCCTGCCATGCCACTTCCACGATAAAACGAATTGCCATACGTGTATCTGCATTTGCTCCGCAGAATGCATCTACTACAAATAATCTTTTGTTAGAAAGTTCTTTAATTGCAAGTTCTTTACATGTATCCCAAGCTTCCTGAGATGCTGGATGGTTGTCATTTTTATATTCATCTGAAGTCCACCATACAGTATCTTTAGAGTTCTCATCCATAACGATGAATTTATCTTTAGGAGAACGTCCTGTATAGATACCTGTCATAACGTTGACTGCACCAAGTTCACTTTCCTGTCCTTTTTCAAAACCTTCAAGTTCTGCTTTTGTTTCTTCTTCAAATAACACTTCATAAGAAGGGTTGTAAACTACTTCTGTAGTTCCAGTGATACCATATTTGCTTAAATCAATTTTTGCCATCTTAATAAACCTCATTTCTTAATATAGTAGTTTGAATTTTTCCAAGTTTCACTGATTTTTAATTATACATACTTCACTAATAAAGTCAATACTTTTTTGAAAGATATGACATACATCTAATTCATTTCTTCCTGTAATTTCATTAAAATTCTATAAAATAAATATTAAAAATGCAAGTTCGAAACTTGAACCCTGCATTTTTTACGCATTTTTCATATATTTTTAATTATATTCACTCATTTCACACTGAATTTTGCAATTCGCTTGTCAAAAATTTCACGTTCATATTCTTCTAAAAAAATCTTTCTTGTATTCCGGTTTTTATTCAAAAAAATCTCAGAAGTACAGCATCTGCCTGCACCTCTGAGACCTTCTTTGAATTGTTAATGCAATTTATTTTTCAGAAAAAATGCAGACTTTTACACGTTCAGTATCTCTTTTACTGTCTCCTCCATCTTGTCCGCATCACATTCTCTTGTATGAACAATCTTGGCATCTCGAATTTCTTCAATTGCTTT
>ENA-OPZZ01001800-OPZZ01001800.1-human-gut-metagenome-genome-assembly--contig:-NODE-1800-length-12064-cov-3.591690_pt1 | contig 12064 bp, 13 predicted proteins | sample MGYA00242487_ERZ504511 | MGnify/ENA primary metagenome ERZ504511 (study PRJEB26092, sample SAMD00036241) | human gut metagenome | host: Homo sapiens | study: EMG produced TPA metagenomics assembly of... | reverse complement strand
ATTGATAAAAAATAATAGTTATTAAAATAAAAAACTATTGACAAACAAAAAAGAAGGTATAATATATAGGCATACATATAAATGATGCGATGAACAAGATACGATTTTACATCCGCTTCCTATAGAGAACATTCGGTTGGTGGAAAGAATGTAGGTAATGATATAAGACCATCACTTGTGAGCTATTTTCTTGAAATAAAAGTAGGGGAATCGTAATTTCTGCGTTAAAGGAATAGCATTATATAAAAGATGTGAAGGGGCGATTTAATAATCGCAATCTAAGTGGTACCGCGGAAAAAGGTTTTCGTCTTAGCTATGCTAAGAGAAAACCTTTTTATTTTATATGTGGATGATTTTTTAGAGGGGGATTCATTTATGAATGGTTTACTATTACTTGGATTAAGTGCTTTAATTTTAGTAGTGGCTTATTTATTCTATGGTCGTTACTTAGTTAAAACATGGGGAATTGATCCAAAAGCAACAACACCTGCTGTTGCAAAAGAAGATGGGACAGACTTTGTACCTACAAACAAATGGTCAGTCTTTGCTCATCAATTCTCATCAATTGCAGGAGCTGGACCTGTTACTGGACCAGTTATGGCAATGATGTTTGGTTGGCTACCAGCTTTTTTATGGGTTATCGTTGGTGGTGTATTCTTTGGTGCTGTACAAGATTTTGGCGCACTTTATGCTTCTGTTAAAACAGAAGGGAAATCAATGGGACAAATCATTGAAAAATATATTGGACGTAAAGGTAAAAAATTATTTTTCTTATTTTGTTGGATTTTCACATTAATTGTTATTGCAGCTTTCGCTGATATGGTTGCAGGAACATTTAATGGAATTAGTGCTGATGGGGCTAAACTTGCTCCAAATGCAAGTGCTGCTTCAATTTCAATTTTATATGTCTTTGTAGCAATGGCCTTTGGTTTATTCTTGAAAAAAGTTAAACTAGAAGGTTTACCAAAAGTGATTCTTGGTATTGCTTTAATTATTGCTATGTTAGCACTTGGAATTATGTTTCCAGTATATGCTACTAAAACAACTTGGATTTATGTTGTCTTTGTATATATTTTCTTTGCTTCAGTTACACCTATGTGGTTACTTAAAACACCACGTGATTATTTAACAACATTCTTATTTATCGGAATGATCGTTGCTGCTGTAATTGGTGTATTTGTAAGCAATCCAACAATTACAACACCTGCTTTTGCAGGATTTAAATCTGCTTCAGGAAGTTATATCTTCCCAACATTATTTGTTACAATTGCTTGTGGTGCTGTTTCTGGTTTCCATTCACTTGTCTCATCTGAAACAAGTTCAAAATTAGTAGAAAACGAAAAAGATATGTTACAAGTTGGTTATGGTTCTATGTTACTTGAATCATTACTTGCTATCTTAGTTATCGTTATTGTTGGTGCTTTACCAAACTTAAAAGCATCGGGTGTCTTAGATAGTACACTTGCTAATATGGCTTTAGCTGATACAGCAACACCATTTACTAAATTCTCAGCTGGTGTTACTGGTTTAGTTGCTCAACTTGGTTTACCTCAATCTTGGGGATTATGTATTATGACAATGTTTGTTTCAGCTCTTGCTTTAACTTCATTAGATGCTGTTGCAAGAATTTCAAGAATGTCTTTCCAAGAATTCTTTGAAGTAGAAGAAGGACAAGAACCAAGTGGTTTAGTTAAAGTTTTAACTAATAAATACGTTTCAACAATTATTTCTTTAGTTTGTGGATATTTATTAAGTTTAGGTGGATATGTTAATATTTGGCCATTATTTGGATCAGCTAACCAATTATTAGCTGCAATGGTTTTAATTTCATTAGCTGTTTTCTTAAAAGTTACTGGAAGAAAAGGATTTATGTTATATATCCCAATGGTATTAATGTTCATTGTTACAATGACAGCATTAGTACAAGCTATCTATGGAATCGTTATGAAATTATTTGTAACTGGTGGATTTGTCTTAATGGTCGATGGTTTACAATTAGTAGTCGCAATCTTACTTGTTGCATTAGGATTAATGATTGGTTTCAACTCAGGAAGTAAACTTGTAAAAGAAAAAATAGACATATAAAAAAGCTTCGATAATTGAAGCTTTTTTTGTGCTTTAATTCATATAAAAAACCACTATTAACATTAATGCCTTAATCAAGAAAAATACTAACCAGCATTTCTTATAGTTTTTATACAATAAGAATAGCTTTTAAATGATTGAATAAATTCTAAAACGGACATCTTCTATTTGATGTAAAGCACCATTGGATTCCACAACCAAAACATATATGCTCTAAAAACATTATAAAATGATTTGGGGAGAACTAGGATTCTTTATTTCTTTTGTTGTTTGTGCTTTTTCAATAAGTTCAACAACGATTTCTTTTAAATCATTGATTTGTGAAAAGGTTCCTTTATTTTCTTTTAAGTTTGAAATATAAAGTTGACAATAAAGTTCTTGTTTAAACTGAAGCATATGTTCAATGATTAAATCAAAAGAATCAATGATTTTGTTGAACATAATTTTGATGAATTTTTGCATTTGTTCTTAACTCATCAATACGTTCATTAATATCATCAAAAAAATAAGAAAGTAATTCTTCTTTAGAATCAATATATCGATAAAAGGTTGTTTTTGTAATTGAACAAGCTTTACATATATCATTAACGGTTGTTTGATCATACCCATTTTCCATAAATAATTGATAAGAGGTATTAATAATATTATTTTTAAATCTTTATACATTTATATCACCATCTATTACTATACCATAAAAGGAAATAAAAAGATTGTGAAAAAATAAACATTGACAATAAAACGGTTACATACTAAAATGTTACCGAGGTAATAAAAAAGGAAAGAGGTAAAGAAATATGAGTTACGAAAACTATTTACGCCATTTAAAATTGGTAAAATGGAAGTAAAAAACAGATTAGTAATGTCACCAATGGGAACAAACAGTGCTTTGGCTAATGGACGAAAAACAGACAACGAAATTGATTATTTCATTGAAAGAGCTAAAGGTGGAGTGGGAATGATTATTATGGGATGTCAACCACTTAATGAAAAGATTGCTCAAGGTTCAATGGAAGGATATATGGATAGCTTTACTGTTTTACCTTCACTTACAAGTGTTTGTGATGGAGTACATAAATATGGTGCTAAAATTGTATGTCAATTAACACCAGGTACAGGAAGAAATGCATTTCCTGATACATTAGGGAATCCACCAATGTCAGCATTAGAAATTCCTTCAGCATTTGATCCTAATTTAATGTGTCATGCATTAACTAAAGAAGAAATTTCTAAAATGATGGATGATTTCAAATTTGCGGCAGGTGTTGCTATGGATGCAGGATATGATGCAATTGAAATACATGCACATGCAGGTTATTTAATTGATCAATTCTTATCACCTGTATGGAATAAAAGAACAGACGAATATGGAGGATCACCTGAAAATAATACACGTTTTGCAAAAGATATCTATCATGCAATTCGTGAAGTAGTAGGTAAAGATGTACCTATTTTATTCCGTATTTCACTTGATCATCGTTTTAATGGTGGTAGAGATTTAGAATATAGTATGAAAATCCTAAAAGAATTAGAAAAAGAAGGTATTGATGCTTTTGATATTGATGCAGGATGTTATGAAACATTAGATTATATTTTCCCACCAGCATATTTAGGTGAATCTTGTATGTCATATGTATGTGAAGATGCAAGAAAAGTTGTTAATGTTCCATTGATTAATGCTGGTACACATAATCCTGAAAGTGCATTAGAATTAATTGAAAGTGGTAATGTTGATTTTGTTTCATTTGGTAGAGCATTGATTGCTGATCCAATGATGCCTAAAAAATTAATGAAAAATCATCGTGAAGATGTAAGACCTTGTTTAAGATGTAATGAATACTGTATTGGACGTATTTGGAATCATCATACAAAATTAGGATGTGCTGTTAATCCTCAAGCAATGGAAGAAGTAAGATTTAAATTAGAAAAAACAGAAGATCCACAAAATGTTGTTGTTATTGGAGCTGGTCCTGGGGGAATGGAAGCAGCAAGAGTTGCAGCTTTAGAAGGACATCATGTTACTTTATTTGAAAAAAAAGATCATCTAGGTGGTACAATGGGAGATATTTGTACAGCTAAGTTTAAAACAAATATCAAACAACTTACAAAATGGTATCAAGTTCAATTAGAAAAATTACCTATTGATATTCATTTAAATACAACAATTACTGGTGATGAGGAAATATTAAAAACATGTGATTATATTATTGTTTCTACAGGTGCTTTACCTTTTACGCCAGCTATTCCTGGCATTGATGGAGATAATGTAGTTAATATTGTAGAAGCACATAGAAATGAATCACTTATTAAAGGAAATAAAATTGTTGTTTGTGGTGGTGGTGCCTCTGGATTAGATGGGGCTATTGAAATGGCAGAAGAAATGCATAAAGATGTGACTGTTGTTGAAATGCTTCCAGAAATGGGTAAAGATGTTTTCTTTATTAATAAGATTTCTTTATTTAATAAATTAGCTCAAAATCATGTACAATTAATGACAAATACAAAAGTAGTAGTTATTGATGAAACAGGATTAACTGTTGAAGAAAGCGGTGTAGAAAAAACACTTAGAAGCTGATACAATTATTTCTGCTTTTGGAATGAGACCTAATACAAAACTTGCAGATCAATTAAAAGAAAAATATCCAATGAAAACAAGAGTGATTGGTGATTGTTATAAATTAGGTAAAATTGGAGAAGCAGTAAGAGAAGGTTTCTTTGCGGCAAGTTCTTTAGATTAATATTTAAACAATGTTTAGACTTTCTAAACATTGTTTTTTATTATATAATACTTTACAAAAAGGAAGTGTCAAAATGGAAAATAGATATGCTAGTAGAATAGAAAAAGTACAAATGTCATCTATTCGTGTGGTCATGGAAAAAGTTGAAAAATTAAGAAGCCAAGGAAAAAGTGTAGTTTCTTTATGTGCTGGAGAACCTGATTTTAATACGCCAGAAGGAATAAAAAAAGCAACGATAGAAGCGTTAAATGATAATCAAACACATTATAGTTCTAATCGAGGATATTTAGGTTTAAGAAAAAAAAGTAGCTCATCTTTTAAAGGAACAAACAACGATTGATTATGATAGCGATACAGAAATTATTATGACTTGTGGTTGTAGTGAAGCAATTAATAATGTTTGTCAAGCATTTATTAATAAAGATGATGAAGTTATCATTTTTACCCCAGCTTTTGTATCTTATCAAAATACAGTTTTATTATGTCAAGGAATTCCTGTAGAAATTCCACTAAAACTAAGTCTAGGATTTCAAATTGATATTGAAGAAGTAAAAAATAAAATAACAAAGAAAACAAAAATGATTATTTTAAATAATCCAAATAATCCTACAGGAGCTGTTTATCAAAAAGAAACTTTAGAACAGTTATGTAAACTTGCTAGAGAAAACAATATATTAATTTTAGCAGATGAAATTTATAATCAATTAGATTATGAAAATCAATATGTATCCATTGCATCATTTGAAAATATGAAAGATTATACAATTATTGTTAATGGGTTTTCAAAAGCGTATGCAATGACTGGATGGCGAATGGGTTATATTGCTTCAAGCCAAAAACATATTGATCAAATATTAAAAGTACATCAATATACAACAACATCACAAAATGACCTTTGCTCAAATAGGGATGGCAAATGCAATAGATCAAGAAGATGTAAAAAAGAAGTTCAACATATGGTTGATACCTTTGCATTAAGAAGAACTTTTATTATGGAACAATTAGATCAATGTAAAAATCTTTTCTATATTAAACCTCATGGAGCATTTTATATTATGGTTGATGTCTCTAAAACAGGACTTAATGGACAAGAATTTGCAGATAAGTTACTAGAGTATGGAGTTGCTGTTGTTCCTGCAAATGGCTTTGGCAAAGATTTTAGTGATTTTATTCGTATTTCTTTTGCTTCATCAAAAGAAAATATTGCAGAAGCATTTGTTAGAATAAGAAAGTTATTAAATGACTTAAATAAAGAAGCTTGTTAAGCTTTTTTATTGAAAATAAAAAATAACACTGTTATAATAACAGTGTTATTTAATGATGGAGGTATCAATGAGACAAGAAACGCAAGGAGTAACAGAAACTCTTATAAAAAATGCAACTGAAGAATTTTTAGAATATGGTTTTACTAAAGCAAGTCTTCGTCGTATTGCCGGTTCAAGTGGTGTCAGTACAAATTCAATTTATACGCGTTTTAAAGATAAAGAAGGTCTTTTTAAAGCTATTGTGGATGACGCTGCTGATGGTTTGATGAATATTTATTTAGAAAGTATTCAAAAAGCAAAAGAAAGTACGAATCTTGATCAAGCGTGTCTTGAAGGTGGTCAAGGGACAAATTTTGTATTAGATTATGTTTATCAACATCTTCAAGAGTTTAAACTTATATTCTGTTGTTCTGCAGGAACAGAATATGAGGATTATTTAGATCGTTTAGGTGAAATTGAAGAATCGTATTATTTAGAATTTGTTAGAAAGTATGGTCAAGATAAAATGACAGTTGATCCATTTTTTATTCATGTGTTTTGTCGTGCGGGTTGGCAAACAATTTATGAAGTTGTCATGCACAATCGTACTTACAAAGAGGCTCAATCATTTATGGATAGCACGGTTTTGTTTAATAGAGCTGGTTGGAAAGCTGTTATGGGTATTGAAAAATAGACAGGGAAACCTGTCTTAAATCAAAATCCGCAGTTAGCTAAAACTAACCAAAAGGAGGAAATTATGAAAGAGAAGAAAAAGAGTACTTTATCTAAATTGATGGTATTTGCAGGAAATCATAAATATTATGTATATGCTTCCTGTATTTTAGCGACTATAAGTGCATTCATGGCTTTAGTTCCTTTTTATGATATATGGCGTATCATTAAAGAAGTGCTAGAAGTAAGACCACATTTTAATGAAGCAGTTCATATTAAAAATTATGGAGGACATGCTGTTTTATTTGCACTCCTTTCTATGATATTCTATATTGTTGCTTTAATGTGTTCACATAAAGCTGCTTTTAGAGTACAAGCAACAATGAGAACAAAAATGATGGAACATATTATGAAACTTCCTTTAGGGTATGTTGAAAGTCAAGGGAGTGGAAAGATTAGAAAAATCGTTATGGAATCAAGTAGTGCTACAGAAACTTTCTTGGCACATAATGTTCCAGATAAAGTTATTTCTAAAGCAACACCTATTGGGTTACTTTTGATGATGGTATTTTTTGATTGGCGTTTAGGTTTAATCAGTTTAATTCCAGCAATCATTGCTTTTATTTTAATGTTTACAGCAATGATGGGTCCTAAAATGGCAGAAGATATGAAACAATATCAAAATGCTTTAGAAACGATGTCATCAGAAGCAGTTGAATATGTAAGAGGTGTCCCTGTTGTTAAAACCTTTGGACAAACAATATTTTCTTTTAAAAGATTTAAAGAAGCTATTGATGAATATGAAAAATGGACTTTAGATTATACAAAAAGTATGATGAAACCAATGGTTTGTTTTACAACTTTTGCGAATGCTATTTTTGCTGCACTTATTATTGCTGCTTATCTATTTGTAGGGAATCAAATTACTGATCAATTTATTTTAAACTTATTTTTCTATATTTTAATTACATCTATTTTAACAACTACTTTAATGAAAATCGCTTATGCAGGTGAATCACAAATGATGGTAGAAGATGCTTTAAATCGAATGGATCTCATTATGAATGTACAACCCTTACCAGAAAGTAAAGAAGTAAAAGTACCAAGTGATGCCTCAATTGATATAGAAAATATTAGTTTTTCATATCAAAATACTTCAACTAAAGCAATTGACCATTTAAATATGCATATTCAAGCAGGTCAACATATTGCTTTAGTTGGACCAAGTGGAGGAGGTAAAACAACTGTAGCTTCTTTAATTTGTCGTTTCTTCGATGTAAATGAAGGGAGCATTAAAATTGGTCATGTAAATGTTAAAGACATTGAACAAAAAGAATTAATGAATCAAGTGTCTTATGTTTTTCAAGATAGCCGATTACTAAAGATGAGTATTTTAGAAAATATTCGTATGTCTAGGCCTGAAGCTAGTGATGAAGAGGTAATACAAGCTTTAAAAGATGCACAGTGTCAAGATATTATTGATAAGTTTCCTGAGGGTATTCATACGATTATTGGTTCAAAGGGTGTTTATGTTTCAGGTGGAGAGAGTCAAAGATTATCTATTGCTAGAGCTTTTTTAAAGAATGCTCCAATTCTTATTTTAGATGAAGCAACCGCTTTTGCTGATCCAGATAATGAAGTATTAGTTCAAAAGGCTTTTGAGAAACTTTCAAAGAATAAAACAGTCATTATGATTGCCCATCGTTTATCAACGATTACTCATGCAGATTGTATTTATGTATTAGAAAATGGGCAGGTTGTTGAAAGTGGAAATCATGAAGAATTATTAGAAACAAAAGGTGTTTATGAACATATGTGGCATCAATATAATCAATCTGTTAAATGGAAAGTACAAAAGGAGGATGAAGAATAATGATTGAAAAATTAAAACATAAATATGCTTTATCTTCTAAAGGAGCCAAAGATATGGTAAGAGCTTTTATAGCAGTGACACTTTCTAACCTTGTTTTAATGCTTCCTGTGGGATTACTTTATTTACTAGCATCTTATTTATTAGATAATCAATTACTGCAAGAAAAATTTGTTTTCTTTTTGATAGCTATTGTGGTTATTTTAATATGTATTGCTTTAACAACCGTTTTTCAATATCGTGCTACTTTTTTATCAACTTATGTTGAAAGTGGTGTAAGACGTCGTACACTAGCTGAAAAACTTAGAAAATTACCATTATCATATTTTGGTAAAAAAGATTTAGCTGATCTTACAAATACGATTATGTCTGATTGTGCTCTTTTAGAAACAGCAAGTTCACATTGGATTCCTGAATTAATAGGAGCTATGATTTCAACAACTATTATTGTTATTAGTTTATTATTTTTTGATTTTCGTATGGCGCTTGCAGCAATTTGGGTGATGCCAATTGCTTTTGCAATTGTTCTCTATTCAAGAAAAGCGATGCGTCACACGCATGAAAAAACAAATGTATATCGTATTGATTGTTTAGATGGTATTCAAGAAGGATTAGAAACATTAAGAGATTTAAGAGCCAATAATATGTGTGATCAATATATGGAATCACTTAATAAAAAAATCAAAGCTGTTGAAAAACATGCTATTTTTGCGGAATTTACAAATGCATCATTTGTTTGTAGTGCACAAATGATTTTAAAACTTGGTATAGGAACTGTTGCTGTTGTAGGAAGTTATTTACTTGTAAAAGGTGAGATTACAATTTTAACATTCTTTATGTTTTTACTTGTTGTAACACGCATGTATGAGCCGTTACAAATATCTTTACAAAATCTATCAGCAATGATTAGTTTAGATACAAATTGTAAACGTATGGATGAAATTTTATCTCATGATGAACAAACAGGAAATAATACTCTTACAAATGAGGGCTATGATATTGTTTTTGATCATGTGGCTTTTGCTTATAATCAAAAAGAACAAGTATTATCTGATGTCTCATTTACTGCTAAACAAGGTGAAGTAACAGCTTTAATTGGACCAAGTGGTGGTGGTAAAACAACGATTTCTCGTTTGGCTGCACGTTTTTATGATATTGATAGTGGAAAGATTACAGTTGGTGGGATGGATATTTCAAAGATTGATCCGGAAAAATTATTAGAGTTTTATTCAATTGTTTTTCAAGGTGTAACACTTTTTAATAATACAATTATGGAAAATATTCGTATTGGTAAAAAAGATGCAACAGACCAAGAAGTGATGGCAGCAGCAAAACTTGCTCATTGTGATGAGTTTGTTGAAAATATGCCAGATCAATGGAATACAATGATTGGTGAAAATGGTTCTGAATTATCAGGAGGACAAAGACAAAGAATTTCAATTGCGAGAGCATTTTTAAAAGATGCTCCAATTATCTTAATGGATGAAGCGACTGCTTCTTTAGATGTAGATAATGAATCAATGATTCAAGAGTCTATTTCTAAGTTAATAGAAAATAAAACAGTATTAATTATTGCACATCGTATGAGAACAGTTGATGGCGTTGACCAAATTGTTGTTTTAAAAGATGGAGTAGTCTTTGAACAAGGTAAACCACAAGATTTAAAACAACAAAATGGTATTTATAAACATATGGTAGAGATGCAAATGCAATCTCATAATTGGAAATATGAATAATTGATTACCAAGATATTTTAAAGTTTTCAGGAAACATTTGATATAAAAGATGACCTGCTTGTTTAGGTGATAAATCATATTTACCTAGAATATAGTGTTGATACATGATTGAAGCACCACCACAAAAGACATCCAATAAAAGAAGATCTTTATCTTCAAAGTGGATGTTTTTTGTTTTACACATCTCAATAACGGTATTATAAGAATATTGATAAATAAAATCACCTAAAGAATTAATTCCTGTATAATCAAAGTATTTTATACAAATTTCCGATAGATTTAAGAATCAAAAGTATTGGGTCTGCATCTATTAAATTTGACAGGTATCCAAATGCAACTTTTTCACGTGTCTTTAATGATATTTTAGGTTTCAGAACAATTTGTTCAAATTATGAAGAAGTTCTTTGTCTTGAAACGGAAGAAAAAATAAGAGTTGTCGATATGTCAAAAGGAAAATCTAATGATGATGGGTATCGAGGCGTACATGTCTATTATCAAAAAGATAATAAACATTATCCAATTGAGATACAGTTTAATACTTACTATGATAGGCAATTAAATGATTGGTTACATGATAAATTTTATAAACGAGGATATGATAGCTTTTATGGTCAAATATTGCGTAAATATTATGAAAATGGTAGAATAAAATTAGCTGAAGAATTAGAGGAGGTACTAGAAAATGTGTTACATCATTGCGAAAAGATTTAAAAAAATCAGGATGCATTGCACTAAAAGCAAAGCGTGGAAAAGAGTTGGCTGATTTTGCAACAAATTTACAAAAGAAGCTAGGATACGATATTCAAATTGTAGCAATCACTAGACCTACTGCTTATGGAGAATATGAACCTTATCATTTTGTTAATAGTTTTGAAGAATTTAGTAAAGAAGCAAGTCTATTATAGTATTACAAGCAATCTACGGATTGCTTTTTTTAATGTAAGTCATAAAAAAATATAGTATGATTAATATAGAATATCTTGAAAAGGGATAGGTGAAAATATGACAAATAGAACTAAATTACAATTAGAAGATGCTTTTAAAAAGCTTTTATTAGAAAAGCCATTTCATAAAATAACCATTAAAAATTCAACAGATGTTTGTTATTTAAGCAGGATGTCTTTTTATTATCATTTTTAAGATTTATATGATTTTAACAGAATGGATTTTAATTGAAGATGCTAAAAAAGCACTTAATGAAAAGAAAGATTATGCTCATTGGAAAGAAGGATTAGAAAATATCTTTGAAGCTGTTTATAAAAATAAACCTTTTATTTTAAATGTTTATCATGATATTTCTAAAGATCAGATAGAAAAAGTATTATTTAAACTTGTTCATGGATTGATTGAATCAATTGTTGAAGAAAGAAGTATTGAAACAAATTTAAATGAACAACAAAAGAATTTTATTGCTTATTTTTATAAATATGGTTTTGTAGGGATTATGCTTGATTGGATAGAAAAAGGAATGGATGAAAATTATAATGAAATTGTTGATGATTTAGAAAAGACAGTTCATGGAACAATAGATTTATCAATTAAAAACTTTACAGATAATAAGAAATGATAAAAATTAAATCATTTCTTTTTTATTGTAAATTTTAATTCAAGAGGGGAATGATAAAATTAAGGTATCAAAGAAAGGTGGAACCTATATGAAAAGAAGTATCAAAATAGCAGCAACAACAGCTGCAGCTGTTTCATCAGCTATGCTTGTTAAAA
>ENA-OPZZ01001799-OPZZ01001799.1-human-gut-metagenome-genome-assembly--contig:-NODE-1799-length-12085-cov-2.346546_pt1 | contig 12085 bp, 11 predicted proteins | sample MGYA00242487_ERZ504511 | MGnify/ENA primary metagenome ERZ504511 (study PRJEB26092, sample SAMD00036241) | human gut metagenome | host: Homo sapiens | study: EMG produced TPA metagenomics assembly of... | reverse complement strand
GACGATGGACGCATACGGCTCTTCAAAGGCTACAGCTATTGCCCGTGATAATGGCGGAGCCATGTTAACGGTCGTCCAATCGGTGCGGAGATTACTATACGAAAATTGGAGGTGCAGGTGCTCAGGGTGGTATTGGTTCTATGTACACCTACAGTGCGACTAATGTCCGTTTGGCTGAGTTATCGTTAGGCTATGGATATTCCTATCAACAAGTATGTGGACTGGATTAAGGGGTTGAATCGTATCTTTCATCGGTAAGAATCTCTTTTTCCTTTATAGAAAAGCTCCGTTCGATCCGGAACTGACAGCAAGTACAGGCACTTACTTTCAAGGTATCGACATGTTTATGTCGCCAAGTCTGCGTAATTTGGGATTCTCTGTGAAAGTTAATTTCTAATCAAACTTATAAATTGTAGAAGATATGATATTAAATAAAATACTATCATGGAACAAACTTTCCATTCTCGGGATATCTTTGATGCTATTAAATAACATTTCGTGTATCGACTATGAGGATAACGTAAATCCGAATGAAGTCACCGAGGAAATGATGGAAGTAGACAACTTGAAGACGGGTGCTTTCTTTTCGCAAATGCTGCGTCGGGTTGTAATCATAAATGATGGCGACAAGCTCGACTCTGACTATCAGATTGCTCAGAACTTATCGCATGACCTTTATTCGGGCTATATTGCCGCTACCTTAGGATCTACCAATCATAACGGGCAGTATAACTTTCAGGAACAATGGGTGAATGCCACTTTTGATTATGCCTATACCGGAATTATGGCACCATGGCAAAGTATTCACAAAATAGCCACTGAACAGGAACTGCCGGAAGTTGACGCATTGGCTACCATCGTAAAGGTAGAAGGCATGCACCGTATTGCTGATACATTTGGTCCTATTCCATATGTAAAACTATGGCTCTTCCAGCTTATATGACGCATTGGATTTGGTTTATAATAAGTTTTTTGAAGAACTGGATAATGCTTATCGAAGTATTGAGCAATTATGTGAACGGAAATGTGGATGCTAAGCTGATGAGTGACTATGACTGTGTATATGGGGGGACGTAGAGAAGTGGGTGAAGTTCGCCAACACACTGCGTTTGCGTCTTGCTATACGTGTTTCATATGCGAATCCCACACTGGCAGAAGCACAGGCAAAGAAGTCGATGGAAAACATGTTCGGCTTTATCGAAAAGTAAAGCGGAACGTGCCGAACTTTCGCATAATTCATTGGAATATCATCATCCGTTGCACGAGATTGCCTATAACTTCAATTCGGGTGACTGTCGTCCGGGTGCTACCATCGTAGCCTATTTGAACGGACTGAATGATTCGCGAATCAGCTCTTATTTTACAGCAGCCGATGACGGTGAATATCATGGCGTACGTATTGGTATCACAACAAGCAATATGAGCAATTATCAAGGCAATAAAATCTCTAATCTGAATATTAACCGTGCTTCTACTCCGGTAGTATGGATGACGGCTGCCGAATCGTTCTTCCTGCGTGCCGAAGGTGCATTACGTGGCTGGGATATGGGTGGAACGGCCAAATCATTCTATGAGCAAGGTGTACGCATGTCGTTTGAGGAGAATAATGCCGCCGGTGTGGACGATTATTTGGCTGATCATACTTCGACTCCGGGTGCTTTTGCAGACAATGTGGGTAGTGATAATTATACTTTCAGCAGCAGGGTTACTCCTGCATGGGATGATAATGCCGGATTTGAAGCTCAGTTGGAACGCATCATTACACAGAAGTGGATTGCCAATTATCCCGACGGTCCCGAAGGCTGGAGTGAATATCGTCGTACAGGCTATCCGGAAGTTATTCCTGTAGTAAGAAACAGTAGTAATGGTACGATTGATACCCAGTTACAAGTCCGCCGTCTGCCTTATACACGCGACGAGAAGATCAACAATGCTAGCGGCGTTGCCAGTGGTATATCGGCTTTGGGTGGTCAGGATACGGGTGGAACTAAACTCTGGTGGGACAAAAAATCCCGATAACAGGAGAATGGACATTGTTTAATTCTAAAAACACTAATTACGATGAAAACAAAAATAACAGGTTTACTGACTTTCCTTATCGGAACATTCTTTTTCTATAGTTGTGATACCGATGTGGAAGCGTTAGAAATTCAGAAGCTGAAAACATATGACGAGCAGTATTTTGAGAATCTGCGTGCTTTCAAGAAAAGCGATCATGAGATAAGTTATGCTTATTACGAAGCGTGGTCACCGATTGAAGGTGTGACAGGCTATAAAGATCCCGCGTCGTGGGGTGAACGTATGGTAGGACTACCTGACAGTATAGATATTGTAAATCTTTGGATGGGAATACCGACAGCAGAGACACATCCGATAGCATATGCGGATATGCAATACTGCCAGCGGAAATTGGGTACACGTTTTGTCATGCATGCCGATGCTTCTCATTACAGACACCAGTTTACCGTTGATGGGGTTGATTATGATCTTAGCCAGAATAAGGACGATGAAGCGATGGCTGCATATGCAAAATGGATTGTGAATCAAGTGTTGGAACCGGGACTTGATGGAGTAGACGTTGACTGGGAAGGTTGGAGTGGTTCCGATTTGGTCAGATTGATAAAGGAACTTGGCAAGTATTTTGGTCCTGAAGGCGAACAGCCGGATAAGTTGCTTATCGTTGACTACTTTAGTGGAACACCACCAACAGACATCATACCTTATTGTGATTATATCGTTCAACAGGCTTATAGTGATCAAGTGGGGTTCTTGACTCAACCCAGTAACTTTCCACCCGAGAAGATGATTTACTGCGAATCGTTCGGAGTATTCTATGCCGATGGGGGACAACTTATGAACTATGCACGTTGGGAACCGTCGAAAAGGCCGTAAAAGGCGGTTGTGGAGTATTCTACTTAGGAAGAAATTATTATTCTTCATCGGGTATACCTTATAATGAATTCCGGGAGGCTATTCAGATAATGAATCCTGCTGTAAATGAGTAAACAATGAATAAATAAGAATCATGATGAAAACATATATATTTAAACATTCTTTGTTGGGAGTTATATTAGGTTTATCCATTCTGGGTTGTACAGAAGGTGATAAAGTTTGATTATAACAAGAATATGGCTTTTATTACAGGGACAGAGACTACTCCTGTAACCAAGTTTGTGGTAGAAGATACCCCTTCTTCGTATGCCGTCACTGCTTCTACTACTGATAAAGTAGATAAAGACGTAAATGTGAAGTTTGCCATTGACAGGTCACTGGTAGAGACATATAATAATGAACATAATACTAAATATTATGCGATTCCGGAGGGCGCTGTGACTCTTGAAGATGCTGATGCTGTGATTCAGGCAGGTAAAGCGTTTTCTACTCCTGCTACAGTTAAAGTTATTTCTACCGAAGACTTGCAGAAGGGCGAGTATATGTAGTTCCAGTTACTATGGTAGAAGTGGATGGACTTGAAATATTAAAACCTTCGAAAACTATTTTCTTGCAGATATCTCGTGTTATTCATTTCACCTCATTGAATATCAGCAATACGGAATCTTTATAGTAACTTTATTTTTCTCAGATGATAAGAAACAGGAATTGTCTAACTTCACCTATGAGATCAAATGCTATTCTCAAGAGTGGCATCGTATAGCTCGTCTGTGTAGTTTCACTTCATGCTGACGAACAGCGCTCAAAGTATGCTGCGATTTGGAGAAAATTGGATTAGATATCAATGCCTTGCAGTGGGTAAGTCCAAGTGGAAGTATTGTATCGAGTACACGTTTTAGCACTGATCGTTGGTATATGATCTCGTTGACATATGATGGCAGTAAACTGACTATGTATGTAGACGGAGTGAAAGATGCACAAGGCGATGGTGATGGTAAACCGGTCGATTTCCAGCGTTTTGAACTAGGAATGTCGTGGACGGGATATCGCGGATCTCAGTATTTTCGTGGCCGTATTGCTGAAGTTCGTGTCTGGAACCGTGCTTTGAGTACAGGCGAACTACAGATGAATCTTTGTGGCGTTGATTCACATCAGAAGGTTTGGTTGCATACTGGAAAATGAATGAAGGCGAAGGACACATCTTTAAAGATGCAACAGGACATGGCTATGATATGGATTGGACGAACACTGCCCGTGAAATAAATGAAGGAGCTGGATTAACATATAATCTGAATTATAGCAGTGCTATTGCATGGGACAGTGATGATAATAACAGATGTAACGAGTAACGAAATAAATGATTGCTATGAAAATAAATATGCATATCTTAGGATTGTTGGTTGTAGTCGGATTATTTAGTCTTCAGTCTTGTGATGACGAAAGTTACGATATCGAAGGAAGCAACCAAAATTATGTATATATTAATGTGAACCGTTGGACTTCAACAGAATATCCTCAAAATACATTTGTCTATGAAGTGTTGAGAACACCGATTGGCTCTAGTTTAGAGAGTGGACCGGAAATAGTTAAGGTAGGGGTACGCTCTACTAAAGTTGCCTCTAAAGATATAACGGTTACTTTGGATATTGATAATTGTGCATCCATAGGTGAATTTTCTTCTTTCCCTGACGGGGTAAAAGTAACCTTGGATAAAAAAGAACTCGTGATTCCTGCGGGAAGTATGCTTTCTTCTGATTCAGTTACTATTGAAATAGAGGATGGAAAGTGGAGCGAGTTTGTCAATACAAGTTATCTTTTACCGCTAAAAGTAACATCGGTATCGAATGCGGCATTGAGTGAAACTCATTCCTCTGCTTATCTCGCTGTTAGCACCTCTTTTACGAATTGTGTTCCGGGAGCAACGAGTGTGGAAGGCACATTAATTAGTGATAGAAGCGCGTGGACTGCCACTAACAATGGTGTAGATGTTGGAACAACTCTGTTCGACGGAAATACAAGGACTTATCCGTCTCAAGATGCCAGTTCTACCGTTATTGTTAATTTGAATGGCGTATACCAAAACATAACAGGAATTCGATTACAGTATTATTCCCGTAATTATAGTTTGTCCAGTGCCGCTGTCTATACAAGTGAAACAGGAGGTGAAGATTATGAGTATCAGGGAAACGTTACTTTCTCTCGTGCAACGCCGCAATATATTCGTTTCTATGGAGCTGTGAGTGCTCGATATGTCAAACTTGAATTATTGCCGTATAGTAGTGGATATGGGATTGTTTTGTCTGAGTTTGATATGTATCAGAATGAATAAACGGGATTGATGAAAGTCTCTTATAATAGCTAATGAGTTATTATGAGAGGCTTTTGTTTTAAATGAAAAAAAGTATGGTGCTGCGCTTTATTATATTGATTTGTTGCATTAATTTGTATTTGGTTGCCTCGTACGCACAGACTCTTTCTGACGAACTGGTGTTCGAAGAACGTGTCTTTGATTTTGGAGAAATAAAGGAAGAAAATGGACTGGTTTCACATGAATTTGAGTTTAAGAATGTCAGTCAAAAAGTTATTTCTATCAATGGAGTAACAAGTGGCTGTGGTTGTGTACAGTTTGAATTTCCTAAAGAACCGCTCCGGCCGAATGCTACAGGTAAAGTGAAAGTGACTTACAACCCGGCCTACCGACCGGGCTTCTTTAGTAAAGAAGTAGTTGTTTTGAGCAATAACAATGCTAATTACAACCGCATTTGGGTAAAGGGCACCGTCATTCCCTGCAAACATCCGGTATCAGAGAACTATCCGTATGAGTACGGTAGCGGACTTTGGATGAATTTCGAAGTAATGGCATTCGGTACCATAGGCAAAGGCGGCACGAAAACAATGAAACTGAAATACGTAAACGATACCGATAATGATATACAGCTTATGTTTGTCGTTATAGGTGGTAATACAGATCTTAAGTTTACCAGTCCCCGTCAGGTGAAAGCCCGTGAAGAAGGTGTGATGCCCGTTGAATATCAATATTCCGGCAGCTTTCCGACCGAAACACGTGTCTATCCTGTGATCAACGGGCGGGCATTAATGAAACCGCTGAAGATAACATGTACCAATCCGGTTGATTAGTAATATAATATTTCCTATCTTAGCACCGGCAAATAAAATAACCTGAAAAGATAAAACTATAAATGAATCGAACACCATGAAGAGAAAACCAATCGCAACCAGTATTTTTACAGTAGTATTCAGTCTACTTTTAACAGGATGTCAGAGTGTTTCGGCACCGGAAGCTATTTTACCCGTTCCTCAGGAAAAGCAAGTAAATTGGCAGAAGATGGAAACATATGCCTTTGTACACTTCGGTCTCAATACCTTCAATGACCGTGAATGGGGTTATGGCGACTCTGATCCGAAAACGTTCAATCCTGCTCGTCTGGACTGCGAGCAATGGGTGCAGACATTTGTCAATTCCGGTATGAAAGGAGTAATCCTGACTGCCAAACATCATGACGGCTTTTGTCTGTGGCCTACACAGCTTACCGAATACTGTATTAGAAATACCCCTTACAAAGACGGTAAAGGTGATATTGTACGCGAACTTTCCGATGCCTGTAAGAAGTATGGAATCAAATTTGCCGTTTATCTCTCTCCGTGGGACAGGCATCAAGCCAATTATGGAACGCCGGAGTATGTAGATTATTTCTATAAGCAGTTGCATGAATTGCTCACTAATTATGGTGATGTTTTTGAAATCTGGTTTGACGGAGCCAACGGAGGAGACGGTTGGTACGGAGGAGCGAAAGACGCACGTACGATCGACCGCAAAACATACTATGATTACCCGCGGGCTTATAAGATGATCGATGAACTGCAACCGCAGGCTGTGATTTTCTCAGACGGAGGGCCGGGCTGCCGTTGGGTAGGAAATGAGAATGGATTTGCCGGAGCTACTAATTGGTCTTTCCTTCGGGCAGGCGAGGTATATCCGGGATATCCCAAGTATCGGGAATTACAGTACGGTCATGCCGATGGAAATCAATGGGTCGCTGCCGAGTGTGACGTTTCTATCCGTCCGGGATGGTTCTATCACCCAGAGGAAGACGACAAGGTAAAAACAGTCGATCAACTGACGGACTTGTATTATCGTAGTGTAGGTCATAATGCGACTTTATTATTAAACTTTCCTGTAGACCGCAACGGTTTGATTCATCCGACCGATTCATTGAATGCTGTTTCATTTCATCTGAGAGTTCAGAAAGAATTGGCAGATAATTTATTGAGCAGTGCAAAAGTATCAGCTTCCGACGAGCGTGGAGGACAATTCAAGGTTCGTGCCGTAACGGACGGAAAGTACGATACTTATTGGGCAACCAATGACGGAGTGACTACCGCCGATCTGACTTTCACTTTTAGTCAGCCGACGAAGATGAATCGGGTAATGATTCAGGAGTATATACCTTTGGGACAAAGGGTTAAATCCTTTGTTGTAGAATATAAGAAGGGCGATCAATGGCTGTCGGTTAAATGCAACGAAGAAACCACAACCGTAGGATACAAACGTTTGTTACGCTTTGAAATGATCGAAACAGAAGAATTGCGTATACGGTTTACGGATGCTCGTGCATGTTTGTGTATCAATGAGGTCGGGGCTTATTACGCTCCCGATGCAACGGAAAATTATACACCGGCAACCTCAGAACTGAAAAGTTTCCCCTTTACAATTTTGGGAGTGGATATGGAAGAAGCAAAGAAATGTAGTGACAAGGACGATCAGACTACCGCTCTAATCTCAGGCAAGGAAATCATGATTGATCTTGGCGAAAATCGTACAATCCATTCATTCTACTATTTACCTGATCAAAGTGAATATAGTAAAGGGTTGATCTCATCATACGAATTGTCTGCCGGTATTACCGAAGAGGCGATGCAAGTCGTAGCACAGGGAGAATTCTCGAACATCCGTAATAATCCGATTCTTCAGAATATGTACTTTAGTCCGGTTGAGGCTCGCTATTTTAAGTTAAAAGCGACTCGTATGGTAGACGAAAGTGATTCTTTGGGAATAGCGGAAATTGGGTGTCGATAGCCTCTCTCTAGAATATTTTTTGATTTTATCTGCAATATCTGCCACCTGCTTGTTTATTAGGTGATTTATAGTGGCTTATAGTGTTGCAGATACCTGTTGCAGATAATTTATCTGCAACATAGGGATTATTATATCTTTGTGTGATCTCTTGATGGATTCTTTGAATTGATAGTATCTTTGGTTTGTTTCAATTGGCAGAACATTTAGTTTCTGAGGCTTGAAACTAAAGTTTCTCCTGTTTGAAACTAAAGTTTCATCAGCTTGAAACAAAAGTTTCGTCAGCTTGGAACTAAAGTTTCACCGCATGAAACTTCTGCGAAACCAACGGAAAGTAATTTTTATATTATATCATATTGTATGATGACAAAGCGATTATATATTTTGATTGTAGGGTTGGCGATGAATGTCGTGGCTTTTGCCCAATCTTCTCTGTTACCTTATAAAAATCCGGTCTTGTCTGTTGACGAACGGGTGAAAGACTTGCTTTCACGTATGACGTTGGAAGAAAAGGTCGGGCAACTATTATGTCCTCTTGGTTGGGAAATGTACGAAATAAAGGACGATGAAGTACATCCTTCTGAAAAGTTTAAAAGACTAATGGAAGAAAAGAACGCAGGTATGCTGTGGGCAACTTATCGTGCGGACCCTTGGACTAAGAAGACATTGGAAAATGGACTTAATCCCGAACTGGCTGCCAAAGCCGGCAACGCATTGCAGAAATATGTGATTGAAAATACCCGTTTGGGTATTCCCTTATTTTTGGCTGAAGAAGCGCCTCACGGACATATGGCGATTGGAACGACCGTTTTTCCAACCGGCATAGGGATGGCGGCAACTTGGTCACCGGTACTGATTGAAGAAGTAGGAAATGTGATTGCTAAAGAGATTCGTTCACAGGGTGCACATATCAGTTATGGTCCTGTACTGGATTTATCTCGTGATCCTCGCTGGTCACGTGTCGAAGAAACCTTTGGTGAAGATCCTGTATTGAGTGGACGACTGGGAGCGGCGATGGTCATAGGGCTAGGTAGCGGAGACCTATCCCGTGAATATGCTACTATCGCTACCCTGAAGCATTTTTTAGCTTATGCGGTACCGGAAGGTGGACAAAACGGTAATTATGCATCGGTAGGGACTAGAGATCTGCACGAAAACTTTCTTCCTCCTTTTCAGGAAGCGATTGATGCGGGAGCACTCTCTGTAATGACCTCCTACAATTCAATAGATGGTATCCCCTGTACGGCTAATTATTATCTGCTGACACAATTACTGCGTAACGAGTGGAGATTCCGTGGCTTTGTTGTTTCAGACTTATATAGTATTGAAGGAGTCCATGAAAGTCACTTTGTTGCTCCTACTATAGAAGAGGCAGCTATGCAGGTCGTTTCTGCCGGAGTGGATATTGATTTGGGGGGCAATGCATTTATGAATCTTACTCATGCCGTTCAATCCGGAAAAATCAGTGAAGCAGTGATTGATACTGCCGTATGCCGGGTATTACGGATGAAGTTTGAAATGGGTTTGTTTGAGCATCCTTATGTGAATCCGAAGTCTGCAACGAAGGTGGTACGTAGTGAGGAACATATCAGACTGGCACATAAAGTGGCGCAATCATCTATCGTATTGCTGAAGAACAAGAATTCGATTCTTCCTTTGAATAAAAAGATTAAAAAAGTGGCAGTTGTCGGACCTAATGCGGATAATCGTTATAATATGCTGGGGGACTATACAGCTCCGCAAGAAGATGAAAACATAAAAACCGTGTTAGACGGAGTGATCTCCAAACTGTCTCCTTCTAAGGTGGAGTACGTGCGTGGATGCGCTATTCGTGATACGACAGTGAACGAAATAGCGGAAGTGGTGGAGGCAGCTAGCCGTTCGGAAGTTATAATAGCGGTGGTAGGAGGTTCCAGCGCACGCGATTTCAAGACGAGCTATCAGGAGACGGGTGCAGCAATTGCTGACGAAAAGAGTATCAGCGACATGGAATGTGGCGAGGGGTTTGACAGGGCTACTTTGACTTTACTGGGAAAACAACAAGATTTATTGAATGCATTGAAGGCTACCGGGAAGCCACTGATCGTTGTCTATATTGAAGGTCGTCCGCTGGATAAAGTCTGGGCATCTGAGTATGCCGACGCATTGCTGACCGCTTCTTATCCGGGCCAGGAGGGAGGGTATGCAATAGCTGATGTTTTGTTTGGAGATTATAATCCTGCCGGACGATTGCCGGTTTCCGTCCCCCGTTCTGTTGGACAGATACCTGTCTATTATAATAAAAAGGCTCCCTGCAATCATGATTATGTCGAACAGGCTGCTTCTCCATTATACACTTTTGGCTATGGGTTGAGTTATACCACTTTCGAATATTCGGAATTTACAGGTAATGCGTAAATCTCCCTGCTATTTTGAAGTTTCATTCAAAGTGAAAAATACAGGAAGCTATGACGGTGAAGAAGTGGCACAACTTTATCTGAGGGATGAATATGCTTCAGTAGTTCAGCCTCTCAGACAATTAAAGTGTTTTGAACGCTTCTTCCTGAAAAGAGGAGAGGAGAAGGAAATCTTTTTCACTTTGACCGAAAAAGATCTGTCCATTATCGACCGGAATATGAAACGTGTTGTGGAAACAGGAGATTTCCGGCTAATGATTGGTGCCTCTTCGGATGACATAAGACTAACAAAAGATATTTCTGTAGAGAGTCTGTGAGTGACGAAGAGACTTATTTCTAATCTGAGTTTATAAACATGGAACAGGCTGATTCTGAATAATCACGAGTCAGCCTGTTTTTCACTTAAAACCTAAACCTTGTATTTACTTGCTGTTATAAGCCGTCAACATCCAAACCATCTTTTCTTGTTCTTTCAGATAATCGCTCATCATCGAAACGGTTACTTCATCTCCGGCTTGTGAAGCGATAGACAGAATCTTGCGTTCTTCACCGATCAGATAACTGATAGACTGTAGGATATTATTCAGTGCCTGTTCTCCGTTGCTGACCTTATCCACTTCGTTAATATTGGCTACTTTCAGATAATCACTGAATTTGTTGGCAGGAGTGCCGCCCAGCATCAGGATACGTTCTGCGATTTCGTCCACCTTTTCGGCGGTGTCATCATACATCTTTTCGAATTGGCTGTGAAGTACGAAGAAGTCATGCCCTTTGATATTCCAGTGGAAACCGCGGAGGTTGGTGTAATATACTTGGAAGTCTGCCAGTAATTGTTGCAAAGATGCTACTACGTTGTTTGCTCCCGATTCGTTCAATTTGATAAATTCTAAAGTTTTCATATTCTATTTGTTTTTAATGATTTATATTCGTTTTCTTTTTTTCTGTACTGCAAAGATAAGGCGGAAAATGCTTGTTGTCAAACTGATAATTTCTATCTTTGCATAGAAGAAATCTATAACTTAATCATATTTGATAGATGACGATACAACAATTAGAATATATATTGGCGGTTGACCAGTTCCGTCATTTTGCCAGAGCGGCGGAATATTGCCGCGTGACGCAGCCCACGCTGAGTGCTATGATCCAGAAACTGGAAGATGAGCTGGGAGTGAAGTTGTTTGACCGTACGGTGCAGCCGGTCTGTCCCACAGCGATTGGAGAAAAGATCATTGATCAGGCACGTGTCATTCTGGCACAGACAGCGCAGGTGAAAGAAATAATCAGTGAAGAGAAACAGTCACTGGCAGGCGTGTTCCATTTGGGGGTATTGCCTACCATAGCACCTTATTTACTTCCCCGCTTCTTCCCCCAACTGATGGAAAAGTATCCGGAACTGGATATACGTGTCACAGAAATGAAAACACAGAATATCCAGCAGGCATTGCATGCCGGAGATATTGATGCCGCAATTATAGCCAGCAAATTGGGAAAGACACTTTCCTGAAAGAAGAAACACTTTCTATGAAACATTCTTCGGATATGTATCCTGCAAAGAACCTCTGTTCAAGCACGACGTGATACGCACTTCCGATATAACGGGGCGAACGTCTCTGGCTATTGGACGAAGGGCATTGCTTCCGTGACCAGCTTGTACGTTTCTGCCAGATGGAAACGGTCAAGTCAATCAGATGGCCTACCATCT
>ENA-OPZZ01001796-OPZZ01001796.1-human-gut-metagenome-genome-assembly--contig:-NODE-1796-length-12088-cov-5.630466_pt1 | contig 12088 bp, 12 predicted proteins | sample MGYA00242487_ERZ504511 | MGnify/ENA primary metagenome ERZ504511 (study PRJEB26092, sample SAMD00036241) | human gut metagenome | host: Homo sapiens | study: EMG produced TPA metagenomics assembly of... | reverse complement strand
GAAGGTTGTCAGCGCCGGTACAAACACCATCGTAATACCGCTGATCACACCCGGAATACTCAGTGGAAAAATGACCTTCCAGAAAGTCTGTACGGAATTGGCTCCCAGATCACGTGCTGCATTGATGACATTTCTGTCAATCTTGATCAGTACATTATAGATTGGAAGCACCATAAATGGCAGAAAATTGTATACCATTCCAAGAATGATGGCATATGGTGTATTAATGATCTCCAGCGCCGGTAAATGCAGGAAACTTAAAACACTGTTGATGACGCCATTCTTTTCAAGCAATGTCTGCCATGCCAGTGTACGGAGAAGAAAGTTCATCCACATTGGCAGAATAAAGATCAGCACAATAAAACTTGTCTGGTTTACCTGTTTCTGGCTCAGGATCATCGCCAGCGGATATGCCAGAATCAAGCATATTGCCGTACTCAAAAATGACAGAAGAATGGACATGCCAAGTGCCTTCAGATTCTCCGGTGTCGTGATCTGTGCCAGATTGGAAAATGTAAAACTACCCTCATCACTGGTAAATGCATAATACACGATCACCAACAGCGGAATCACTACAAATGACACGGACCAGAACAGATACGGACCGGCAAGCAAACGCTTATTCTTCAATGTTTACCGCCTCCTCATCTTCCGATTCCGGTTTTTTCATGATCTGGATATCAAACGGATCCACATGAATGCTGACTTCTGTTCCAACCGGGAACATATCTGTGCTGTGCACCAGCCACTCATAGTTGTTCGCCATGACTTCCATCTCATAATGTACACCTTTGAAGATCATATGTGTGACTACACCATCAATGCTTCCCTGCCCCGGTTTCAGAAGATCGATATCTTCCGGACGGATGACAACGTCAACCGGTCGGTTCTGTCCGAACCCTTCATCCACACATGGAAAATTAACACCCAGTATCTTAACAAGACGATCCTGCACCATTGTCGCGGAAATGATATTACTCTCACCAATAAAGTCCGCCACAAAAGCATTCTCCGGCTCATTGTAGATTTTTTCCGGTGTTCCGATCTGTTGGATATACCCCTGATTCATGACCACGATCGTATCAGACATGGTAAGTGCCTCTTCCTGATCATGTGTTACATACAGAAAGGTGATCCCCAGCTCATTTTTGAGACGGATCAGCTCATACTGCATATCCTGTCGAAGCTTCAGGTCCAGCGCACCGAGCGGCTCATCCAGAAGCAGTACCTTCGGCTCATTTACGATTGCACGTGCGATTGCAATACGCTGCTGCTGTCCACCACTCAAGGAATCCGGCATGCGTTTCTCAAAACCATCCAGATTCACAAGCTTCAATGCATATTTGATTTTGTCATAAATATACTGTTTGCTTTTATTCTTTATCTTTAATCCAAAAGCAATGTTATCCGCAATGTTCATATGAGTAAACAACGCATATTTCTGAAATACGGTATTCAGCTGACGCTTATTCGCCGGAAAATTCGTGATATCCTGCCCGTCAAAGATCACACGCCCTTTATCCGGTGTCTCGAATCCTCCCAAAATACGAAGTGTAGTAGTCTTTCCACATCCACTCGGACCAAGTAATGTCAGGAATTCATTCTCCCTGATGTAAAGATTCAGTTCATCCAGAACTTTCTGCATCCCGTAGGATTTGGAAATGTCGATCAAGTCGATCAGCTTATTGCTCATTGGTTGTTCCTCCCTAAAAAGTATCCCCTCTTTTTCATAAGAAAAATTATTAATAACAACTTTATTTTTGTATCATAAAAGCGTTACGATTTCAATAGATTTTGCGAGATTTTAACATAAAATAATACGGTACTTTTAAGATATTCTGATCTTTTTCCGTACAGTAACAAGATTTTCTGTACAGTTGATTTTCAACGATGGTTTATTGTCCGAAGCAACGCTCAACGAAAGATTACATGTTTTTCCTGTATCACTCTCTATTGCTGCGATCATCTCTTCACGGATAAAGCCAGCTGCTGTGGATTTTTGCCAGCAGTCTTGCATTATGATATGCCATTTTTAATGTCAGACATGTCCTGCCCAGATATTTGCTCCCATCCTCTGTCTTTACACAGGCAAGTGCCAGATCAGCTCTGTCCGGATTTTGCAGACAGACAGGAATGAGAAACTGGATTCCATGGTTATAATACTGCGGAATGGCTGTCCGATAATCGGCCTCAAGCATTCTTTTTGTCTGCCGCAGGGCGCCGTCAAACAGTTGTACTTTCATCACACTACCGCGAATCGTCTCCGGAAGTCTCTGACAATTCTCCGTTTCTTCAAAAATATGTTCATACTGAGGCACGATATCCAGTCCGGTATCAAAAATAAGTTCTGCCGGATCTGTTACATATGCTGCACGTTTCGGAAGATTGACAATTCCTGATTTTAATAAATGATATTCTGTGTAGAAGCCGTCCAGAAACCATCTCTGCCTGTCCGGCACCAGATTTGGGATAAAATATGCGTAGACCGGCTGATAATACATATTAAAAAGTCCTGTATTAAAAATTGCGTATTCCTCTGTCTCCAGTAATTTTTCTTCTTCATATACCCGCTGAAATGTATGCTCCAGATAACCTTTCAGGATTCCATTGTCATCATTGCCTCCAAAACTCCATTTTTCCGGGACGATTCTGGCCAGATTCTGTATCTGCCGGTTGTAGTTCCCGCAGTACGTGTACTCAAACAGATTCAATTATTTTACCTCCTGCATTTTGATTCCATTACTTATATTAATATTGTATTTGGGAAAATCTCCGACAGAACTGCCGGTAAAGAATATATATAGAAAATAGCACAACTTTTCTTCTGAGACAATTTCGAGTTCTGTCGAAAGATGTCTTCTTTTTATTATTTGCGGGATTATGCCTGTAAACACTACTGGTTTTATAACCTCCAGATCTGCTTTGTATATAAATCAGGTTGAATGATTTTTCTATAGTAATCCCACATGGTACATGCTATAATAGGGAACTGAAATAAGCACTTTCCGACGGAAATGCGGAGCTTACAGGTAAGTTGCTTATATATTTATTTTTCAAGGAGGCAACGAACTTAATATGACTAAAGAAGAATTTCGAAAACTGACTGAGAATATACTGATTCTGGATGGTGCCACAGGCTCCAACCTGATGGCAAGTGGTATGCCACGCGGTATCTGTACAGAAACCTGGGTTATCGATCACAAAGATATTATCCAGGATCTGCAGCGTGCCTATATTCAGGCAGGAAGTCAGGTAATCTATGCTCCTACTTTTGGCGGAAACAGTATAAATCTTGAGAAACACGGACTCAGAGATAAGATTGAAGAGATCAACCGTACTCTGGTCGGCTATTCTAAGGAGCTGGCCGGCAGCGGTATCTATGTAGCCGGTGATATCACTACTTCCGGATCTTTTATCACAGCTGATGGAGATTATACTTACACAGAAGCTTATAATATGTATCAGGAACAGATCCGTATTCTGGCAGATGCAGGTATTGATCTGATTGCAGCCGAAACAATGATCAATATTGAAGAAACTCTTGCAGCTGTAGATGCCGCCGCTTCTGTATGTGATCTTCCGATCATGTGTACCATGACTGTTGAAGCTGATGGAAGTATCTTCAGTGGTGGAAATGCTGTGGAAGCAGCTGTTTCTCTTGAAGCAGCCGGCGCAGATGCTGTAGGTATCAACTGCTCAGTGGGACCTGATCAGCTGGTATCTGTTGTTCGAAACATTAAAGAAAATGTTTCTATTCCAGTTATCGCCAAACCAAATGCCGGTATGCCGGTCATCGATGAAAAGGGAAATGCTGTGTACAGCATGAATGCAGAAGAATTCGCCCATCATATGAAAGTCCTGATTGAAAACGGTGCTTCTGTTGTTGGTGGTTGCTGCGGTACCACTCCTTCATTCATCAAAGCTTTGCATGACACGATCAGATAAGCGATAATTTTTGTTTGAACTGATCCAGTTTGTAAATTTTGATCGGACACAACTTATAAACAAACAATCTAAAGGAGCTTTTGCAAAACAGACATATATTCATCTATAATGCAGAAGCTCCTTTTCCATGCAACAATTTAAGGCATGATTGAATTTCCGGCCTAATCATTTCACCTGGATTGCTTTTTCGGGACACATCTCCTGGCAGCAGAAACAACGGATACATTTCTTATAATCATATACTGGTGGATTCTCTCTGCCTTTACGGAAATCAACGGCCTTGTCCGGAACCGGACAGCTCTTCACACAAATCCCACACCGGATACAACGCTCCGGCTCAATATAAGGCTTCTTCTGAAAAATATTCAAGGCTTTCGCAAGACGTTCCCACATACCGGAACGTACCACTCTCCGGTCCACATCAAAATACGGATTTCCATACTGTGCTACTGCATCCTTCATTGAAATCTCACCGGACGGAGTAACAATTTCAATTTCTTCCGAACGCCAGGTACCAAGTCCCATTTTTTCTCCATGATAATTCGTTGGAACCATCTCCGGATTCAGATGGATCAGGTTACAGAACACACTATCAAGTGCAACCGGATCCCGTGACATCAGCATCACATTCATTGGAGCAGGATCTCCGGAACCTGGTCCGTTCCCCTCCATGGCCACAATTCCATCCATAATATACAGCCGCGGCTTCACATACTGATTCAGATCGACAAGCATACGGGCAAAACTGTCTGCACTTGGGTACAATGTATGACCTTTGGCTTTGTGAAATCCATAAACGAATCCATAGCTGTTTTTCACAGCTCCCGTGATGCGTTCCAGTGCATGCGTCTTCATTTTGCAAAGAGAGATCACACAGTCTTTTTCCAGAAGTTCTTTCGGCAAAATAAATTCTTTTGCCTGTATTCCTTTCGGATAGTCTACATGGATTCCCGTCGTATAATCAATAGCCGGAATATCCAGTTTCTCAAGATACGTATCCATTCCTGTCCCATGGATCACTTTAGAAGTTGTTCCATTTCCGCAGGAATCTGCAAGTGCCATATCCTGATATCCTTTTTCTCTCATCAGTCGGGCAAACATTCCCACAACCGTCGGATGTGTGATCACTGCCTTATCAACTTCCGCTTTCTTTAGAAGATTCGGCTTCAGCAATACAGACTCTTCTTTACCGACAATATTCTCGATTCCGCCCAGAAGCTCCAGTCCGATTTCAAGATTCTCATAAACAATTTCTTCCCTGTAAGAATTACAGGGAAGAAGAATGACTTTACTTTTTTTATTCATTATAATCCTCATTTAACAGCAGAAGCTTTCTCTCCGCCAAGATCTGTCTCACGAATTGCTTTTCGTACCGGAAGTACACACGCCGGAACAACAGACAGAAAATCAACTCCCATCTCCAGAAATTTTTTCGTCAGTGCTGTGTCCGCTGCGATTTCTCCGCAGATGCCAACCTTACGGCCTTCCTGATGTGCCGCATCCACAACCATACGCACCATACGAAGAATTGCCGGATGATGATCGTTGTATTTGTCTTTCAGAAGAGGATTCTGACGATCCATCGCAAGCGTATACTGTGTCAGGTCATTGGTTCCAATACTTAAGAAATCAACATGTTTTGCAAGTTCCCGGCTAATCATGACTGCTGCCGGTGTCTCGATCATGATTCCTGTCATGATCTCTTTAAATGGAATGTTTTTTTCGCGCAGTCCTTCTTTTACTTCCTCAATGATCTGCCATATCTCATCCATTTCTTCTTCAGAATCGATCATCGGGAACATCATTGCGAGATTACCATACGCACTGGCACGATAAATTGCACGAAGTTGTGCTTTAAACATTCTTCTTCGGTCAAGACAGAGACGAATCCCACGGTTGCCCATGATAGGATTGGTTTCCTGCGGAATGTCCAGATACGGAGCCTGCTTGTCTGCTCCGAGATCCGCAGTACGGATCACCGCAAGTCTCTCGCCCATTGTCTCTGCTACTTTTTTATATGCACGGAAAAGTTCATTTTCTCTCGGATAATTTTCTCTTCCAAGATACTGGAACTCACTTCGCAGAAGCCCAATTCCCTTGGCGCCATAAAAAAGGACACTGCTCAGATCACTCATATTTCCAATATTGGCATAAAGACCAATATTGCTGCCATCCTTTGTTTCATCTTTCTGCGCCTTCAGTTTCAGAAGTTCCTCTCTCTCTCTTCGATCCGCTTCCAGACGAATCTCATATTCTTTCTGGATTTCCGCATCCGGGTTAAGATAAAAAGTTCCTGTATAACCATCTACGATTGCTGTCTTTCCATCCCACTCATCATCAGCTGCAACATCGACCAAAGTTGGAATTTCCATTGTTTTCGCCATAATTGATGCATGAGATACTGCTGAACCATGATGCATGACCACAGCCAGAAGTTTATCCTTGTCCATTTCCATAATCTCAGTCGGCGACAATGCCTCCGCAACCAGGATCACAGGTTCGTCCCCAAGATTAATACGGATGGCTGCACCACCCAGTATCTGGATCAGACGGTTGGAAATCTCCTGCATATCATTGATTCTTCTTCGAATGACCGGCTCTTCCAGATGTCGGAATGTCTCAACCAGTTCATCTCTGTTGATCATAACTGCATAAGCAGCATTTACCTTTTCATTGGCAATGCTGCTTTCAATTGCATTCTGGTAACTTTCGGATTCCAGAAGTTTAATCTGGCGAAGAAAAACACCGGCCTCCTGTTCATTCAGAAGCCTGTTGGCTTCATACAGCTCATGAAGTTTCTGAACCGCCTGAAGCCGGGCTTCCTGAAAATTACTGATTTCTTTTTTTATGTTGCTGACCAGACACTGACGTATCTGGTATTCCCCTCTGCTGTAATACAGTATCTTGCCGATGGCTATTCCTGAAAAGGTAGCAGTACCTTTATAGATTTCCATCCTGCTTCCCCCTTATTTTATCAGTCGCAGGCAGCTTTGAACTCTGTCCAGTTCTTATTGTAAGCTTCTTCTGCTTCTGCGCTGATATTTTCTACTGCTGATCCCTCTGTTACGGAATCCGGTACTACAAGGTCCTGATTCTCAAGCAGGGAATCTGCTGCTTTGTTTGTGCTGTAGTATCCGATATAATCGAAACATTTTGCTGCATTTTCCGGCTGAAGAATGTAATCCATGAACTGATATGCCTCATCCTTGTCCGGTGCCTGGCTCGGAATGAACATTCCCATTACACCAAATCCAAGACCTTCTTCCGGATATACGACTTTGAGGTCCGGATTTTCCTGAAGGGCGGCTGTTACCTGTGAAGTGTACAGGAATGCAACACTTGCCTCTCCGTTCAGAAGAGAATCCTGTGTATTGTCATCCTGAATCAGACGAACATTCGGTGCAAGCTCCAGAAGTTTCTCACCTGTTTTAGCGATATCATCTGTATCCTGATCATTGAAATCCTGACCAAGTACAAGGTTTGTGATACCATTGATAACACGATAGTTTGCAGTCAGTGCAATGCTATCTTCAAGTGACGGATCCCAGAGATCATTATATCCCTTGATATCAATATCTACCATATCCGGATCATATACGATCAGCGGAATACCTGCTCCATATGGTGCAGTATATTCATCGTTCGGATCATAGAACTGTCCCTGATACAGCGGGTTGATGTTATCCCATCCGGATAATTTGGATGTATCAAGTTTTTCTACAAGACCTTCCTGGATTGCGGTTTCGATAATATAATCATCTGCAACAACAACGTCGTAGTCTCCACCTTTTGCCATGGAAAGCTTTTCCAACATGTTTTCATCAGTGTCGAAATTGGAATATACCACTTTTATTCCAGTTTCTTCTTCAAAACCATCCAGTACTTCCTGTGGAAACATGTTCTCCCATGTATAAAGTACAAGTTCTTTGGAATCTGCACTTACAGATACGCTCATAGCCGGAATGACCATTGCTGCACATAATGCGCATACTACTAATTTTTTCATAGCCTTCTCTCCTCTTGTCTTTTATTATAAACTCTTCATGAAGCCTATGAATTTAAGTATAGCCTACTTTGACTTCATTGAAAAGAGTTTATTCATTGTTTTTGCTATTTTTGACTTTTTTGGTCCTGATTATTTAGTTCTATGTTTTGTCAGCTTTCCGATCAGGTTATAAACCAGAAGGATCAACAGCGTAAACACCAGCATGATCGTGCAGAGAGCATTGACCTCCGGCGTAACACCGGTCTTGATCTGGGTATAGACCTTAATCGGCAAAGTTGCCAGACGTGGTCCGTTGATAAAGATACTGATGACGACATCGTCCATGGACATTGCAAACGCCAGAAGGGATCCGGACAACACCGCCGGCATGATCAGCGGTAAGATGATGTCCCAGAATGCCCGGAAGGGACCGGCTCCGAGGTCTCTCGCTGCTTCCTCAAGTGACGGATCCATGCCCGCCCAGTCGTGCCTTGACTTCCATCAGTATATATGGCACACAGAAAACGGTATGACCGATCAGTAATGTCAGCATACCAAATGGCAGATTCATCATATAGAAAAATGCCATCAGTACCATACCAAGGATGATCTCAGGGATCATCAGCGGTAAAATAGAAATATATTCCAGAATCCCTTTTGTCTTCCAGTGGATCCTGGAAAGTCCTACTGCACCCAGGGTGCCGATCACAGCAGATACCAGGCAGCTCACCACACCCAGAAAAAGGCTGTTTCTCAGCGCTTCCAGCATGGCATCATCATGAATCAGCTCCTGATACCATTTCAGTGAAAATCCTGTAAATCGAACAGGAAGTTTTGATTCATTAAATGAAAATACGATAACTACCGCAATCGGCAGATACATCAGTACAAAAATCAGTCCAAGATAAAACCCGGAGAGCTTTGAATTCTTTTTTTTTCATCCCACACCCTCCAATTCTTTTGCATTTGTTACTTTTCGATACAGCATGATCATCAGTGTTGTAAGGATCATCAGGGCAACTGCCAGCGCCGCTGCAAACGGCCAGTTGTTTCCTTTTGTCATCTGTTCCTGGATCAGGCTGCCGACGAGAACGATCTTATTTCCACCAAGAATATCAGCAATAAAGAACAAACCCATGGACGGAATAAATGTCAGAATCACACCGGATAACAGCCCCGGCAGTGTCAGTTTAAAAGAAACCGTCCAGAAAGCTTTCGCCGGGCTCGCCCCCAGATCTCTCGCAGCTTCCACCAGTGACCAGTCCAATTTTTCTGCGCTGGAATATACAGACAGGATCATAAATGGAAGAAGCACATAAGTCATACCGATCACGATTGCCGGATAGCTGTACAAGATACGCAAAGGTTTCTCGATCAGTCCAAGGCTCTTAAGGGCATGATTCAGAAGCCCCTTTGTCTGTAAAATGATCATCCAGCCATACAGACGAATCAAGGAATTGACCCAGAACGGCAGCATCAGAAAGATCATAGCACGTTTTTTCCACTGTTCAGAAAGCTTCGCCATAAAATAGCCAAACGGATAACCGATCAGACAGATAATGATCGTACTGGTCACAGCAAGCTGGAAAGAACCGGTGAATGTTTTCATATAGACCGGATCAAGAATTTTTTTATAATTTGCGAGTGTAAATACCCACTCCACACCATGACCTGCTTTTGGCTGTGCAAAGCTTAATGCCACCATATAAAGCAGCGGGCCAGCAACAAAAATGATCGTAAAGATATACAACGGCAGGATCATCCAGACAGAGCCGGATTTATGTTTCTTCATACTGCCGCCCCGCTTTCTGTCTCAGACGGAAGATCAACCAGAACCGCATTCTCAGCATCAAAATGACAGGTGACTTTCTGTCCCGGCTGCACACCGGCATCAATTCCATGTCTGTTTGCAATAACTTCTGTTCCATCTGCAAGCTTCAACACAACACGAAGAAGTCCGCCTGCAAAACTTTTTTCAACAACAACCGCTTCCATACCACTCTGGCAGGTCTCATCAAAAATCATATTCTCACTGCGGACAGCCAGCGTCACTGGTGTACCCGGAGCAATTTTTTTGCCTTCTGCCACAGCAGAAACAATACTGCCTGCAAGTGAAACTTTGAGAATATCTGCTTCTGTTTCCTGCGCAGTACCTTTTAAAATATTGGCATTTCCAACAAAAGTCGCCACATAACTGGTTTTTGGATGATTATAGATCTCATCCGGTGTCCCAATCTGTTCAAAGGTTCCTTTATTCATGACAGCAATACGGTCGGACATGTTAATTGCCTCTTCCTGGTCATGCGTAATATAAATAAAAGTAATTCCAAGCTTTTTCTGTAACCTCTTCAGTTCAAGCTGCATGGCACGGCGCAGCTGCAGATCCAGTGCTCCCAACGGCTCATCCAGAAGCAGCACCTTCGGATTATTGACCAGCGAACGGGCAATTGCCACACGCTGTCTCTGTCCACCGGAAAGTTCTGACGGCTTTCTCTTCTCGTATCCTGGAAGCTGTACCAGTTCCAGCATCTCAGATACTCGTTTTTTAATCTCTGCTTTTGGTATCTTTTTCAATTTCAGTCCATATCCAATGTTATCCGCCACTGTCATATGTGGAAATAACGCATAATTCTGAAATACTGTATTTACATCACGTGCTTCCGGTGCCAGTGCTGTGACATCTTTTCCCTCCAGATATACCTTGCCGGAATCCGGTGTCTCCAGACCTGCTATGATACGCAGAGTTGTCGTCTTTCCACATCCCGAGGAACCCAGAAGTGTAATAAACTCCCCCTTGTCGATAGAGAGACTGATTTCCTTCAGAACCACTTCATCTTTTGAAAACGACTTCCTGATATCTTTTAATTCCAAACATTTTTCTGCCATTTGTCTTTTGTCTTTCCTCCTGCTGTTTTATTGTATTCCTGCATTCAGCAATTCCTTACATTTTATTCTATCGTATTCTTCACATACTGAATGTAACTTTCCTTATTGAATACTGGTGTATAGCTTTTTGTAATCTTTTTTGCTTCCTGTCCGCCATTCTTAAGAAGTTTATATACAGTCAGTGCCAGAAGCTTCGCCGGTAAAATATAGGCTTTTTCCGGATCTGTGATCTTGAAATCTGCCCCATGAAGTTTTCCTTCAAAACCCTTGAATGTAAAATTCACAACCGGAACAAGATGGCTGAGATCTCCTACATCCGTGCAGGCATTATTAAAATCACCTTTCTGTACTGTACGATAATTCAGTCCAAGATCATCCGCCGCCTCGATCAGTGCGTTGTCTGCTGCTCTCGGGATGATCGGCATATAACCCTGAAGCTTCTCCATTTCTATTTTCCCACTAAAAGCATAGGCTGAGCCGGCATACGCACGATTTACCATATCTGTAATCTCACAAATCTTGTCAAGCGATGCTGCCCGAACCTTCGTCTCAACAATTGCCTCGTCCGGCACACTGTTGATCACATCGCCGGCCTTCCGGATCACATTATGAAGTCGAACATGATCTTCTTCACGGAAAGTCTCACGCATCAGTCCCATCATTTGAATTGCACTTGTCGTTATACTTAAAGCATTGACACCATTCCATGGGTCAATAGCTCCATGTGCAGCCTTTCCCCGCACCGTAACACGCTCTGCACTGTAGCCATTACAGGCCGGATTCCCAATATAAAAATCTTCTTCAACAGGAACCATATGCACATGCGTCGTTAATGCAATGTCCGTATCGTCGAAGACACCTGTGCGAATCATCTCGCTTTTACCGCAACAGAACTCAATGCCTTCTTTTTTAATCTGGCACGTTTGTCTGCATCAATGTACTCCTCTGCAGGAACTGCAAGAAAATTCACAGTTCCCGCAAGACATTTCTGCACATCCGGATCTGCCATTGCGATCGCACATCCGATCATTGCCGCCATCTGTGCATGATGACCGCAGGCATGTGCCACGCCTGTTACCGGATTCGCATTGGGATGGGAATGACATCCAATCGCATCCAGTTCTCCGATCACAGTCAGGGAAGGACTGTGATGTCCGTCCGCAATATATATAGACGGGATATTTTCAAACTGCTCACGTATCGTCTCAATCTCCTCATTCCCGTCGATCACCCACACGCGATGCCCAATTTCATCATCTGCAACAAAATCAT
>ENA-OPZZ01001795-OPZZ01001795.1-human-gut-metagenome-genome-assembly--contig:-NODE-1795-length-12095-cov-4.481200_pt1 | contig 12095 bp, 8 predicted proteins | sample MGYA00242487_ERZ504511 | MGnify/ENA primary metagenome ERZ504511 (study PRJEB26092, sample SAMD00036241) | human gut metagenome | host: Homo sapiens | study: EMG produced TPA metagenomics assembly of... | reverse complement strand
ATTGTTTTATCATAAAGATCTTCGTCTTTTGTCATGAACAGTTTCATGATCTCCATGCAGCCTTTCTGGCTTAAATTGAACTTGCCATCGGTATGTGCATTCTTCTTCCACTGATTCACAGTTGCTCTGCAAAGAGAGTAGTTCGGATCTTTTTTTATTCAGCCAGTAATATTTCATCCAGAACAGATACGCCCGGTGTTTCGATGGACGGAATGCTGCGGAACAGATCCCACAGGCACTCGAAATGATTCTCCATCTCTCTGCCGCCTCGCATCACATAACCGCGGGACGGATCAAAGATACCGTCACAGGCCCCTCCGGCGATATCCATTGCTTCCAGAATGTGGATATGGGATCCTTTCATCTGCCCGTCTCTTACCAGAAAGCAGGCTGCTGCCAGAGATGCCAGTCCGCTTCCGACAATGTAAGCATTTTTGCCATCGACACCTTCCGGTTTTTCCGGTCTTGCAAAAGCTTCGTAGTTACCGTTGCTGTAATAAATACCTTTGCTGTTCTTTTCATATTTTCCACGCTCGGTATTGCGGTAATCTTTTCTCTCGTCTTCTCTTTTTTTGCTTATCTCTTTCTGTTTATGCTCATTTTCTTTTGTTTTCTTACTCAGAAGCATCACTGCTCCGGCTCCGGCTGCTGCTGCCATCGTATATTTTAACCCTTTTTTCATATTGAATGCCCACCTTTCCAATGTTTGAGGCTAACCTTCCTGCCTCCGCCATCCTGTCTTCGTTTTCTTTGGAAATTTCCTGTTTCAATCCAGTTCTTTCTGAATTGCCTACATTCTAACATTAGTATGCCCGGGATTCTATTGACAAAACAGGCCAGATGATAAAATTTTTGTCATCTGACCTGTTTTGTAAGCTTTTTGCTGTGATTTTGTACCTTACTTGTTGCAGTACAAAACTTCACTGATATTTATCTGCGGATGGACTGTGCCATTCTGTGATACTGATGGCGGATTCCGCGGATCACGGTTCCGTACGCCATAATATTTTCCGGCAGTGCCATTCCCACGTATCCGGAATCACCGATGTGGTGGATGTCGGTTCCTGCCATCTTGCACTCCAGTGCGATGCGTTTGATCGTATCGGTGTCCGCACCTTCCTGAGAAGTTCCGATCGATGTGATCGTCAGCTTTTTCAGGCTGTGTGCATAACTGATCAGTTTCCGCACATATTCGGTCGTGATGCCAGGCACGGTTCCCGGTGCCGGCAGCAGAATGATATCGGCTCCTGCCTCTGCAAACTGGCGGATATCTTCTTTCGTGATGATGTTCTCGCCGCCTTCGCCGATGATACCGGAGGCATGCATTTTCCCGGCTGCCAGCATGATCTTCTCTCCGACTGCCTCTGAGATCGCTTTCAGGGAAGAAATGATCGCCGGATTGCTCACTCCATTTCCCGGATTGCCGGTCAAAACGATCAAATCCACGCCCATTTTCTGAGCCTGAATGGCATTTTCCACCGTTGCATAACGTCCGGCACTCATCTCCCACAGGGTCTCTTTGTTATCGGAAGCATAGCTTTCTTCCACCGGTTCCAGATTGATGCCGACCATACGTCCGGTCAGACGTTTTACTTCTCGTACCGTCTCTTCTTTTTCCACTTCCGGCAGTGCCATGATTTTTGGCTCCTGCACATCAAACATGTTCAGAAGGATCAGGTCTGCTCCCATGGAAGCTGCAAACTCTGCATTGGTCACATCGGTTAGCAGAGGAATCGTGATGCCGATCGTCTCACTTGCAAGAACCCTTCCCTCGCTGCCTGCGATCGCTTCGATCAGTTCACTTTTTGTTGCATGCGTCATTTCTTCTGCTGTCATATTCAAAATACGTTTTGCCATATCAGATTCTCCTTCTTGCTTTGCTGATAAAAAGCGAAAAAAATCTGCCCGAAGACAGATTTTCTTCTATCATGTTCCATACAGTTTCCTGTATTCGACTTGAATCTTGTTCTTAATCAGGCATATCGCCTGCTTCTCCGGAAGACTCGCCAAGTGTGATCCACTTCAGGTAAGCATTGATAAACAGGTCAATACCGCCATCCATCACGCTGTCCACATTTCCTGTTTCTGCATTCGTTCTGTGGTCTTTTACCATCGTATATGGCTGCATGACATAGGAACGGATCTGGTTTCCCCAGCCAATCTCCTTGACTTCACCGCGGATACCGGAAAGCTTCTCTGCATTCTCCTGCTGCTGCAGCAGATACAGCTTTGCTTTCAGCATCTGCATCGCTTTGTCTTTGTTCATGTGCTGGGAACGCTCATTCTGGCACTGAACAACGATGTTGGTCGGCAGATGGGTGATACGGATCGCCGAGGAGGTCTTGTTGATATGCTGACCGCCGGCTCCGCTGGAACGGTAAGTATCGATACGCAGATCTTCATCCCGGATCTCGATATCGATGTCTTCCTCAATATCCGGCATGACATCGCAGGATACAAACGAGGTCTGTCTCTTTCCAGCCGCATTGAACGGTGAGATACGGACCAGTCTGTGGACACCCTTTTCGGATTTGAGATAGCCGTAGGCATTTTCTCCGTTAACCTGGAAGGTAACGGACTTGATGCCCGCCTCATCGCCATCCAGATAATCCAGCACATCCACTGCAAAACCATGTTTGTCCGCCCATCTGGTATACATACGGTACAGCATGCCCGCCCAGTCGCAGGACTCTGTTCCGCCTGCTCCCGCATGGAGCGTCACGATCGCATTATCTTTATCGTATTCTCCGGATAACAGTGTTTTTATACGGATATCATCATAAGTTTTCCTGAAATCATCCAGAAGATCCTGAATCTCCGGTATCAGAGATTCATCGTTTTCCTCTGCTGCCATCTCGATCAGAGTTTCGATCTCATCAAACTCATCTTTTAACTTGGCATAAATGGCGATATCGTCTTTCATGCTCTTTAAATTTTTCATGGATTCCTGTGATTTTTCCGGGTTATCCCAGAAATCAGGAGCTTCCATCTCTCTTTCTAATTCCTGGATACGCTGCTCTTTGTTAGCCAGGTCAAAGTGAATCCCTCACTTCCACTAATGGTTCCTTAAAATTGTTTAATTCATACTTAAACTGATCTAATTCAACCACTTGCTTCACCTCTTTCTTTTTTATTTTCAGTCACTGCGAGGTGTTTATTTCTTTCTTCCGCAGCACTGTTTATATTTCTTTCCGCTTCCGCATGGGCACGGATCGTTTGGATAAATCTTCTTTTCTTCACGTTTCTGAGGTGCATTCTGTACGGAATCATCTTTGTTTGTTCCGGTTACTTTTGCAACTTCTTCACGTTCTACTTTCTGTTCCATGCTTACATGGTACAGAAGCTTCAGAGTGTCTTCCTGGATTGCCGCAGACATTGCATCGAACATCTCGTAAGCACTCATCTTGTATTCTACCAGCGGATCTTTCTGACCATAAGCCTGCAGTCCGATACCCTGACGCAGCTGATCCATATCGTCGATATGATCCATCCACTTGCGGTCGATGACTTTCAGAAGGATCACTCGCTCCAGTTCACGGATCTGTTCCGGTTCCGGGAACTCTGCTTCTTTCATCTCATACAGCTTCACAGCCTGCTCTTTGAGCATCTGTTTGAGCTCATTTTTCTTCATTTTCTGTGAAATCTCAATCTTCGGCAGCGGAATGATCGGGATCAGAAGTCCGTTCAGTTCCTGAAGATTCCATTCTGAAGTATCTTGATCATCAGAAATGCACATATCAACGGTATTGTCCACGATGTCTGTGATCATCTTGAAGATGGAATCACGCATACTCTCTCCGTCCAGAACACGGCGACGCTCTTTGTAAATGATTTCACGCTGCTCGTTGTTGACCTGGTCGTACTCCAGCAGGTTTTTACGGATACCGTAGTTGTTTCCTTCGATCTTCATCTGTGCTTTCTCGATTGCACTGGAAAGCATTTTGTGCTCGATCTGCTCGTTTTCTGCAACACCGATGGATTTAAAGATGCTCATCAGACGCTCGGAACCGAACAGACGCATCAGGTCATCTTCCAGGGAAATATAGAATCTGGATTCTCCCGGATCTCCCTGTCGTCCGGAACGTCCGCGCAGCTGGTTGTCAATACGTCTGGATTCATGACGCTCGGTACCGATGATCTTCAGACCGCCGGCTGCCTTTGCCTCATCATCCAGCTTGATATCGGTACCACGGCCGGCCATGTTCGTTGCGATCGTAACGGCTCCGTGACGACCTGCCTCTGCTACGATTTCAGCCTCCAGCTCATGGAACTTCGCATTGAGGACTTTGTGCGAAATGCCGCGTCTCTTTAACATACCGCTCAGAAGTTCGGATGTCTCAATGGTGATGGTACCAACCAGAACCGGCTGTCCCTTTTCATGGGCTTTTTCAATTTCATCCACAACGGCATGGAATTTTTCTTTTTTGGTCATGTATACCGCATCATCCAGGTCTTTACGGAGAACCGGTCTGTTGGTAGGGATTTCAACTACGTCCATTCCGTAGATATCACGGAACTCTTTTTCTTCGGTAAGTGCAGTACCGGTCATGCCGGCTTTCTTTTTATATTTATTGAAGAAGTTCTGGAATGTGATCGTTGCAAGTGTCTTGCTCTCACGTTTTACCTTTACATGCTCTTTTGCCTCGATTGCCTGATGCAGGCCATCCGAGTAGCGTCTTCCCGGCATGATACGTCCGGTAAACTCGTCTACGATCAGTACTTCATCATCTTTTACTACATAATCCTGATCACGGTGCATCAGACTGTGTGCACGCAGTGCCAGGTTGATATTGTGCTGGATCTCCAGGTTCTCCGGGTCGGAAAGGTTATCGATCTGGAAGAACTGTTCTACTTTCTTAACACCGTCCTGTGTCAGTGTTACGACTTTATCTTTTTCATTTACGATATAGTCACCAGTCTCTGTGATCTCCTCGCCCATAATGGCTGACATTTTAGTCACTTCACCGCTGGCTTCACCACGCTCCAGCTGTTTTGCCAGAATGTCGCAGACTTCGTACAGTTTTGTGGACTTGCCGCTCTGACCGGAAATGATCAGCGGTGTACGTGCCTCGTCGATCAGGACTGAGTCCACCTCGTCGATGATCGCATAATGCAGATCTCTCTGAACGAGCTGTTCTTTATAAATAACCATGTTATCACGCAGATAATCGAAACCGTCCTCGTTGTTGGTGATGTAAGTGATATCGCAGTTATACTGTTTACGTCTCTCTTCACTGTCCATGGAATTCAGTACACATCCAACGGTCAGGCCAAGAAACTCATGGACTTTTCCCATCCACTCAGAATCTCGATGTGCCAGATAATCATTGACCGTTACTACATGAACTCCTTTTCCTTCCAGAGCGTTCAGATATGCCGGTAAGGTAGATACAAGTGTTTTACCTTCACCTGTTCTCATCTCTGCGATACGCCCCTGATGCAGAATGATACCTCCGATCAGCTGTACACGGTAATGTTCCATATTCAGTACGCGTCGTGCAGATTCACGAACGGTAGCGTATGCCTCAGGAAGCAGGTCATCCAGAGTCTCTCCTTCTGCCAGTCTTTTTTTGTATTCTGCTGTTTTGCCTCTCAGTTCTTCGTCAGAGAGCTCTATCATTGTCGGACGCAGTTTTTCAATTTTTTCAACCAGCGGCATAATTCGCTTTACTTCACGTTCACTATGCGTACCGAACATTTTCTGAAACACATTCATTGTCTATATTCTCCTATCACATTAATTACCTTAAAAAACAGTTCCATTCTATCACTTTATCACTTCATAGACAATTAACTTTTTGTAAATAACCTATGAACAGCGGATAAGAACTTAAAAAGTTGCCGCAGACATGCGTTCACCAAAAAATCTACGGCTGAACTGTGCATCCTGCGGCAGCTATTGATTTACTTTACTGTTTTATTTCAGATGGTGTAGCTCTTTTATCCGGTCGATCCTAGCACTCCGGCTCGATCAGTCCATATGTATTTCCTTTTCTCTTATACACAACGTTGACTTCGTCTGTATCTGCATTACGGAATACAAAGAAACTGTGTCCGAGCAGTTCCATCTGTACACATGCATCTTCCGGGAACATCGGTTTCATACCGAACTGTTTTGTACGGATGATCTTTACTTCCTCTTCTTCACCTTCGTTCTCTTTTTCGATGAATTCTTTGCGGAGGTTTCCTCCGTCTTTATGTTTGCCTATAATTTTTGTCTTATATTTACGAAGCTGTCTTTCAATGACTTCTTCCACAAGATCAATAGAAACATACATATCATTGCTTACCTGCTCTGAGCGGATGATATTTCCTTTTACCGGAATGGTTACTTCGATTTTCTGTCTGTCTTTTTCCACGCTCAAAGTTACAATAATCTCTGTCTCAGGAGTGAAATATTTTTCAAGCTTTCCAAGCTTTTCTGTGACTGCACTTCTTAACCCCTCTGTCACTTCGATATTTTTTCCACGAATTGTAAAACGCATGATACCCAACTCCTTTGCATCTATATTTGCAGTTGAAACTGCTATGTAAACATTATAGCAATTTTCCACAATATTTTCAATCACTTTTGCAAAGTTTTTAGTTTTTTTATACTATCTTATGAATTCTCATCCAAATTGGCGGCACACACACGCAGAACTTCCCGGTAAGGCATGCTTCCCCCAAAGAGATCCAGGGCACTTCCTATCGTAACATCGATGTGATCTCTGCCAAGTTTTTTCAGTTCCTGAAGATCTGCAAAACTTCCCACGCCACCGGCATAGGTGACCGGTATGCCCTGCCATCTTCCGAGCATATCTGCCAGTTCTCTTTCAATTCCCTGTGCTTTTCCTTCTGCATCCACTGCATGCACCAGAAATTCATCGCAGCAACCGGAAAGTTCGTCAAGTACCTTCTCGCTTAACTTTACATCAGTAAACTTCTGCCAGCGGTCTGTGACGATAGAGTATCCGTCTTCTTTTCTGCGGCAGCTTAAATCCAGCACCAGATGTTCTTTTCCGACTGTCCGAAGCAGCTTTTCCAGATTTTCTCGGTAAAAAACGCCGTTTTTAAATACAAAGCTGGTAATGATCACATGAGAAGCTCCGGCTTCCAGAAAATCTTTCGCATTCTCATCGGTAATGCCGCCTCCGACCTGCAGTCCTCCTGGATACGTCCGAAGTGCCAGCATGGCCTGCTCTTTTGTTTTTTCATAAAACGGAGAATCTTTTGCATTCAGCAAAATCACATGTCCGCCGCTTATCCGGTCTTTCTGATACATCTCTGCAAAAAATGCCGCATCCTGTGTAGACACAAAATTTTCCTTTGCCTGATCTCCTTCGTCTCTTAAGCTTCCTCCTACGATCTGTTTTACTTTTCCGTTATGTATATCAATGCATGGTCGAAATCTCATACGTTTCTCCTCTTTTTCTGTTATTCAGATCCGACTCTCGAAAACTGACCCTCGATTCCTGTCGTCTCTTTGCATGTTCCTGTCAAAATTGCTATGCATCTGCACGCTGGTCTGATCATTGTACCCACACAGAACCTCTGACGTTTTCATTATAGAAAAGCCTGTTTTCTTTGTCCAGCAGATATTCTCCGGATTTTTGAGAATTGCTTTGTAGCAAAATAATTTTCGTACATCTGGCTGTAAATCCAAAAAAGAAGCCACAGAGGCAGCGTTTCTGCCCCCATGACTTACCTCAGCAAATCCTCATCTTTACTCGGTCATACGACTGCGGCCGGTTGTCTCACCGGTCAGGTCATCAACCACATCTCCGACTGCATCACCTGCATCACGGACGATATCGCCTGCATCATCGAGTACTCCATCTGCTCCGTCTGTGCGGCGTGACTGCGAAGTGTCCGACTGGTTTCTGTTCTTTTTTGTGCTGTTATTTTTCTGTGTGTTGCTTTCTGCCTGTGTACCGCTGCTTCCGTTCTGCATATTGCTTTCCGCCTGTGTACCGCTGCTTCCGTTTTGCATATTGCTTTCCGTCTGTATACCATTGCTTCCGTTCTGCATATTGCTTTCGCTTCCGTTCGTTGCCGATGTATTTCCGTTTCGGTTGCTGCATCCTGTGATACCGGAAAGTGCACAGACAATTCCAAGGACTGCCAGCATGCTTCTTGTTCTTCTCATAGTCTTCTCCTTTTCTTTGCTTTTTCGGAGCTTCTTATGCCCATCCTTAATATGCATCCTGTGTACTTTTTTTATTCATGTTCCTTCGTGTCGATTTTGATTTTCAGAATATATCGTTCTTGTTTTTTCGAATGATCACTTTCAAAGCACACCCATTGTTATCTTCATTATTCTTTCAGGTTGATATCAAACCGGATTCTTTTTCGGAAAATCCTTCTGCAAAACTGTTTTCCGTCAAATGGGATCAGCGGATAGAGATAACTTTCTCCGGATACTGTACGGTTCAGAAGCAGACTTAAGAACGTGATCACCAGACCTGCCGCATATCCGGCAAGTCCGAAAACCGCCGTCAGGATCAGCAGCAGAATCCGCATAAATTTCAGGGCGTATCCCAGTTCATAGCTTGCCTGCGTGTAATTTGCGATTGCCACAAATGCCATATATAACATCGTCTCTGCATTAAACCACCCGGATTGGACTGCAAATTCACCGACAACAAGACCGGCGATCACACTGAGTGGCGTTGTCAGCATACCCGGCGTATTAATCGCTGCCAGTTTCAGACCGTCGATTGCAAATTCCAGGATCAGCAGCTGTGCAAAGAGCGGAACATAGACATCTCCACTTATTTTAATAAACGCAAACTGCGGTGGTATCCACTGCGGATTCTGTAAAAAAAGCAGCCAGGTCGGGGTCAGAAGCAGTGTCAGCAGTGCTATGACAAACCTTGTAACACGAAGATACGTGCCGGTCACCGGCGGAAAATAAAAATCATCGGCTTCTTCCATAATGTCAAACACCGATACCGGAAGGATCATAACTGCCGGAGAGTTATCCGTTAAAAGCACAATTTTTCCATCCAGGATCTCAGCTGCTGCTGTATCCGGACGCTCCGTATATTTAAATTTCGGAAATGGATTGTACCACTTATGTGGATAAAGACATTCTGCAAGACTCTCCTGGTTCATTGCCAGGGCATCCGTTCTGATCTGCTCCAGCCTTTTTTCGATCTGCTGCAAGAATCCGGAATCTACCCGATCTTCCATATAACACAGTACCACATCGGTATGCGAAGTGCTTCCGACATTTTTCATCTCCATGGACAGTTTCGGATTGCGGATTCTCCTTCGGATCAGTGCTGTATTGGATACGATGGTTTCCACAAAACCATCCCTTGGTCCTCGCAGTACTTTGTCTTTGTCCGGCTCTTCGACACTTCGCATCGGATAGGTACGACAGTCCATGGCAAAGCATCTGGAATACCCGTCAATAAACAGACACATCACGCCCGATAAAATCTGCGTTGTGATCTGCTCACAGTCCTCTAAAAGTTCAACTTCTACATAGGGCATGGCATCTTTTGACAGCTCTTCGCTGTCTTCCGGCAAATCTTCCGGGGTCACAGAATAAAAGAATTCCAGTAACTTTTCCACAATGCTCTCTTTTAAAAATCCGTCCACAAAGTAATAGACTGCTTTTCGGTCTGCTACCATCGTCGTTCTGCTGATGATGTCAAAATTTTTGTCCGTCCGCAGAATCCGGCGGAAATATTTCTGATTTTCTTCCAGGCTTGTCGATAGCTTCTGCTGCACATTTTTCACCTCTTCTTATTACTCACTATCGTGATTATTTCCATTTTTCTGTGTTTTATTCTTTTAGATCTCCATTCTTCCAGTCATACTTATCTGAAATCTGGCAGGCAATTCCGGGCTGCTTTACTGATATTTACTTATTTTTATCTGATATGTCTTTTCTTTCTGAAAAACCATAATATCATGCTCGATGCTGCCATCAGACCTGCGAAGATCCACATTTCCATCCAGGATGCATCATCTGTTTTGGCTGCTGTCACAGCGTTTTCATTATCCGGTGTATTATCTGATGAAAATCCTGAATGGTCGTTTCCGGTTGTTTTATCAAAGTTCTCGGTATCCACACGTTTTTCTGTCTGCACCTGTGCTTCTTTCGTCAGTTCCACCTTGTATTTCTGGACATTTGCAACTGCTTTGACTTTAATCTTTTGATTTTTCGGTTTCTGATAACCTTTTGGCACTTTCTCGACCTGAATGGTATACCAGGATGGGATTACTTTTTCTTTCAAAGCAGTAAGTGTCACATGTTTCCAGATTTTCTTTCCTTTTTCATTAACCACACTGATCTTTACCCCTTCCAGTGGTGTCTGCGTCTTTTTGTCAACGGCTTCGATTTTAATCACTGTCGGACGGATCTCTACCTCAAAATCCTGTATTTCTGACGTATCTTCTCTTACCGTGATCTTCGTCTGTGCCGGAAGTACATAGCCATCCGGTACACGGTCTGTTTTCACCTGATAACTGCCAGACGGAACACGTGTATAGGCTTCCGGAAGTTCCAGTGACCGCTCCTCAAACAGATCTCTGATATGTACATAAATCCCGGACCGGATCGTTCTTGTCTGCTTCTTTTCTGCTGCTGAAGACAATGCATAGCCGGTAATCCGGATACAGATTGGTTCCACCAGAACTTCAAATTTCTGTACTTTCGCTGTATCTTTCACCTCAATGTCTGTCACATCCGGATGTACATAACCTTTCGGAATTTCATCCACTACGATCTTATAGTGCCCGATCGCCACTTTTTTAAAGATTTCTGCCTGTTCTGTTCCGGACTCCCAGATGCCGTCCCGTTCCATCGGACTGTTTTCTTTCAGGAGCGTCTCGCCCTGCGGTGTCTCCAGGTGAGCTTTTACATTTCCAAGCGGAACTTTTTTATCTCCGTCTTTTTCAAAAACAGTGATATGAACTTCCGTCGGCGGGTCCTGCATTTCCAGTTTCTGTCCCTGATAAGTGCCATCTTCCTCTTTATGATCTTCCATCTGAAATACCTGTTCTGCTGCTGTTGCATAGCCAGGTGCCGGTGAAAGTTCCCGCAAGGTATAGGTTTTTCCGACTTCCAGCCCTTCCACGCAATGCTCTTCTTTCTCTGTGATCCAGCTTTCGATACAGGTATTTTCCTGATAAATGGCCAGTTTTGCTCCTTCTAACAGTTCTTTTGTATCGGATGCCGTCTTCTTCACAAACACTTTTGTGATCTGATTTTCAAAGATAACCTGGAATTTCTGTACTGCCATCCCGTCTTCTTTCCAGGATGCATCAATCTCTTCTGTCTGTGCTGTCCGGATATAGCCATCCGGTGCCGCAATCTCACGGACTTCATACTTTCCAAGTGGCAGGTCGCTGACAAACAACAAGTTTCCTTCTTTATCACTTTTCTGTGTTTCCAGTAAAGTTCCTTTTTCCAGAAGAACTTCTCCTTTTGCTGTTTTGATATCCTCTGCTGCATACAGTCCGAAAACTGCACCTTCCAGCATTTTCTGTGGATTTTCTTTATCGCATTTTGTCACCCGGATCTCCACTTTCTGGCGTTCGTTGTATACCGGGACCTCTGCTTCTGTGACATCTGCTTCACTTCCATCTGAGGTTTCTGCCAGCACAAACGAAACCTTATCTTTTTTCTTCTGATATCCTTCCGGGATATTTATCTCTTCCAGCTCGTATGTTCCAAGATACATCTGTTCAAACACCAGGCTTCCATCCTGATCAGTATCTCCTTCTGCTTTCGCAGTCTTCTGACTTCGTACCAGATACGGAACAACCTCTCCCGCTTTGCAGATCAGACCGGTCACGCCATCCGGGTGATACAGATCTTCCTTCGCTTTTACTGTAAAGCTTACACCTTTTACGCTTCCTGTTTGATAACCAAACCAGGTTTTGATCTGGTTCCATAATCCCTGTACAATTCCAAGCTTTCTGGATACTTCGTTTAAGATCTCTCCTGTCTTTAAAATTTTCACCTTTCCGGTTATGAAAGCATTTTCCAGATTGAAAACTACTTCTTCCGGCATCTGCTCCATCGTTTCCTCTGTGTACTGCTGTGAAACAGAAAAAGTAACCTCCTGTTTCTGCTCCTGTTTCAGAATGTCTTTCAT
>ENA-OPZZ01001792-OPZZ01001792.1-human-gut-metagenome-genome-assembly--contig:-NODE-1792-length-12117-cov-4.571226_pt1 | contig 12117 bp, 11 predicted proteins | sample MGYA00242487_ERZ504511 | MGnify/ENA primary metagenome ERZ504511 (study PRJEB26092, sample SAMD00036241) | human gut metagenome | host: Homo sapiens | study: EMG produced TPA metagenomics assembly of... | reverse complement strand
GAGAAATGTGGTGGTTCGCTACATGAAGCATGCCGGCACGAGTATCATTCTCATATCCACCCTCAAAGTTAAAGCGGGAGTTGACAGCCATATACGAAGTAGGAACTTTGATATTCTTATAGTTCGAAATGTCTACTCCGGCAGAATAGTCCATCTTATAATAAGTACCCGTTGCTATAGGGAAGCTGGATACGGCACGCTTCCCATGATCGAACACCGCATTGATGTCGGGCGGAAATACACTCTGATAGTAGTCGTTCACCGCTACGGCAGGATTCGCCCACCACAAGAAGGTTTGCGGCACTTCGGTACGGTTGTAGAGCACCCCTTTTATTTCGAGAAAAGCATGTCCCGGACGGAGTGTGAAGCCCGCCATCCCTTTCTGATGAAACATCCGTTCCATTTCGTTCACCCATACAGTGACGCTACCGTCAGCATTTTCTTCAATCGTCGTATCCACAGGCATATAAGTACTGGGACGATGATGCTGAGGCCAGTTAAACTCAATGCCTCCCGAAATCCACGGACCTGCCAGCCCCACTAATGCAGGTTTAATCACGTGATTGTAATAAATAAAATGACGTTCCCTGATCTTATCATAAGCCATTTGTACACGACCGCCTAACTCGGGCAGAATCATCACCTTGATGTATTCGTTTTCAATAAAGATAGCTTCGTATTCCTTATCTACTTTTTCATCGGACATCGATTCGATGACAGGATAAGGATAAACTACCCCACTACTGCCCTGGTAGACACGTTTCTCCAGGAAATAGGATTCTTTTCCGGTTTACCTACTTCATAAGTAGGAATTACAACCTTTTCTCTCCATGCTTTTACCATGATATTATTAATTATATCTTTTTATTTTATCAGATCTTTCTCCAATGTCTCCAGCGATTTCCCTTTTGTCTCAGGCAATGCACGCAGGAAGAAAAGGAAGCCGAAGACGCAGATAGCCGAATAAATCCAAAATGTGCCGTAACTGCCCAATGCAGTATTCAGCAACGGAAATGTGTAGGTAAGCGTGAAACTACCGACCCACAAAGCGAAAGTACAGGTTGCCATAGCGACACCACGCACGCGGTTGGGGAATATCTCAGCAAGCAGTACCCACGTGATAGGCCCCAAAGACATGGCATAACAAGCTATCGCCAACACTACCAGCACTACCATAAAGAAACCGCTGACCTGAAAAAAGTAACACGTACCGAGAACCAGATAAATACCCGCCAGTCCCCCAGCCCCCAAAAGCATCAGAGCACGGCGCCCCAAACGTTCGACCGTATAGATAGCCACAAACGTAAAGATCACATTCGCTACACCGGTCACTACAATATTAAAAAGTACATCACCCAGCGAATAACCCGCCGACTGGAATATTTCCTGTGCGTAATTGAAAATCACATTCGTACCGCACCATTGCTGGAACACAGCCACGATAACACCCAGTACGAGTACCTTACGGAACGGACGACTGAACAACAATTTCAATCCTCCTTCCGACTTGGAAGCGGAGGTTTGTTCCACCATCTGAAGTTCCCGCTCTGCATAGCGGTTTCCTCCTATCCGGCTGAGCACACTCCATGCTTTCTCCCTCTTGCCTTTCATTGCCAGCCAACGGGGACTTTCGGGAATAAAACAGGCTAGCAGCAAGAATACCGCTGCCGGAAATGCTGCTCCCCAAAACATCCAGCGCCATCCCATCTGCCCGTTCCATGAAGCACAGATATCGGCAGGCGTAAAGTCGGCAGGTATAGGCTCGGCTATCAGCCAGTTGGCTATTTGTGCACCAAGGATACCTAATACAATAGTCAGTTGATTGAGGGACACCAGTTTCCCCCGAATGGAAGTAGGAGCTACTTCGGCAATGTACATCGGAGACAGCCCCGAAGCGATACCGATGCCGATGCCTCCCAAAAAGCGTGCTGCCAGAAACCAGCTGAATACGGAAAATGCACCGGTAGCGTATGCGGAAGATAAAAAGATAAATGCGGAAATCAGCAAGAGAGGTTTCCTGCCATAGCGGTCAGCCATCATACCGGCTACCATAGCACCGATCAGACAGCCAAGCAGAGCTACACTCATAGCCAGTCCCTGCATCGTCGGCGAATCGGCAATACCGAAATAGAGTTCATAGAAAGGTTTCGCTCCTCCGATTACCACCCAGTCATACCCAAAGAGCAGACCGCCCATTGCAGAAACCAAACAAATGGAATAGACAAACTTTTTATTATAACTTTTCATACCATTAGAAGATTGATTAATTGATACTGCAAAGATAGAGCATGTCAAGAGCATAAAAAATAGAATTTCATTCGATAAAGATGGACAATCTTATTTTTTGCAGTTTATTTGATAGATAAGATACATTGTTATATATTTGCGCAGAACAGTCGAATCATATACTATGAGATTATGGTAAAGTTGAAAGATGGATTTACCGGAGAAAGAGCTTTAGTGCTTCCCCGCATTATCGTTGACAAAATGGAAGAAGACCCTCTTACCTCCATGCTACACATTACTGACATCGGATATTATCCGAAAGCCAAGCATCACTTCCGGGAACGGAAAGAGCCTATCAACCAGTATGTATTCATCTATTGCATAGACGGGGCCGGATGGTATCGCATCGGCAATCAGGAATATACCGTATCCGCCAACCAGTATTTTATCCTCCCTGCGGGAGTTCCCCATGCCTATGCTTCCGACAAATCGTATCCATGGACTATTTACTGGATACACTTTAAAGGTATTCTCGCTCCCTTTTACGCTCAAGAGGCAAGCCGCCCAATGGATATCCAACCTGAATCGCATTCACGCATCAGTACACGAATCAATTTATTTGAAGAGATATTCAATACTTTGAAGAATGGTTATAGTAATGAGAACCTGCGTTATGCATTCTCTATGTTTCATTTTTATTTGGGAACATTGCGATATATACAACAATTTCGCAATGCAACTGCAAATAATGATGCAGCAGAAGATGAAAATGTAAGCGAACTGGCTATTCATTATATGAAAGAGAATATGGAAAAGCATCTTAGCCTACAAGATATAGCCGATCAGATCGGATATTCTCCTTCCCACTTCTCCCTGTTGTTCAAAAAGAAAACAGGCCATAGTCCTTTGACCTATTTCAACTTATTAAAGATACAGCAATCCTGCCAGCTACTCGACACTACTGATATGAAAATTAATCAGATATGCTATAAAATAGGTATAGAAGATACCTATTATTTCTCCCGGTTATTCAGCAAAATCATGGGGATGTCTCCACGTGAGTATCGTAAATCGAAAAAAGGATAACAAAGATTGAAAAAATAGCACACAACTATATAAATAAAAAGAGACTATGTTTTCTACAACATTGTCTCTTTTATTATTTTTCTAAATTTTAAATTAACCTCCTTATCTTTGTTCCATAAAGAAATAGACAAAGCAAAATTCTTATTTCAAAACGCCATAAATCACCAATAATCAATTTATATGAAATCCCAGTTCCGGACGTTCCTTTAAATATGTTATTAAATCCCGCCCCACCGAAAGCTTAATCGGACGGGAAATCAAATCAATTGACATGTGGCTTACATCGGCATCATCCGTCACTTTAAAATACAATTCCGTATTTCCCGGATGTTCCTTAGTCAGAGTGGCAAGTTCAGTAACCAAAGCCGAGTTCAAGACCGACAGAGGAATGATAATCGTGATCTTCTGCACCAGTTCTTCTTTCACATCGGGAAGAAGCTCCATAGAGGTGATTTTCACTTCCAATTCATCCTGCCGCCATTGTTTGGCTTGACAGCGAGCCTTGATATACAAGAACGTTCCTTCATTGAGATATCCCTGATAAGTCACCCAGTCGTTTCCCCAGAATGGAATCTCGGTAGAACCGGAATAGTCCTCAATCTTGGCAATACCATACGGATTTCCGTTCTTGCTAACTCCACGACGAACACTGGTCACAATTCCTCCCATCGTTATTTCACGACCAACAAGTGCAGCTTTATCTTCCAAATCCGCCATCCGTGTATTGCAGACATGTTCCAATACGATAGAAAATTCATCCAACGGATGAGCAGAAAGATAGATACCGACCAAATCACGCTCACGATTCAGACGATCAAGATCACTCCAACGTTCTACACCTTGAGGAATTTCAGGAGTTGCAACATCAATAACGTTTTCACCACCGAACAAAGAATTGACAGCAGCTGCCTTATCTGCCTGATAGCGGTTACCATAACGCATCAATGTCTCCAGGAACACTTCCCCTTTAGAGTTTACAGCAAAATATTGTTCCCGTTTCAGTTCCGGGAAACTATCAAATCCTCCGGCCAATGCCAGACATTCCATATTCTTCTTGTTGCAGGCATTCAGGTTGACACGTTGCACAAAGTCGAATATACCGAGGAAAGGACCATTTTTACGCCGTTCCTCCATTATGCTTTGTACAGCAGCTTCACCTACACCTTTGACAGCACCAAGTCCGAAACGAATATCACCGTCATGGTTTACGGTAAACTTCAGGTTACTTTCATTCACATCCGGTCCCAGCGTCTGAATACCCATTGCTTTACATTCGTCCATCAGTTTCGTGATATCGGTAATGTTAGACAAACTTCGGCTCATGACAGCTGCCATATATTCAGGAGGGTAATTTGCTTTTAGATAGGCTGTTTGGTAAGCTACCCACGAATAACAAGTAGCATGTGATTTATTGAAAGCATAAGACGCGAATTTTTCCCAGTCTGTCCAAATCTTCTCAAGCACTTTCGGGTCGTGTCCATTCTTACGCCCACCTTCAATAAATTTAGGTTTCATGTGATCCAACTTGTCACGCAACTTCTTACCCATCGCTTTACGGAGCGCATCAGACTCACCACGAGTAAAGTCTGCCAATAAACGTGACAGAAGCATCACCTGTTCCTGATAGACCGTAATTCCATACGTATCCTTCAAGTACTTTTCCATTACAGGAATATCATACTCAATCGGCTTGCGTCCATGTTTACGATCAATAAAATCAGGGATATAATCCATCGGTCCCGGACGATAAAGGGCATTCATGGCAATCAAATCTTCGAATGTAGAAGGCTGCAATTCGCGCAGGTACTTCTGCATACCGGCAGATTCAAACTGGAATGTACCAATCGTACGTCCGTCACTATATAATTTATAAGTAGCCGGATCAGAAATATCTATCGCATCGACATCCACTTCAACATTACGACTTAAACGGATATTTTCAACAGCTTCTTTGATGATAGACAAAGTTTTCAGACCGAGGAAGTCCATCTTAATCAACCCAGTATCTTCAATCACCGAGCCTTCATACTGGGTAACAAGCATCTTTTCGCCCGTTTCCTTATCATCAGCAGTGCTGACAGGTACCCAGTCAGTAATATCATCACGGCAAATAATCGTACCGCAAGCATGTACACCTGTACCACGCACGTTGCCTTCAAGCATTTTGGCATACTTGATCGTATCCCGCAATAGAGGATCAGATGACGCTTCCGCTGCTTGCAATTCGGGAACATAAGCAATGGCATTCGGCAAATTAAGTTTCTTGTCAGGAATCTTGTCAGGAACCAGTTTACACAAACGATCGGATTCTGACAAAGGTAGCTTTTGTACACGCGCGACATCCTTGATAGCCATCTTTGTCGCCATAGTACCATACGTAATAATATGAGCAACTTTTTCCTGACCATATTTATTTGTCACCCAACGAAGTACCTCACCACGACCGTCATCATCAAAGTCCACATCAATATCGGGCAAGGAAATACGGTCTGGATTCAAGAAACGTTCAAACAGCAAATCATATTGGATAGGGTCTATCTTCGTAATACCCAAACAATAAGCCACTGCTGAACCTGCTGCCGAACCACGTCCCGGACCTACCGACACACCCAGTTCCTTACGTGCCGCATTGATAAAGTCCTGTACAATCAAGAAGTATCCGGGGAAACCCATCGTTTTCATGATGTACAATTCGAAGTTCATTCGTTCTTTGACTTCTTCCGTTAGAGGTTCACCATAAATTCTTTTAGCTCCGTCAAAAGCCAGTTTTGCCAAATAATCTCCTTCAAGTTTTATACGATAAAGTTTATCATAACCACCCAAGCGTTTAATTTTTGCTTTCGCATCCTCTTCACTTAATACCACATTACCATGTTCATCTTGAGTAAACTCGTCGAACAAGTCTTTTTCTGTAAACTTCGCCCGATACCCCTCCTCTGTTCCGAAATCTTCGGGAATGGCGAAAGTCGGCATGATAGGTGCATGGTCGATCGAGTAGTATTCTACCTTATCAAGAATCTCCAGTGTATTGCTCAATGCTTCGGGCACGTCGGCAAAGAGTTCGTTCATCTCTTCGCGTGTCTTCATCCATTCTTGTTTGGTGTAAAGCATACGGGTAGGATCATCCAAATCCTTACCGGTACTCAAACAGATCAAACGGTCGTGCGCTTCCGCATTCTCTTCATCTACAAAGTGAACATCATTCGTACAAATCAGTTTGACATTGAATTTCTTAGCATATTCTATCAAATGTTTGTTCACATTCACCTGCAACGGATAACACTCATGATTGGCACGGGGAACAGTCGCTTTATGGCGTTGTAACTCCAGATAGTAGTCATCGCCAAACAAATTCTTATACCATTGTATTGCTTCCTCCGCTTCGGCAAATTGCCCGGCAGTAATCCGCTTCGGCACCTCACCACCGAGACAGGCTGAACAAATAATAAGTCCTTCGTGATATTTTTCGAGTTCGCTACGGTCAGTACGCGGACGCATATAATAACCGCGCGTCCACGCGTGCGATACTAATTTAATAAGGTTGTGATAACCTGTTTCATTCTTAGCCAATACGATCAGGTGATAACCACTCTGGTCGGGCTTGCCTTCTTTCAGGTCCATGGTACGGCGTGCCACATACATTTCACAACCGATGATCGGTTTGAATAGTTTGTTTTCCGCTTCCACGATCTTAGCTTTGCAAGCAGCAATCTCCGCCTCTTTATCCTCGCACTCTATCGTGCCGGCCTCAATTCCTGCAATTCGCTTCTTCAGGTCCTTGACTTCACCTTTCGGACCGCTGTTCTTCTTATTGACGTAGTTCGTAAATTCCTTGATACCGAACATATTTCCATGATCGGTCACGGCTATACCCTTCATCCCATTCTTCATGGCTTTATCAACCAGACGAGCTACGCTAGCCTGACCATCCAACAAAGAATATTGAGTATGGACATGTAAATGAACGAAATCCTGCATAATGATAAGTAGTTAATTTGAAGGCATAAAATTACTACCTCCCGGGTTATAAACAAAAATAATCCTCAAAAAGTTATCAACATTCGCATTTCTATGCTCATTTACTTGCTGAATTTTTAAATTAAGTATATTTTTGCAGACAATATCATTAAACAGCATTCATGGGCCGACTAAAGAAATTGAAGAAAATACGTATTCACCGCGAAGGAACACATATATTATGGGCTAGCTTCTTGCTATTGCTATTGATTAATGCGGCTCTTTATTGGGGGATCGATTGCAAAATACCATTTTATGTGGTAGCAGTAGCGAGTATAGCAGTCTATCTGCTGATGGTGAATTTCTTTCGATGTCCGATCCGTCTCTTCGGACAGGACACTGAAAAGATTGTCGTAGCACCCGCCGATGGAAAAATCGTCGTTATCGAGGAAGTCGATGAAAACGAATATTTCCATGACCGCCGGTTAATGATATCCATCTTCATGAGCATTGTGAATGTACATGCCAACTGGTATCCGGTGGACGGTACCATTAAAAAGGTAGCACATCATAATGGAAACTTCATGAAAGCATGGCTACCGAAAGCCAGCACAGAAAACGAACGTTCTACGGTAGTGATCGAAACTCCGGAAGGAGTGGAAGTACTCACCCGGCAAATTGCCGGAGCAGTGGCACGCCGTATTGTCACCTACGCTGAAGTAGGAGAAGAATGTTATATTGACGAACACATGGGATTTATCAAATTCGGTTCCCGTGTGGATGTGTATTTACCCATTGGCACAGAAGTATGTGTCAGCATGGGACAATTAACGACCGGTAACCAAACGGTTATCGCCAAACTTAAATAATTCTGTCACAATGACAAACGTTATTAAAAACAGTATTCCGAATACCGTAACCTGCCTGAACCTTTTCTCCGGTTGTATTGCCTGCGTCATGGCTTTTGAAGCCAAATATGAGCTGGCACTACTTTTCATTGCTTTAAGTTCCATTTTCGACTTCTTCGACGGATTGTTGGCTCGTATGCTCAATGCACATTCCATTATCGGAAAAGACTTGGACTCATTGGCAGATGATGTCAGTTTTGGAGTTGCTCCTTCACTGATCGTATTCTCTCTGTTCAAAGAAATGTATTATCCGGCAAGTATGGAGTTCATCGCTCCTTACCTACCCTATTTGGCATTCTTGATTTCTGTTTTTTCAGCATTGCGCCTGGCTAAATTCAATAATGACACGCGACAGACCAGTTCTTTTGTGGGACTTCCGGTTCCCGCCAACGCTCTGTTCTGGGGTTCTTTAGTGGCGGGTGCACATGACTTCCTGATATCAGACAACTGCCATCCTGTCTACCTTCTTATACTTGTCTGTCTGTTTTCCGGACTGCTGGTATCAGAAATACCGATGTTTTCGCTGAAATTTAAAAATCTGTCATGGAATGACAACAAAATCAGTTTTATATTCCTGATTATCTGCATTCCTCTTCTTATATTTCTTGGAATCAGTAGCTTTGCCGCCATCATTGTATGGTATATTTTACTTTCACTTTTTACAAGAAAAAGTAAATAAACAATCTCTTGGCACGTTTGTTGTACTATGAGTTTTATCGAAGTAACAACATAAAAATCATAGCCCGATGCATATACTTTTATTCATACTCATTTTTATTATTGCCATTTTCGTATTTGGCCTTTCTATTATCGGCTTCATACTAAGAACGATTTTCGGATTAGGACGTGGTTCTTCTTCATCACGCCCGAAACAAACGGAATCGGGACGTACAAGCCAACAGGACTATGGCCAAAGAGATCGCCGTTCAAATGATGATGAAGAGGAAATATATTCCGAGAACGTCCCGGAAAAAAGACATAAAAAAATATTCACCCAGGACGATGGTGAATATGTAGATTTTGAGGAAATCAAATAAACAGAATACTGCTTTTATTTTCGTTTCGCAGCAAAGAACTCTTTCATTAATGTAGCGCATTCGTCAGCCATTACCCCTTTTACAACCACCGTTTTAGGATGTAGAGCCGAACCGGCATATTTCTGATAGCCGCGTTTTTCATCTTCAGCGCCAAATACAAGTTTACCAGTCTGTGCCCAAGCAATAGCTCCGGCACACATTACGCAAGGTTCAACCGTGACATACAGGGTACATTCGTTCAAGTACTTGCCACCAAGCACATTGGCAGCAGCTGTAATAGCCTGCATCTCGGCATGAGCCGTTACATCATTCAATGTTTCTGTGAGATTATGGGCACGTGCGATAATCCGCTCCTTACAAACCACAACAGCTCCAACGGGAACTTCCCCGCGCTCGGCAGCCTTTCCTGCCTCTATCAAAGCTTGTTTCATGAAGTAAATATCGTCCAGCATTCCACCCTTTTATTTTGAATCTATTATTTTTATTATCCCCCTATCGTCTCATGTCGTGTTCACCAAAAAGGGTTGGATAATCTTCTTCCATATTCTTATGAATAAACATGAGAATCGTTTCACGAAGCCAACGTGACTTGTTCGTTATCTTATATTTCTCAAGATAACGATCTACAATCAGCTGTTCTTCGTCGCTCAATAAAATGCTCATCCGTCGTTCCCTTTTGGTACACTCGACATGCATTTTCAGGCACTTCTTACTCCTTTTTCTCATATCTTCTGCAAAATTACTTTTACTTCTGTAAATACAAAGAATAAAAGCAGTAAATTTGCAAAAAAAGATGGCTAAACATAATGATTTAGGAAAAGCCGGAGAAAATGCCGCCGTAGCTTATCTTGAACAGAAGGGGTATCTCATCCGTGACCGGAACTGGAGAAAAGGACATTTCGAACTGGACATTGTAGCAGCAAAGGATAATGAACTGATTGTAATAGAAGTGAAAACCCGCAGTAATACTCTGTTTGCAGAGCCGGAAGATGCTGTTGATTTACCTAAAATAAGACGTACGGTACGCGCAGCGGATACCTATATCAGATTGTTTCAGATTGACTCTCCTGTACGCTTTGATATCATTACGATAGTAGGCGATGAGATAAATTTCAAGGTTGAACACATAGAGGAAGCATTTTATCCTCCTTTATATTAAAGTTCACTACAGAAGATGCAGAATACATAGAGTTATTATATAATCGAATCATTATGAATGTAGAAACTGTCAGAGAATACTGCCTCAACAAGAAAGGAGTTACCGAGTCTTTCCCTTTCGATGATGTATCACTTGTTGTCAAGGTGATGAAACAAAATGTTTGCATCTCATCGATTTGGAAGAAGCCAATCACATCGCATTGAAATGTGATCCGGAAAAAGCGATCGAACTACGCGAACATTATTCAGGAATTGAAGGAGCTTATCTTTTTAATAAAAAAATACTAGAACAGTGTTCGTTTTGAGAGTGACGTAGACGATAAACTGATGAAAGAACTTATCGAATCACTCTTATGATGAGGTAATCAAGAAATTTACTAAAAAGTTACGCGCAGAATATGATGCCCTCCCCTGATATATTCCCGGTTCCATTGATTCATATCAGCGAGACTAATTCTACCAACAACTATCTGCAGTCTCTCTGTTCTAAACAAAAAGTGGAAGAACTCACTGTCGTAGTCGCCGACTTTCAGACTTCCGGTCGTGGACAACGCGGCAACTCTTGGGAATCAGATTCCGGTAAGAATCTTCTTTTCAGCATCGTCATCTTCCCTGAATTCCTGGAAGCACGACGCCAGTTTCTCATTTCACAGATTATTTCTTTGGCTATTAAGGAAGAACTGGATACCTATACCACCGATATCTCTATCAAATGGCCGAACGATATTTATTGGAAAGAAAAGAAAATATGTGGAATGTTGATAGAAAACGATCTGATGGGACGGAACATCAGTCAAAGTATAGCAGGGATTGGAATCAATATTAATCAGGAAACGTTTCACAGTTTTGCCCCTAATCCTGTTTCACTGCGACAAATTACAGGAAAAGAGTTCGATCTATTTGAAATACTGAAGAGCATCGTATTGCGTATCCAATCTTATTATAGTTTACTTAAAAAAGGCAATACGGAATCAATAGTCTGCCAATATGAAATGTCTCTTTTCAAAAAGGAAGGAATGCATCGTTTTAAAGATGCCAACGGTGAATTTCTTGCACGAATCATTTGTGTAGAACCCGAAGGAAGATTAATACTGGAAGATGAAATACTAAACAAAAGAGGCTATATGTTTAAGGAGGTGGAATATTTACTGAAATAATCATCACTTAACAAACTATTATTGCTACATTGTGTTGAAAAAATAAATATATTTGTAAATTAGCAACCTTATAAAAATGAGAAAAATGACGAAAGCTCAATTCGGCCTACATATATGGATAGGAATATTCCCTTTGTTTATTTAGCGTGTCTTGTTCAGATGATGATACAGATTCGATAAAAGGAGACGATGATGATACGGATCTTAGCATAAATCATTGGATAGAGAAAAATTTGCGTAACGATTATTTATGGTATAATGAGTTACCAGCAACTAACAAAATAGATTACACAGCCGACCCTGAAACTTTCTTTTATTCATTGCTCAGTCTGAACGATGGCAAAACAAGGAATGGAAAACACCTCTACTACTATTCTTACATGGAGAAGAATAAAGATTATAAACACGTACCAGTATTGATGCAGACAAGACCTATGGAATGGAATTTACATTGTTTAATATAGTAGATGGAAATAACAAACCTTTAGGATATTATTATGCCCGAGTAGTGTATATTCTACCCAATAGCCCTGCACATGCAGCCGGTTTGGAACGAGGAGATTGGATTATAGGTATAGATGGAAAAAA
>ENA-OPZZ01001791-OPZZ01001791.1-human-gut-metagenome-genome-assembly--contig:-NODE-1791-length-12121-cov-2.481157_pt1 | contig 12121 bp, 10 predicted proteins | sample MGYA00242487_ERZ504511 | MGnify/ENA primary metagenome ERZ504511 (study PRJEB26092, sample SAMD00036241) | human gut metagenome | host: Homo sapiens | study: EMG produced TPA metagenomics assembly of... | reverse complement strand
TCGTAGATGGCAGCATAGGCACCAGCCATAGCTCCGTTATCACCGTAGTACTCACCGACTGGTCCATAGATTTCACGGATTGGCGCATAGACTTCCGTACTGTTCTTAAATTGGCCGTAGCGCTCTGGCCAACCTGGCCAACCATGACCCCAGACATAGAAACCTTCCCAGATTGGATTGACAATGTCTTTGAACAATTTGTTTTTGACATTATCTGCGGCCAATCTTTGCCAGAAATCAAGGTAGTTGATTTGACGTTGAGCGGCTAGATCAATCTCAGGTTTCAACTTTTCTAGGGTTGTGTTGTACTTGTTAGCTGTACCATAAGACATGGTGTCATAGGTAGAAATCAGGAACATTTCTGTCTTATCAAGGTTCAACAATGGCAAAATCATCTTGCGGTGGAGACCACGACTGAGGTTGTCATAAACACGATACTTGTGCTCACCGACACCTTCATTTTGAGATGCCTTCTCAACAACGTAGACCTTATCCTTAGCAGCATCGATGAACCAATCATTCATATTGTCGATAGTGGTAAAGAGTTTTCGGTTGTAGTTGAGGAAGTCGGTGAGATCACTAGAAAGGGTACTCTTGGCGAGAACTTCACCGAAGGCATCATAGGTTCTTGAACCACTGATATTATTTTCCTTAGAGCCAATTTCAATCAAACGGTCAAGGACATCCACATTTTTACCATAGAAATCTGGTTTGAAGAGCATGATTTCTTTGATATTAACATCATCAAACTTCACACCGTAATAACGATTCAAGTAGGTCAAGCCTAGCAAGAGGGCTGCTTTATTTTTCTCGACCTTGTCAAGAATCATTTGTTGGGCAGCTGGTGATTGGTTAAGCTGGTGATCTTCATTTTCAACTAGCTTAGTCACAAGGGTCGTCAAATTATCCTTAACAGCGTCAAAGCTTTCTTCTAAGAAGAGGTTCTTGATAGCATTGACCTTATTTGGACCGGTACGGCCAAGTTTTTGGTAAATCGGATCAGACTGCAACTCAATCGGTTTCATGGATATCAACGATGCCATTGATAGGGCTTGAGTGGTCTTTTTGAACGATGTTAGGAGTGTACATGATGCCTAAATCAGTAACAGTGTACTCCTTAACATTGCTCAAACCTTCTGAACTCTCTGAAAGCTTGAAGTAGTCTTTGGTACCATCAGCATAATGAACAATAATTTTATTAGCAGCACTTAAGTCAGTGACAAAATTACTGTCATTCATTGGTGTCACTGAGAGCACCTCTTTGGTATTCAAGTTATGGTCTTTAGCCAGTTTGTTGGCTTGGTAGACAATATAATCTTTGTTATAGAATGGCTGGAATTTCTCAATATTCTTGTAAGCCTGCTTGTATTCTGGCTTATAGTCTTGAATATTGGCAAAATCAGCTTGACTAGAAACATTGTTAAGCGTATTCAACGCGTAAGGCTCGCTAACAAATGTATCAGCTGTGATGTTGTAACCTTCAACACGCTTGTCAGCTTCTTCCTTAGTCAAATGTTTGAGCTTATTCGGACTCTTAGTATCTTTACCAGTACCATCTTCGGCCGAGCTGTAACCAACAACACCAAAGAGATCTTTGATGTATGGGCCACCGTCTTCATCATTGACATCGTTAGAAGCAAAAATTTCTTGACCTTTAATAACCTTAGCATAGGTCACATTATTTTGAACAGCGCCGTAAGGCCACGTCTTAGCGACAATACCACCGACATTTCTTGTGTTTTTAACATCAAGAACACCTTTAGCTACTGAATTGGTTACCTTAGCCTTCGTTCCTGATTTCCAACTGTTGAGCATGTAAGTGACAAATGGCACCAACATACTTGCGTTGGCATTTTGAGCTGTAATGGTCGCATCCACATAGGCTCTGTTGACGAATCCCATGTAGTTTGAACCAGCAATCCCACCAACTGTCGAGTTATTACCGACAGAGTTAATCTTACCGACAAAGGCGACATTCTCAATTTTGCCATCTTCATCAATCTTATTGACAATACCTGCCACGTCATTGTTACCAGTAACCGAACCAGTCACCTTAACATCTTCAATCAGACCTTTGTTTTTAAGGTTAAATCCAAGTGTCGCGATTTGATTTTGATCAGGGCGATTGATGTCTACATTTTCAAAGTTGATGTTCTTGATAGTTCCGCCATTGATAACATTAAACAATGGATGCTCTAAATCATAGATGGCAAAGCGTTTGTCACCATCACTGAGCAACTTACCAGTAAATTCTGTCGTGATGTATGATTTGCCGTTTGGAACGACGTGACGAGCACTCATGCTTTGACCAAGTCTAAATTCACCTGATGGATTTGCTTGAATGGCATTGACCAACTCAGCAAAATCATAGTAGACATTGGCTTGGCTAGCCTTAGGTTTCTCAATGTAATAGCTATAGGTTTGTGCAAAATGGTTTTGGGCATCACGTTGTACCAAATTGTCCGCTTCTGCAGTTACCTTATAAACCGCCTTGCCATCAACTGTTGTTTCTTCGATGGCTTTCACTGCCAAGTAAGTCGTCTTTTGATCCGCAGAAGTCAGTTTCAAGTAGTAATTCGTGAGATCTTGAGGCACAGCTGTCAGACGAGTCTCATCCACTTCTGTTTGATTGTCATACTTGATCAAATCTGTACGTGCAAAATCTTTAAGCTCAACCTTCTTGAGATCCAGTTGGAGAGTTTGGTCTGCCAAAACCTGACTCTCCTCACCATTGCCACGATCAAAGGTCATGGTTGTTGTAAGAGTATAAGGCTTGTAATAGTCTAAGTTGGTTAGGTCAGCAGTCAAGGTCGTGCTAGGAATATCAAGCGTTTGAACAACCTGTCCATCTTGCTTAAGGACCGCTTTAATAGTCGTGATAGTTGCTGAACCTGGATTAGTCAAGTTGTAGCTAAGTTTAGCACTTCGACCCAAGTCATCCTTGTCAATCTGTGTCAGCGTAAGCACTGGTTTTTCAGATACCTTAGTTCCTTTGCGAACGATACGATCTTGGACAGGCACTAGCACTGTTTCAGTAACAGTTGGTTCTTCAGCAGTCTTGTTTCCCTTATAGGTCTTATAAACCTTGGTGATTTTATTTTGGCCTTTTTGACCTTCTTGGACAACCTGTAAAGTGCCTTTCTCAAGTGTGTCATCTTCTTGGACAATTTCTTTAAATGGAAGCTCTACAATAGATTCTTCGGTCGTTGTGCCATCTAGAGGCTTGCTTCCACGACGGATTTTTCTAGGTTGTGGCACCTCAATAACCTTACCTGACACAATAGTCGGCTCACCAACCTTGACACCATCAATGGTTTGGTAAATTTTCTGGATTTCTTGGCTACCTTTTTTACCCTCTTGCTCGACCACTTCTTCATCCACATACTTGTTATCATCCGTAATCACTTCGATAGGATAATCGATGGCTTGCGTTTCAGTCTCTGTGATACTGCCGACAACTGGGTATGAACAGGATTCTCAGGTTGAACAAGGGCCTCACCTTCGTGGCCCCATCATCAGTACTCCCGCTATTCGTACGAAAGAGGCTTTTGAGACATTCCCTACCTTTTCCCCCGACGGAAGAACGCTTTATTTCTGTACCGCCGAGGCACGTTCGATGCCCCACGAGTATTCGGAGGTAAAGTATAATCTTTGTTCCATAGCGTTTGATCCGGTAACAAGGAGTTTCGCATCAAAGATAGACACATTATATAATGTACGAGAGAATGGGAAAAGTGTCTCTTTTCCCCGTGTCTCTCCCGACGGAAAATTCTTGTTATTCACCTTATCAGGCTACGGGAACTTCTCTATCTGGCATAAAGACGCTGATTTATATCTTCTGGATATCGAGAGTGGGGTTTTCCATCCCTTACGAAACGCGAACAGCACAGACACGGAGAGTTATCATTCATGGAGTAGCAACAGCCGGTGGATCGTTTTCAGCAGCCGAAGAATCGACGGATTATATACCCGACCTTATTTCGCCTATATCGACGAGAGCGGAAATGCCTCCAAACCGTTCCTATTACCACAGGAAGATACGGATTTCTACCACCGGTTCATGAAATCATATAACATACCTGAATTTATCACAGGAAAAGTATCATCTAACATACGGAAAATCAGCAAACTTGCCAAAGAAAGCAAGGGGGTTGACGTTACTTATCATAAATAGATCGAATCTGGGAAACATACATAAAGTAAAAAGAACATGAATAATTCAAGCAAAAAGATCATACCTATTCTTCTGCTCTTATTGTGCACCTGCCTTCTGGGGTTACATTTACAAGCCACTCAAGAAGCAACCTTCTTCTACCGGGAACAACAGCAGATCTTCCTATTCAATAGTGAATATGTATTGAATATACTTAAGACAATTGGAGGATTGGCTACGATTTGTTCCCAATTTATTATACAGTTCTTCAAGGTGCCGCTGATCGGATCGCTGGTGACTGCATTGATCGGTGGAATCTCCGGTTGGTTATTCTGGCTGACCTTACGAAAGATACATCCAGCATTGTATCTTCTGCCCTTGGCCTTTCTCCCCATCTTATTCCAATATCTTTACCTAATGAAAGATAGCTATCATTATGAAGGGCTGATAGCCATGTTATTTTGGTCATTGGCTCTTAGCCTGTACAGTTACGGGGCACGAAAATTTAATTGGACCTACCGCACCTTAATCGGTTGCTTGCTGGCGACCGGATTGTTTTACACGATGGGATCTGTAGCTATATTATTCGCCCTTAGCAGCTTACTATTTGATGTATTACAAAAAGCGAACGCTGGTACGCAAGCTTCATCCCGTTGATCCTGCTGCTTATCGTAGGTTCTCTATGCGTTCTAGGGGGCAGTAAACCCGATTATGACTATGTATTTTGGATGAAAGATTACGTAGAGTATTTCATTGAGCTGGAACCATTCTACGGCTTCTCTTGGCAAGTAGCGCTACTCGTTATGCTTCTATTCTTCCTATCACGTTACTTAGATCACATAAAAACCTATTTAAAAGCTTTAGTAGCCGTAGCATTACTTGCCTTATCCGGTATGTATTATACGCAAACGGCTCTTCAACAGAGGAATAAAGATTTCTATACGTTGATGCAAATGTTTCATTATATAGATACCGAGCAATGGGACGCCATAATCTCGTCCACCGATCTGAACTATAATAACTACTTACACCTAAATTGCTTAAACCTTGCCTTATCGCATAAGGGGGTCATGCAGACTGATTTATTCAAATATCCGCAAAGCGGAATACAATCTTTGGTCTCAAAGTATCAAGCGCATATAGAGGAAAGTTTCCTGTTCAGCCAGATATACTACCATGTAGGAATCACGTCCTTGGCATACAATTTCGCTTTTGGTACCTCGGTAGGAATTACATACGGCAGTCCCGTCATGACTAAATTATTAATAAAATCCCATTTGATATACGGACAGTATCCCGCGGCCGAGAAGTTTATATCCTTATTGGAAAAGACATGGGCCTATCACGGATGGGCCTCCTCGCAACGAAAGTTCTTATATAATGACCAAGCGGTGGAGAGTGACCCGGAATTAGGTACAAAAAGAAAAAGCCTATCCAGCGACAAAGACCTTTTCGCCAATATAATCGGATTGTTTGATAACCTGATGATTATATTGGAAGAGAATCCCCTGAATAAAGCCGCATTGGATTATACGATCGGTACGTTATTATTATCGAAAGACCTGCTCGCTATAAAAACGTTTGTTGAAAGATTCAGTAGGACGGAAGTACTCCCCGCATTACCCGAACCCTTGCAACAAGCCGTGATCTCTTATGCGGAGCATGATCCGGAATATTGCCGCAAGTATGGGGTAACCGATAAAGTCCTGTCCGAGTTCTCGATATTCAAGCAACGTGTATTGGGACTAAGGCATGCCCGACAAAATGTAGCGACTGGAATAGCCGACTATCAACCTACTTTCTGGTACTATTTGATACTCTCTAAATAAAACACATATGGAAAGACAGACTTACACAAATACAAACCGATATCTTTTCCTTTTTCTCATCGCCTTGATGGTTTCATGCTCCAAAAGCGACGTACAGATCGCCAAGAGTCTAAACAAGGAAATCGCCATTTATCCGGATTACAAGGATGTGACCATCCCTGTGAACATCGCCCCGCTCAATTTCTCTATCGCCGATAGCAGTGAGCACTGCCTTATCATTAAAGGGGAAAAGACTCAACTCCAAGTCTATAGCGATGAGGGGCTCTTTGAGATCCCACAAAAGAGATGGAAAGCCTATTGAAGAGAATGCCGGAAACCAAATAGAATTGACCATCGCTAAACGCATACAGGGCGAATGGAACGCCTATACGCCTTTTCATATGGACATCGTAAATGATTCCATTGATAAATATATAGCCTATCGGTTATTAGCCTTGAGCAATGATATGTGGAACAGGATGGGTATCTATCAACGAAACTTGGAAAATTATGACCAAAGCGTGATTTATGAGAATAACCTAACCGACTATAACTGCGTAAACTGCCACACGTTTTCCTCCGGGAACCCGGATAAAATGATTTTCCATATGCGAGGCAAACACGCCGGTTCCGTACTGATTGATGGAAAGAAAATCACCAAGCTAAATACAAAGACTCCCGAGACCGTCTCAAACTTTGTCTACATGTATTGGCATCCGAATGGTAACTATCTGGCGGCCACCGTATGCGATACCTACCAAAACTTCTTCATCAATAATCCCAATACGCTGGAAGTATTGGATCATAACTCCGATATCGTGATCTACGACGTGAAGAAGAACGAGGTATTCTCTTGCGAAGCGTTAAATTCCAAAGACGCATGGCAAATATTCCCTGCGTTCTCTCCCGACGGGAAGAGCCTCTATTTCAGTTCGACCGCCGCCGTAGATTCTATTTCTAAGAATTTCAGACAAATGACCTACAGCCTATGCCGTGTCGACTTTGACCCGGAAACCCGCACTCTAGGCCAGCAAGTAGATACTTTATACAATGGCCGGGCCAACCACAAAAGCGTATCTTCCCTAGAATCTCACCGGATGGTAAATATCTGGCTTTTACCCTACAGGAATATGGCGGTTTCGGGGTTTGGCATAAAGACGCCGAATTATATATGATCCGCCTATCCGACGGAAAGACGTACCCGCTGACCGAGGCGAACAGCGCCGAAGGAGAAAGCTACCAATTCATGGAGCCGCAACAATCGTTGGCTGGTATTTAGCAGTCGCAGGTTGGATGGATTATACACACGCCCGTTCTTTACCTATATCGATGATAAAGGCACGGCCCATAAACCATTCCTCCTGCCACAAAGAAATCCCGTAAAATATTATAAAGACTTGTTGTGGACTTACAACCTCCCGGAGTTTATACAAGAAAAGGTCCAAGTAGACACTCATGCCGTGATGGAAACAATGAGAAATACAAAAGGAATCCATGTAAAATAAGAACAATAGCTAGGGTGGGTGAAAGGAGATAAGGATGTCTGTTTGGTTAAATCTACCCACCCTTAGCTATTGATCTGTTTGCTCACTCTTTTATCTTCACCGAGAATAGAAATAGAGCGTTTCAAATCAACGCCCATATTTCCATTTGTCGTATTCATAAAATAAGTACAAACTTTCGGCAATCAGATTTCACTCTTTAGTGAAACAAACATATGTAATCTGCGTTTATAGATTATCAAATGTCTCTTTAAAAACTTGAGACAAAAATAAACTATTTTGATAGAAAAATAGGTCTGCAAATATTCACATTTTATTCACAACACACACCAAAACGTTCATTTATCCTAGGAAGCATCACAATTTAACATTTAACCGCTCCATCATCACTCCGGTCTTCTCCCTTGCCTCCGTCACATCCAAACCACGAGCCAGCAAGACGGCCATACGGCGATGTCCATGAACTTCCGGTTTTCCAAAGAAACGCATCTGCGTATCGGGTTGTTCCAAGACCTTATCCAGATTCCCCAAAGACAACCGGTCACTGTCCCCTTCCACTACGACGGCACGGGAAGCTCCCGCTCCGTGAAACGCGATATTAGGGATCGGCAAGCCAAGCACCGCACGGGCATGCAAAGCGAATTGAGACAAATCCTGTGTAATCATCGTCACCATTCCGGTATCGTGCGGACGGGGGGAAACCTCGCTGAATATAACATCGTCTCCCTTGATGAATAATTCCACGCCGAAAATACCACGTCCGCCTAAAGCCTCGGTAATCTTACCGGCGATCTCACGGGCTTTCGCTTTAGCGGCAAGGCTCATGGCTTGCGGTTGCCAAGACTCCCGGTAATCACCGTCCACCTGAACATGTCCCACGGGTTCCAAGAAAGACGTTCCTCCGATATGCCGAACCGTCAGCTGGGTAATCTCATAGTCGAAATCCACGAAACCTTCCACGATCACCTTACCCGCTCCAGCACGTCCGCCTTCTTGGGCATACTGCCAAGCACGATCGATATCCTTTTCCTCACGAACCACGCTCTGTCCGTGTCCGCTCGAGCTCATGATCGGCTTCACCACGCAAGGCATACCGATTACCTTCACCGCTTCCTTGAATTCCTCCTCGGTCTCGGCGAAACGATACGGCGAGGTAGGCAAGCCCAGCTCCTCGGCCGCCAAGCGGCGGATTCCCTCGCGGTTCATCGTCAGCCAAGTGGCACGGGCGGTAGGAATCACATGGTATCCCTCTTCCTCCAGTTCCATCAAGGTACGGGTAGCGATCGCCTCCACCTCCGGCACGATATAATCCGGTTTCTCTTTCTCGATGATCTCCCGCAAGGCATCGCCATCCAGCATGGAGACCACATAGGAACGATGCGCCACTTGCATGGCCGGAGCGTCCGGATACTTATCCAAGGCGATTACCTCCACGCCATAACGCTGCAACTCTATTACAAACTCTTTCCCCAATTCGCCCGAGCCACAAAGCACGACTTTAGTTGCCGTAGCCGATTTGGGCGTACCAATTGTTACCATAAATCTTTCTGCTATTTGAATTTCGCCGCAAAGGTAAGGGTTTAGATAAAGATAGCCTAGGGCTTTTTTCTTTATCTATTAAGTGGAAGAAGCAGAGAGATTCATTATCTATCAGTTGTTGGACGATCATGCACCAACTGTTGGATGATCGTCTACCAATTGGTGCATGATCGTCCAACGGATGGTAGAAGATGTATACATATAGTACCGGCACGTAAAGTTACCGCACGTACAAGCTAATAGATATAGATGGTAGAGCTAAACCTTTTCGATCAAAACCTTTTGTTAATATTACATAATTATAAGTACCTTGCGATACAAGGTATCTTAGTAAAGCATATATTTGTAACCAAATGATAAAAGTGTTCACCAACAGTGTAACTTATTTAGCAAACTGTACGTCTAATATATTAAAGTAACTACATAATATGATGATTCAACTGAGAGGAATAAACAAAACGTACTTTAATGGAGCCCCATTGCACGTTTTGAAAGGTATCGACCTAGATATAGAGAAGGGAGAGATGGTATCCATCATGGGAGCCTCCGGTTCCGGTAAGTCAACCTTATTGAATATCTTAGGGATATTAGATACGTACGACACGGGCACCTATCAATTAAACGGGCAGTTGATTCAGAATCTCAGCGAAAGTCGTGCCGCCGAGCTCCGGAACCGAATGATCGGCTTCATTTTTCAATCTTTTAACTTAATCTCATTCAAGAACGCCATGGAGAACGTCGCCCTCCCACTCTATTATCAAGGGGTCAGCCGGAAAAAGAGGAATGCCATGGCACTGGAATACTTGGACATGGTGGGATTGAAAGATTGGGCGGAGCATATGCCGAATGAGATGTCCGGTGGACAGAAGCAACGGGTAGCGATCGCCCGGGCCTTGATAGCGAAACCTCAAGTCATATTGGCCGACGAGCCGACCGGAGCGTTGGATAGCAAAACGACCGTGGAGGTAATGGAACTACTACGCAAGGTAAACCTAGAAGGGATGACCATGGTGATCGTTACCCACGAACCCTCCGTAGCGGAGGCTACAGACCGGATTATCCGGGTAAAGGACGGGTTGATTGAACGTATCGAAAAAGAAGAGAATCATGTTTGACTTTGATAATTTCAGGGAAATATGGAGCACCATCAAAAAGAATAAGCTCCGTACCTTCTTGACCGGCTTCTCGGTCTCATGGGGTATTTTCATGTTGATCGTGTTACTGGGGGCGGGAAACGGGTTGCGCAATGGCATCATGTACAACTTCAGGAATATGTCTACCAACCGGGTCGAGGTATGGACACGCTATACCACCAAGCCTTGGAAAGGTATGCAATCCAACCGCAGCATCAGTTTCAAGGAAGAGGACCTAGGCGCCTTGAAGAGAGACTTCAAGGAGGTGGATCTTTGCTCGGCTACTATCTCCCACAATGACACGATCACTTACAACGAGGAATATGTGACGGGACAAACCAATGGCGTATATCCGGATCATGCCCCGATCAATTACGTGAATGTAGAGACGCATAACGGCCGCTTCATCAATGAGCAGGACATGAGGGACCGAAGAAAGGTGATCGTGATCAGTCCCCGTATGGCGGAGGTCTTGTTTCGTGACGAGAAGCCGCTGGGTAAATACGTGAAATGCGGGAATATGATGTATCAAGTAGTCGGCGTGTACAACGATGATGACAAAAGTAATAACGCTCCCGCTTACATCCCATTCTCCGTAGCCCAATTGCTATATAATAAAGGATACGGTTTCGGATCGCTAACGTTTACCTTGAAAGGGGTGACTACCGAAGAGGAGAATGAGGCTTTCGAGGAAAGTTTCCGGGAATGGATGGCACGCCGCCACCAATTCGACCCGACAGACAAGAACGCTATCGGTATGTGGAACATGGCGAATGAGTTCTTGATGTGGAATAATATAATGAACGGGATTACCTTGTTTATCTGGATTATCGGTATCGGAACGTTGATGGCAGGAATCGTGGGAGTTAGCAACATCATGCTGATCACCGTACGGGAACGGACCCGGGAGTTCGGCATACGCAAGGCATTGGGAGCTAAACCCGGCTCGATCTTGGCATTAGTAATCGCCGAGTCCATCCTCGTAACAGCCGTTTTCGGCTATGTCGGGATGATCATGGGGATCGGGCTCACGGAGCTAATCAATCACGCGATGGAAATGGCCCAAGCCGGAGCCCAGTCCGGTGGGAATATCGGAGAAGACACGACGGTCTTCCGTAACCCGACCGTCAATCTGGCGATAGCTAGCTCCGCTACGGTCTTGATCATCGCGGCCGGTGTATTGGCGGGTTATTTCCCGGCACGCAAAGCGGTGAAAGTCACGGCTATCGAAGCCATGAGAACGGAATAATCATAAAAAAGAAAAGAACCATGTTTGACATAGACAGATGGGTAGAGATATGGGTGACGATCACCCGAAACAAGACACGCAGCTTGTTGACCTGCTTCGGCGTATTCTGGGGAATCTTGATGTTGGTGATTCTATTGGGAGCCGGAAACGGGATGAAGAACGCCATGTTCTCGAATATCAACGGATTCGCCACGAACTCCGCCTTCTTTTTCTCCGACCGGACCAGCGAATCGTACAAAGGCTTTAACAAGGGGCGTCAATGGGACATGCGAAACCGGGACGTGGAGAGCATCCGGAAACAGGTGAAGGACATCGAGGCCGTCTCCCCTATCATCTGGGGAAATCGCTCGGACAAGAATATCGTTTTCGGCCAATTAAGCGGTACTTATAACGTAAAAGGCGTGCAGCCCGATTATTTCAAGATCGAGACCCAGCAGCTTTATTACGGACGGTTACTAAACGAGATCGACGAGATCGAGAAACGTAAGGTTTGCTTGATCGGCGCCAAGGTGAACGAGGTATTGTTCAAGGGAAGTGATCCCTGCGGGAAATATATCCGGGTAAACGGGATTTACTACCAAGTGGTAGGCGTCACGAAGCAACGAGCCTCTAGCGTCAATATCGGCGGACGGGCCGAGGAAAGCGTATTCCTCCCTTTCAGTACCATGCAACAAACGCTGAACCAAGGGGATATCATTCACTTCTTGTGCGTGAGCGCCAAACCCGGCTATAAGATC
>ENA-OPZZ01001789-OPZZ01001789.1-human-gut-metagenome-genome-assembly--contig:-NODE-1789-length-12133-cov-3.463185_pt1 | contig 12133 bp, 10 predicted proteins | sample MGYA00242487_ERZ504511 | MGnify/ENA primary metagenome ERZ504511 (study PRJEB26092, sample SAMD00036241) | human gut metagenome | host: Homo sapiens | study: EMG produced TPA metagenomics assembly of... | reverse complement strand
AGGAGTCGGTTATCGTCTGGTAAATGAATAGAATAGTGCAGAATACAAATACCGTTTTGGCATAAAAAGTCAAACGGTATTTTTTTTCTCACAGGATTCTCACAGCATCACGCGGAACTCTCACACCCATCTCACAAAAAAAGAGATTAATATAAGCATGCAAAGAAAAGAGAGCAATAAGGAGGTCTTTGTCATGATGAAAATAAAGAACAGTTGATAAAGAAGAGATGCAGAGGCTTTTGCAATTTTGTGAGGGAGAATCTGGAAGCCTTTGGAGCGTTTCCACAAAATAGTCGCTACGTGTTTGATGAAAGCGACTGTAAAAGATGTTATGAAACAGGAGGAGAAAAGATGATGGATCTTATTATGATTGGAATTTTACTTGGTAGTTTCGGATTGATCAAACTATTCGCTGATTTTTGCGAATCACAGATAGAGCCGAAAAAGAATGAAACGAATAGAGAGAGGTAAGAGACATGTTACAAATTATAGCTACACTGGCAATTTTTCTGATACTTGTCATTCCAATGGGAAAATATATGTACCACATTGCCACATATCAAAAAACATTTGCAGATAAGGTATTTAATCCGATTGATCATTTTATTTATAAAATCTGCGGTATCAAAGACGAGGAGATGGGCTGGAAAAAATATGCGCTCACCTTGGTGATGGTCAATGCAGTGATGGTGTTTGTCGGATATCTGATTTTAAGAATTCAGAATGTATTGTTTTTAAATCCTAACGGGATTGAAGGAATGGACGCAAGCCTTTCATTCAATACAATCATAAGCTTTATGACAAATACGAATTTACAGCACTATGCAGGAGAAAGTGGTCTTTCTTATGCGAGTCAGATGTGTGTCATCATCTTTATGATGTTCACTTCCGCAGCAAGCGGATACGCAGCATGTATGGCATTTTGCAGAGGACTTTCCGGAAGAAAAATGGGAAATTTTTATAAAGACATGGTGAGAATCATAACAAGAATTTTGATTCCGGTATCACTGATCTTGGGATTGGTGTTAGTCAGCCAGGGAGTTCCACAGACACTGATGGGAAATGTGACAGTAAACACCATCGAAGGAAAGTTTCAGGATTTGGCAATGGGACCTGTGGCAGCGCTGGAATCCATCAAACATCTGGGAACAAACGGTGGGGGATTCTTTGGTGCAAACTCAACGACGCCTTTTGAAAATCCGACAATCATTTCGAATATGGTAGAATTGATTTCTATGATGATTCTTCCGGGAGCATGTGTTGTCACATTTGGACATATGCTGCATGACAGAAAAAAAGAGAAAAAAGAGATGCAGGCAGTAATGCCGACAAAAAAACGGATTCTGATGGGAAGACAAGGAGCGGTAATCTTTGGAGCAATGGCAAATCTTTTTGCAGTAGGACTCACACTTTGCTACCATTCAGAGATGGCAGGAAACCCTGTGATCAGTGACATGGGAGTAGATCAGACTGCCGGAAATATGGAAGGAAAAGAAGTTCGGTTTGGAGTGGCACAATCTTCGTTATTCACGACCGTTACGACTTCATTTACGACAGGAACTGTAAACAATATGCATGACTCACTAACACCGCTTGGAGGACTGGTACCGTTGCTGCATATGATGCTCAACTGTGTGTTTGGAGGAAAAGGTGTCGGTCTGATGAATATGGTTGTGTATGTCATCCTTGCAGTGTTCATCTGCGGATTGATGGTAGGGCGTACACCGGAATATTTGAATAAAAAAATTGAAGGAAAAGAAATGAAACTGGTTGCGATTGTCATCTTGATTCATCCGCTTTTGGTTTTAGGATTTTCAGCATTGGCTGTGTCTGTCACAGGAGGCACAGATGGAATTACGAATCCGGGATTCCATGGATTTACGCAGGTGTTGTATGAATATGCTTCTTCGGCGGCAAACAATGGTTCAGGATTCGAAGGTTTGGCTGACAACAGCACATTCTGGAATGTGACGACCGGACTTGCGATGTTCTTCGGACGCTATATTGCGATTATCGCACAGCTTGCGATTGCAGGTTCACTTCTTGCAAAGAAGAAAGTGAATGAGACAATCGGAACATTACGAACAGATAATGTGACATTTATGATTATCCTTGTATTTATCGTCTACATTTTTGCAGCTTTGACATTCTTCCCGGCACTTGCATTGGGACCGATTGCAGAGCATCTGTCAATGTGGATGTGATAAAGCAAAGAAAAGGAGATTAGGGACATGGCTAAAAAGGAAAAGACGAAATTTATTACACCGGATATTATGAAATCTTCTATTATAGGAGCATTTCAAAAATTGGATCCGAGATATATGATAAAAAATCCGGTAATGTTTGTCGTAGAATTAGGATTTTTCATTACATTGGTGCTTACGATTTTTCCGACTTTATTCGGTGAAGGAGGAGAAAATCGAATTTATAATGGTATTGTGACAGTTGTTTTGTTTATCATGGTGTTGTTTGCAAACTTTGCGGAATCTGTGGCAGAGGGACGTGGAAAAGCACAGGCAGCAACTTTGAAGAAGACGAAAAAGGATACAAAGGCAAGAGTGATCCGCCAAAATGGCGAAGAAGAAATGATCTTTGCATCAGAGCTTCGAAAAGGTGATATCGTATTGGTGAAAATGGGGGAAGTCATCCCAAATGATGGTGAAGTCATCGAAGGAATCGCATCAGTAGATGAATCCGCAATCACAGGAGAGTCTGCACCGGTAACCCGTGAATCGGGCGGAGATTTCTCTTCCGTGACAGGAGGAACAACAGTTGTATCTGACTGGTTAAAGATTCGAATTGTGGCAGAACCTGGGGAATCATTTTTGGATAAGATGATCTCTCTTGTAGAGGGGGCGTCCAGACAGAAGACACCAAATGAGATCGCGCTGAATACACTTTTGATCGTGTTGACAGTAATTTTTATGATCGTGGTTATCACGCTGTATCCATTTGCAAATTATTTGGGCGTAGAGATTCCGATATCATGGTCGATTGCGCTGATGGTTTGCCTGATTCCGACGACGATCGGAGGACTTCTCTCTGCGATTGGTATTGCGGGTATGGATCGTGTTACTCGCTTCAATGTTATTGCAATGTCCGGAAAAGCGGTGGAGGCTTGTGGTGACGTCGACACAATGATTTTGGATAAGACAGGAACTATCACATACGGAAACCGTCTGGCAGCAGAGTTTTATCCGGTTGAGGGTGTTGAAAAAGAAGAATTGATTCAGTATAGTGTACTTTCTTCGTTGCTTGATGAGACTCCGAAAGGAAAATCTACGGTAGATCTTGGAAGACAGATGGGATGTGACACGGAAGCATTTCATACAGAGGGCATGAATTTTGTGGAATTTACAGCACAGACAAAGATGAGCGGTGTGGATTGCAAAGACGGAACGATTGTAAGAAAAGGCGCTTCGGATGCGATCAAGACATTTGTAAAGGAAAAAGGTGGAAATATTCCGAAAGATCTGGAAGAGATTGTAGCGGAGGTATCTAATCTCGGAGGAACACCGCTGGTTGTATGTGTCAATGAGAAAATTTATGGTGTGATTTATCTGAAGGATACAGTGAAACCAGGCTTGGTAGAACGTTTTGAGAGACTTCGCGAGATTGGAATCAAAACAATTATGTGTACCGGAGATAATCCACTCACAGCTGCGACAATCGCAAAGGAAGCAGGAGTAGATGGGTTTATCGCAGAATGTCGTCCGGAAGATAAAATCGAGGCGATTAAGAAGGAACAGGCAGAAGGAAAATTGGTTGCGATGACAGGTGATGGAACAAATGACGCGCCGGCGCTTGCACAGGCGGATGTCGGACTTGCGATGAATTCCGGCACACAGGCTGCAAAAGAAGCGGCCAATATGGTGGATCTGGATTCTGATCCGACAAAAATTTTGGAAGTGGTAGAGATTGGAAAACAGCTATTGATTACAAGAGGTTCTCTTACGACATTCAGTATTGCGAATGATATTGCAAAATACTTTGCAATCATCCCGGCAATGTTTACACTGGTACTTCCACAGATGCAGATTTTAAATATCATGCATTTGGCAACACCGGCAAGTGCAATCCTTTCAGCGTTGATCTTCAATGCCATTATTATTCCAGCGTTGATTCCGATTGCTATGAAAGGTGTTAAATATAAACCGATGAAAGCAGAAAGACTTCTTTTGAAAAATATGAGTATCTATGGACTTGGCGGAATTATTGTACCGTTTGTCGGCATCAAATTGATTGACCTGATCGTTGCTCCGCTGCTTAGTATGATCGGAATGTAAGGAGGAAAATTCTATGAAGAAACTTGGAAAAATGTTAAGGAAATCCATTGTGTTTTGTTTTGTGATGTTTGTGATCTGTGCATTTATCTATCCGTTTGCATTGACAGGAATTAGTCAGCTTACAATGAAAAACAAAGCCAACGGGAATCTGATCGATAAAAACGGCGAACCTATTTCAAATGCAGAAGAGGCGGTCGGCTCTGAATTGATTGGACAGGATTTTGCAGAAGACTATTTCTTTCATGGAAGAGTATCTGCTGTAAACTATAATACATATACAGAAGAGCAAAAAGAAAATGGAGAGTACAGTGGAGTTGCATCAGGAGGCTCTAATTATGGAAATTCGAACCCGGAGTTGGAAAAACGAATGGAGAAGGATTTGGAAACATTTTTAAAAGAGCATCCGGATGTGAAGAAAGAAGATATTCCGGCTGACTTACTTACAGCTTCCGGTTCCGGACTGGATCCACATATCAGCCCGAAAGCAGCGGAAGTTCAAATTGAAACAGTTGCAAAAAATTCTGGATTATCAGAAGAAAAAGTCAAAGAAATCGTAAAGAGTCATACAGAAGAAAAATTCCTTGGAATTTTCGGGGAAGAAAAAGTAAATGTACTGAAATGTAATCTGGATATTGCAGCAGCGATGGGGATCATATAGATGGAAGAGATGCGACCAAATTCAGAACAGCTTCTAAGAAGGCTGAAATATGAAGAAGAACAAAAACAGACGACACGTGGGAAATTAAAGATATTTTTGGGCTATGCAGCCGGCTCCGGAAAGACTTACACTATGCTGGAGGCGGCGCATGAGGCAAAAAAGCATGGAATTGATGTCGTTGCCGGTTATATTGAGCCGCATGACAGACCGGATACCTTGAAGCTGACGGAAGGACTGGAGATGATACCGCCGCTTTGGATTGAATATAAGGGAGTGAAATTCCGGGAATTTGATCTGGAGCAGGCGTTGAAACGAAAGCCGAAACTGATTCTGGTAGATGAGCTTGCGCATACCAATGTTGCCGGATGCAGAAACCATAAGCGATATCAGGATGTAAAAGAATTACTGAGAGCTGGAATTGATGTGTATACAACCATCAATATCCAGCATTTAGAGAGTTTGAACGATCTTGTAGGGACGATCACGCATATCGAGGTGCGGGAGAGAGTCCCTGATCGCATTTTTGACCATGCCGATCAGGTGGAAGTGATCGATATTGAGCCGGAAGATTTGATCAAGCGTATGCAGGAAGGGAAAATTTATCAAAAGCAGCAGGCGCAGAGGGCGCTGGATCATTTTTTCCGAAGAGAAAAACTTGCGGCACTGCGTGAGATTACACTGCGAAGGACAGCGGATCGTGTGAACCGTATTGCGGAAGAAGAACGAAATATTATGGGAGATATGGAATACCATACCGGAGAACATGTGCTCGTATGTATCTCGGCTGCCGAATCCAGCCCAAAGGTAATTCGATCTGCTGCGCGGCTTGCATATGCTTTTCAGCAAAGTTTACAGGAATCTATGTAGAGACTCCGGAAATGCAGGAAGCAGGAGAAAAGACAAAACAGAGCCTTCAAAATCACATGGAACTTGCGCGTTCGCTCGGAGCGAAGATTGTGACGGTATTTGGTTCAGATATCGGTTTTCAGATTGCGGAGTATGCAGTTGTCGGAAATGTGTCAAAAGTGGTTCTTGGCAGAACAAATCACAACCGTTTTATTCAAAAACCAAGACCGGAACTTTTGGAGAAGCTTAACAACCGGGCACCGAATATCGATGTCTATGTAATCCCGGACATCAAGCAGAAAAAGATACGCACAAGGATGAATATCAGATCGGAGAGATGGGAGAAAAAGTGGAAACGAATTTTTGGGGATTTGCTGCAATTACGGTTGTAATGATTTGACTACGATGGTTGCCTTTGTCCTACAAAAAATGGAATCTTCCGGAATCCAACATTATTATGGTGTACATTCTGGGGGTATTGTTGTCATCTTATATCTCTGACAATAAATTGTTTGCGGTGTATTCTTCCATGTTCAGTGTGCTGGCGTTTAATTTTTTCTTTACGGAGCCGTATTTGTCCTTAAAAGCTTATGACAAGGGGTATCCGACTACATTTCTGATGCTCTTTATTGTGGGGCTGTTTACAGCTGTTCAGACAAGAAAACTGAAATTGCAAAACAGGGAGAGCGTAAAAAAGGCGTACCGTACAGAGATTTTGCTGGAAAACAGTCAGAAGCTTCGACGTTGTAAATCAGAGCTGGAAGTGTGGAACCAAGTGGCAGGACAGGTTGGAAAATTGCTGAATTTATCTTTGATCATTTATCCGGTAAATGAAAAAGGACTCTTAAATGATGCGCTTGTATTTCCGAAAAAAGGCGTGACGAAGGAGCAGCTGGAGTTCCTTTTGGATTCTCAGGAGCGTGCAGTGGCGCAGTGGTCAGCTGCAAATCATCACCGCGCGGGAACATGTACGCATACACTCCCGACTGCAAAGGCGATGTATATCCCGATTCAGAACGAAAAAGAAGTGAAAGGAATTCTTGGAATCTATTTGGAAGAACGCCGAAAATTGCAGGAATTTGAATATGGGCTGTTGATTGCGATGTTAAATGAGACCGGAGTAAAACTTCAAGACACATTTCACTGATAGTATGGTATAATGGGTATAAATTACAATCTGATAGGAGAGGTGTATGGGAGAACAAGGGGCCAAACGTCACAATGACAGTTGGAAAGGAATTGGTGTCACAATAGTTATTTTGGCAATAGCGACAGGGATTGGAGCGATGTTTCGCTACCTGAGGTTTACAGAAGCAAATATATTGATTGTATATGTGCTCGGGGTTATGATCACTGCCGTGATCACGGCAAGCAGAATGTGGAGTGTGCTTTCCTCCCTTTGCAGTGTTCTGCTTTTTAACTTTTTGTATACGGAGCCGAGATTTTCACTCACTGCATATGATTCCGGGTATCCGATTACGTTCGTGATTGCATTTCTTGCGGCGATCATTGCGAGTAATTTAGCGATCCAGCTCAGAAAACAGGCAGAACAGTCGGCGTTGATGGCTTATCGCACAAAAATTCTTCTGGAGACGAATCAGATACTGCAGAAGGCAGAAAACGCAGAAGAAATCATACGAGAGGCGGCAGGACAGATTGTGAAATTGATCGGGAAAAGTGTCGTGTATTATGAATGTACAGACGGAATTCTTTGTGAGCCGTCGGTCTGCCTTGCGCAAGGAGAACAGGAAAAAGAGATCTATATAAGCGCGAAAGAGCGGGAAACTGCCCGGTACGCATTTGAGAGCAAGAAGCGTGCCGGTGCGGGTACAGAAGTAAAAAAAGATGCAGTCTGTATGTATTTGACGATCCGCAATTGTGACAATGTATATGGTGTGATCGGGATCGCTCTGAAAGGGGTACAGTTAAATACATTTGAAAGCAATCTGCTTCTCTCGATTTTGGGAGAATGTGCATTGGCGTTGGAGAAAGAGATCTATAACCGAAAACGAGAAGAGGCGGTTACAAAAGCGAAAAATGAGCAGCTGAGAGCAAATCTGCTGCGATCGATTTCGCATGATCTGCGAACACCGCTTACAAGTATATCGGGGAATGCGGCAATTCTTTTGAATAACGAGGAAGCGTTTGATAAAGAAAAACGCAGACAGCTGTATACGGGAATTTATGACGATTCGATGTGGCTGATCAACCTTGTGGAAAATCTGCTTTCCGTGACGCGCCTGGAAGAAAGTTCTATGCAGCTCAATATGCAGGTGGAGCTTGTGGACGAGGTGATTGAGGAGGCGCTAAAGCATATTAGCAGAAAGCGGGAAGAACATCAGCTAGTGTACGAACCGTCCGAGGAATTGCTTCTTGCGAAGATGGATTCCAGATTGATAGTGCAGGTGCTGATCAATCTTGTGGAAAATGCAATAAAATATACACAGGAAGGTTCCCGCATAGAGGTCTCTGCGGTGCAAAAGGCAGATATGATAGAAATATCGGTTGCAGACAATGGAAAGGGAATCAAAGAGGAAGCAAAAGAAAAAATCTTTGATATGTTTTATACGGCTGAGAATAAGCCGGCGGACAGCAGAAGAGGACTTGGACTTGGGCTGTTTTTGGCAAAATCTATTATCCATGCACATGGCGGAACAATTTGGGTTGCGGATAACGTTCCAAGCGGAACGATATTTTCATTTACATTACAGGCTGAGGAGGTAACGATAAGTGAATAAACCATTGATATTAGTAGTAGAGGACGATACAGCGATCAGGAACCTGATCACGACGACATTAGAGACACAGGACTATCGTTTCCATACAGCGCCAAACGGCGTGCAGGCTCTTTTAGAGTCGGTGTCTCAAAAGCCGGACATTATGCTTTTGGATCTGGGACTTCCGGATATGGATGGAATTGAGATTATTAAAAAAGTTCGTTCCTGGTCAAATCTTCCAATTATTGTAATCAGCGCAAGAAGCGAAGATCGTGATAAGATTGATGCGCTGGATGCAGGGGCGGACGATTATCTGACCAAACCATTTTCTGTGGATGAACTTTTGGCGAGGCTTCGCGTGACGCTAAGAAGGCTGCAGTACATGAGTGTGTCGCAGGAGCAGACAGAATTTGTTAATGGAGATCTGCGGATTGATTATGTGTCCGGATGTGTATATTTGAAAGAAAAAGAACTGCATCTGACTTCGACAGAGTATAAATTATTGAGTCTGCTTGCAAAGAATGTAGGGAAAGTGTTGACGCACACCTACATTACAAGAGAAATATGGGGAAGTGCGTGGGATAATGATGTGGCATCGCTTCGGGTTTTCATGGCAACCCTTCGAAAGAAGATTGAAGAAAACCCGTCGCAGCCGCAATATATTCAGACACATATCGGCATCGGCTACCGCATGCTTCGAGTTGTTAATAAGTAAAAGAGTGGATAACTTTCTTTTCGCCCATGATGATTAAAGTTTCATCGCGGGTGAAAATGTGTTCCGGTTCTGGAAGAGGGGAGATTTTCCCTTCTTTTTTTGTTGCGAGAATGCTGATGTTGTACCGGTTTCGTATAGATTTTTCGATGATGCTTTTGCCAATCCAATTGCCTGGAACTGCCACTTCACAGATCGCAACCTCCGGTGTGAGTTCGATGTAATCAAAAATATTTTTTGAGCCATATTTGATGGCGAGACGCTCTGCCATTTCGCGTTCTGCATAGACGACGTGATCAGCTCCGTTTCTAAGCAGTAATTTGCGGTGTACGTCTCTGCAGGCGCGGGCGAGAATGTACTTCGCTCCAAAATCTTTTAACAGAACAGTGATCTCAAGTGCGCTTTGAAAATTATCTCCGATTGCGACTACACAAAGATCGAAATTATTGACACCAAGAGATTTGATGAAGGTCTCGTTTGTGGCATCAGCAATCTGAATGTCCGGCAGAATGTTGATGGCATTGTCTGCACGCCCTTCGTTTTTTTCGACAGCAAGTACCGAATTGCCTTCCTCTAAAAATTTACGTGTGATGTGACGTCCGAAACGTCCAAGTCCAATTACTAAAATAGATTTCATAATCAATACCTCTTAACCAAGTTGAATTTTTTCCAGTGGCAGAGCCGATGGAAGCTGTTTTCTTGTAAATGAAAAAGCTAAAAGCATGGTAAGGGAACCAACCCTTCCGAATATCATTAAAAATGCAAGCAACGCGTGAGACAGCGGCATCAGTTCCGGTGTGATTCCAGTGGAAAGTCCAACTGTTGCGATTGCCGATACACTTTCAAATAAAGAATCTAAAAAGTCAATGTTCTCAATTCTGGATATGATCATAGCCGCAGAGAACGAGAATGTAATATACAAAAAGAAAATGCAGGTTGCCTTTCTTGTGATGAAGTCTTCCAGGCGTCTGCCGAACACTTCGGTAGATTTTCTGCTGCGAAATGTCGTGATGACAGAAAGAACCAAAACGGCAAAAGTTGTTGTTTTGATTCCGCCGGCGGTAGAGCCAGGGGAACCGCCAATCAGCATCAGACTGATAATCAGAAATCGACCAGTCTGAGTCAGAGCAGACAGGTTAACACTGTTGAATCCGGCAGTTCTTGCACTGACAGACTGAAAAGCTGATGCTGCGACCTGTTCGGAAAGTGTCAGATCCTGATAGGCACCTGTCCCACGTTCACATACAAAAAGCAAAAGCGTGCCGGCTGCGATCAGGAAAAGTGAGACACTCAAAACAAGTTTGGTGTGAAGCTGCATTTTGTGAAAATGTAATTTTGTTGCTAATATGTCCCGCCAAACGAAGAAACCAAGTCCCCCGATGATAATAAGCGCCATAATGATAAGATTCACATACCAGTTTCCAACTTCTCCTGTCAGTGAGGAAAATGGCTGTACACTCCCCATTAAATCAAATCCTGCATTGCAAAATGCGGAGATGCTGTGGAAAATGGAGAACCAGATTCCTTTTGAGAGCCCAAACTTGGGACAAAAGTGAAAGGCAAGTAAAAAAGCCCCTAAAAATTCAATAGAAAACGTACCTATTATGATAAAGCGTGTCATTTTTACAATTCCGCCAATTTGTGGAGCAGAGACCGAGTTCTGCATCAATGATCTGGATACCAAACCAATCTTTCGCTTCGTGAGTGTCATGATCGAAATGCAAAGTGTCATGAATCCGATTCCGCCAATCTGAATCAGACAGAGAATGACACCCTGACCGAAGAAAGACCAATGGGTGTATGTATCAACCTGGATCAGACCGGTCACGCACGTTGCAGACGTGGCTGTGAAAAAACCGGTAAATAAATTGGCTGCATCCGGATTTCTTGTAGAAATAGGAAGAGCCAAAAGTATAGAACCGATACATATGATCGCGCAGTATCCAAATAAAATAATCTTCATAGGCGAAAGGTGAAGAAAATGATGATAAAGTTTTTGTATAGAAGATATAAAAATCACCTCTTTGATTATTTATAAACTATATAGATTATAAGAGATAGTAAATTAAAAACACATTAAGAAAGAAAAATTAATATAAAGATTATATAAAGAAAAAAATGTTTTAATACAATCTTTACGGAAACAGATTTGTTTTTATCAGATTTTAACAAGAGGATTGCTAGAATACAGTGTAGAAGAAGAGGTGAGTGAGAATGAGAAACTTTATATTAATTTTAGCATTGATTCTTTTGTTTGTGATTGGATTTGTCATCATGAGAAGTATAGACAATTTTATTGAAAGTGGCGGATTTAAAACTGAATAAAATGCAAAAATTACGAAAAAATATAAAATAAAAACAAAAGTACGTGACTTATGGACAGAAAGGTGCTATAATGCTTTGTGGAGATAAAGCATTAAAATAATAAAGAATGGGAGAGAAAAGGATGGATAACAAAAAAGATTTTAAACCATTTATTTCCGCTGACAAAATAGTACCAGAGTTCACATTTACATCGCTGTTCATTGGTATTCTTTTGGCGGTAGTCTTTGGTGCGGCGAATGCGTACCTTGGATTGAGAGTTGGAATGACTGTGTCTGCATCAATTCCTGCGGCAGTTCTTTCCATGGGAATTATTCGTGTGATTCTCAGAAGAGATTCTATCTTAGAGAATAACATGGTACAGACAATCGGTTCAGCTGGTGAATCAGTTGCGGCCGGAGCAATTTTTACATTGCCTGCATTATTCTTGTGGGCAGCAGATGGTGTGGAAGGAATTGAAGCACCTGGACTTTTTGAGATTTTCTTGATAGCACTTGTCGGTGGTACATTGGGTGTTTTATTCATGATTCCGCTTCGTAAAGCGTTGATTGTTGAAGAACACGGTGTGCTTCCATATCCGGAAGGAACTGCC
>ENA-OPZZ01001786-OPZZ01001786.1-human-gut-metagenome-genome-assembly--contig:-NODE-1786-length-12143-cov-6.898136_pt1 | contig 12143 bp, 14 predicted proteins | sample MGYA00242487_ERZ504511 | MGnify/ENA primary metagenome ERZ504511 (study PRJEB26092, sample SAMD00036241) | human gut metagenome | host: Homo sapiens | study: EMG produced TPA metagenomics assembly of... | reverse complement strand
GCATCTTATGCCATTTATATATGCATCCCCTGCAGCATGTCGCGGTTGCATGTTGTGCTATGAATACCGGGTGTCCCCGCATCGGCGTCTGCTTTCCGTCATTGGGGATCACTGCGGGTGCTTCTCTCTTTGCAATAAAATCTTCAGCGTGACGCCGGATGGTATCCATACCCTTTTCACGTATATATGCCTTGTCCTTTTCTTTCAGATGAAAACTGTTTCTGAATTTGGACTGTTCCAGACGGGAAAATAATTGCTGATACCATTCTTCCTTTGTCATCTTTTTCATGCCTCTTTTCATTTGTAAATGTGTTTCAACCTATCTTAGATACTATATTAACATATACTAGATGATTTTTCCACTTTATAGATCTAACATATATTACGTTTCATATATAAAAGCGGATACGGATTACCTTCCTCATCACACTCCGTTCTCTTATATGTCTGAAATCCCAGATGTTCATAGAATCCAACAGCCTGTGGATTCTGTTCATTGACCGTTACTTCCTGGTTTGATGTGATTTTCCAGAATGGATTCGTATTTGACATAAGTTGCTTCCTCAATCTGATAAATACTCACGAGTCACACTACCGGAAGATTCTAACATTTCTTTCGGCGTCCCTGTAAAGAGAATCTCGCCGCCAGCCTGACCTCCTTCCGGTCCAAGTTCAACAATATAGTCCGCATCCTTCATAACGTCAAGACTATGTTCGATAATAAACAGCGTATTGCCCTGGTCCGTCATCTTGTTGAAAAGTTTCATCAGCCGTCTGATGTCATCCAGATGCAGTCCGTCTGTCGGTTCATCCAGAATGAAGATCTGTCCGCGCTCTTCAAGCTTGTCCGCCAGCTTTACACGCTGCAGTTCTCCACCCGAAAGTGTCGTCATAGACTGATTCAGATGCAGATATCCCAGTCCAACCTGCTCCAGCATATCGAGTTTATTGACGAAATCAGTGTTTTCAAAAAACCGAATTGCCTGACGTACAGTCATATTCATAACTTCAGCAATGTTTTTTCCCTTATACTGATACTTCAGCACTTCTTCCGAATACCTGGTTCCATGACATACCTCACAAACCGTCTCAATAGAATCCATATAGGCCATATCCGATATAATAACCCCTTTTCCCTGGCATACAGGACATGCCCCTTTGGAATTAAAGCTGAAATATGACCGTGCAATATGATTTTCCTTAGCAAACAGAGCCCTGATCTTATCTGCAATGTCCAGATAGGTAGCCGGGGTCGATCTTAAATTGATCCCTATATCTTTCTGTCTGATTGAAATAACCTCTCCCGGATACTGGCTGGTAAAATATTCCATCAGCGAACTTTTTCCGGAACCGGCCACGCCGGCAATGACTGTCATAACGCCAAGTGGAAGTTTCACATTTACATTCTTTAGATTATGAAGATTGGCATGCTCGAGCTGATACCAGCCTGTCGGCTTTCTATATTCCATTTTTACCGGCGTTTTTGTCCGCAGCATACGCCCTGTCACCGTATCAGCCTTTAAAAGTCCTTCGTAACTGCCCTGGTACATAATCTGTCCACCGTTTATACCGGCTTCCGGTCCCATATCCACAATATGATCCGCCAATGCAATAATTTCCCGGTGATGTTCCACGATCAGAACTGTATTTCCATGTTCTTTTAATTTGATCAGGGAATTTTTCAGCTTCTGGATATCTCTTGAATGCAGTCCTACACTTGGCTCATCCAGTACATACATCATATCTGTAAGCGGCGAATTGATATATCTGGCAATTTTAATCCGCTGTGCCTCGCCGCCGGAAAGTGTATCCGTTCCCCGGCTGAGCGAAAGATAACCCAGACCAATCTCAGTAAGCGCATTCATCCGTTTTAAGATCTCCGTTTTTATGTCACGTGCCAGCGGATCTTCAATCTGACGGATAAATTCTGCTGCCTCAGGAATCGGCATATCAGAAACTTCACAGATATTCTTGCCATTGATCAGGCAGCTACGGATCTTTGCATTCAGTCTGGCTCCATGGCAGACCGGACATGTAAATGTGCTGACAATCCGATCCAGTTCTTTCTTATGAAGCTGCCCTTCTTTGGATGTGATGATACTGCGGTACATACGCGGATAAATTCCTTCATATTTCGCAGATTTCGGCCAGTTATCCGGTGGATTTTTAAGACGGATCTGCGGAGAATAAAGGAACAGATCCATCTCTTCTTTTGAATAATCTTTAATCTTCTTATTCAGATCAAACAGACCGCTGTAAGCATATCGTTTCCATCTCCAGGCTCCGGTTGTAAACGCGGGCCATTTAATAACCCCTTCATCGTTTAAACATTTATCAAAATCTACAAGCTTGTGTATATCTAATTCTGTCACAACTCCAAGACCTTCGCAGCGCTCACATTTTCCGCTTGGATGATTGAAGGAAAAACTATCCGAATATCCGACAAAAGGTTTTCCGACACGAGAAAAAAGCAGGCGCAGCAACGCATAAATATCGGTGTAAGTACCAACCGTAGACCTCGAATTAGCAGCCGGTTTTTTCTGATCGATTACGATCGTGACCGGAAGATTTTCCATGCGGTCTACTTCCGGGCGGCCATATTTGGGCAAAAACTGCTGCACAAAACTTGGAAATGTTACATTCAGTTCCCTTCTCGATTCTGCCGCAATCGTATCCAGACAAAGAGAAGACTTTCCCGAACCGGATACTCCGGTAAAAACTGTGATTTGTTTCTTGGGAATTTTTAAAGAAACGTGTTTTAAATTATTTTCTGTCGCATTGATAATATTTATAAAATCCTGTTCGTTATTTTCCATTTTTCTGTTTCTTTCGCTCATAAAAGGCATTTGGATTCGTGTACTGTCCATGCCTTTTCTAAGTAATCCGCCTCCTTCGTTTCATCTTTTTTATATAGTTAAATTTCGATTTTTATTTTTGTTTCCATAGCATAGTGTACTCTTTTTCACCAGTAGCTTCATCCAAACCTTCACATTGAATAATGAACCCTTCTCTTTGGTAAAAAGAAATTGCTCTGGCATTCTTCTGGTATACATTTAATCGTAAGCTAACTTTTTTATCCTTAACATAATCTAATAAAAGCTTACCTATGCCACATGACTGCATTTCATCAGAGACAAAAATACCTTCGATATATTCATCATTTAGTCCTACAAATCCTTGTATCATTTTATCTGCTTCAAACACATAAACTTCGTATTGTGACATCATTTCTTTTACTAATTCATAATTACTTTTCCAGTATTGATTGGAAATAAAATAATGTGCTTTCAGATTTGTCTTTAACCATATGTCAGCAACTCTATCGATATCTCCGTTCAGCAACTTTCTAATCATAACAAATATTCTCCACAACTACATCCTTTATGCTTTTCTCTTTTATCCATTCTATCACAAGCTCACCATTAATCATCAATTTTTTGATATTTTTTCTTTTTCCCTACTGCAAAACAGCCTCTGAGCGTTTCGTTATATAGAGTGGTACAAATACAGAGCAAAACTAAAATGTTAGCTGGAAATTGATCCTTTTGAATGGAATTTTGTGTCACGAACGTGTTTAGAAAATAACAAAAGCGTTCGTTGTCAGCTAATCCAGCTAACATTTTCGAACGCTTTGAAGCCCGTCGCCAAGAGGATTTGAACCTCCGACCCCTCGCTTAGGAGCTCGAGATACCACTGTAAATACATACAATGATTAGTCAACCTAAGTCAAGGAAATCCTTGGTTTTCCTAACTATTCTGTTACTCCCTGTCAAAATAAGAAAACCTGTTTTCATCTCTGTAAAGCACCTTTCGGTGCTCGTCCGGTGCTCGGAGCACCCGGAGGATATAACCATTCCGTTCCATCGAGTTCACTCAGTTGGCCACCATTACGATTCAGCTTCGTAACAATGATCACTTGGTTTTCTTATTAGATTAACTATATTATAACGTGCTGTAGGTCGGATGTCGATGATTTTTTGACCATATTTTACTCGGATTTACTTACTGCTACTTCTAGATAAAAAGATGGAAGCAGTTGCTCCGTACTTTCCCATTTTACTGATTCAGCCATACATCATTTTTGCTCATACTATTTTCTCCATATTATTTTTCAAACTCTGGTTTCCAGTTTGCAAACTGTACAAGCTGTTCATCCGTGCGGTGATAATATCTTTCATTCTTGTCCAGCTTTGCAATCTGTTCCATTTCTTCATCTGTTAATGCAAAATCAAAGATATCCATATTGTCCTTAATGTGTTCTGCATTTTTACTTCCAGGAATTACAACAAATCCCATCTGAGTATGCCAACGGAGAATAACCTGTGCAGGTGTTTTTCCATATTTTTTGCCAAGTCCTGCAAATACCAACTCATTCATTAATGCTGTATCTCCATGTCCCAGCGGATACCAGCTCATAAGCTTAATTCCATATTTGTCTAAAGTTACACGAAGTTCTTTCTGTGTGAAATATGGATGTGCTTCCACCTGAATAAACTGAGGTACAATTTCCCACTTTGTTTCCAACTCTTCCATATATTTTCCTTCAAAATTCGAGATACCAATGGATTTTGCTTTGCCCTCTCTATACGCTTTTTCAAGCATTCTGTATCCGGCAAGCCAGTTGCCTGCAGGCTGGTGTATATAAAGTAAATCCACATAATCAACACCAAGTCTTTCTAGAGTTTCTTCTACAGTATTCTCATTTTCATATTCACTAGCCCATATTTTTGTTGATAGAAATATATTTTTTCTGTCAATTCCACTATCCTTGATTGCTCTTCCAACTGCACGCTCATTTACATAAGCATTTGCTGTATCAATTAGGGAATATCCCATTTTTAATGCCTCTAATGTACTTGTGTAGGCATCCTCTGGTGATAACATAAAAGTTCCTAGTCCAAGCATTGGACATTCCAAATTGTTATTCAACTTCATATTTTCCATCTTTTTAGTCCTCCTGAAATTTTTCTTTATCAAGCATTTTTATTACTTTTGCCGGATTTCCAACTGCTACTGCATAATCCGGTACATCCTTTGTCACTACAGATCCAGCTCCCACAATTGCGTGTCTTCCGATACATACTCCCGGAAGTATCGTAGCTCCAGCCCCTACCCAGGCATATTCTCTTATCAGAACAGGCTTACAAGTCAGAGTACACAAATCATATGGATCATGATTATTGGAAATAAGCTGTACATTTGCAGCAATCATAGCATTGTCTTCAATCGTTATTCCACCTCTTGCCATTGCAAGAAGATTAGAATTGATAAATACATTCCTGCCAATCTTTACGCTTCCAACACATGCTCCATTAAGCGGTGGTGATATCATACTCCCATCTCCTAGGTTATTTCCAAACAATTCCTTTAATAAATGATTATATTCATCAGTAAAAGGCATTGTATGATTAATCTGAAATAATATTTTTGTCTGACGTTGCCCTTCTGTACTTTCTTTTATTGACGCAGTTCTTACATCAACACGTATTTCCTTGCATTCCATTTTTCTAACCTCTATTTCTGTATCCATCTTTCAAGTACATCTTTCGCTTGATCTACGCTGCTTCCATGTATCGCAATGCCTTTCTCAATCACTGCACCTTTTGCACTTTTTTTAATATCACTCTCCGTATTTGACAATCCGCTTCCTTCATGCGTACAGAATGGATGAATTTTCTTTCCTGTAAAATCATAACTTTCCAGAAAAGTATATACAGCCATTGGCATGGTTCCCCAGTAATTCGGGTATCCAAGATAAATCTCGTCATATTGATCTATGTCCTGTGGCAGATTTAGTATCTCTGGTCGTTTTCCTGTCTGTTTATCCTCTTTTGCCTGTGCAATGCAGGTATTATAATCAGCGGCATAGGGAATCTTTTGCTCGATTTTGAAAAGGTCTGCTCCTGTCATATCAGCTATCATTTTTGCAGCTTTCTCAATATTGCCAATCTGAATATATTTCATGGAACCGCCAAAATAATTTTCATCTGCTCTTGAATAAAATGCTACCAGCTTTGCCATTTGTACTATTCCTCCTTTGTCCATACCAGTTTTCCTGTTTTCACTGCTTCTTCATACCGTGATATCTTATAAGAAAGCCTGTCCATAGTTTCCTCTATCTGCTCATTCAACAACTCAAGTCTCGCAGGTATTGTAGAATCTCCCGCCCTAAACAGCCTTTGATATTCAATCAGACTTTCTATGGGAAGTCCTGCATTTCTCATACATACTGCAAGCTCAACCCATCTAAGATCTTCTTCCTGGTAATCCCGAATTCCTCCGGATGTTCTTGTAACTTTAGGAATCACATTAACCCTCTCATAATAACGGAGGGTATCCTGTGAAATACCATATTTTTCTGACACTTCTTTTATTGTCATATTCTTCCTCCACAATTTAAAGAAGATTTTTCACACTCTGTATCCATTCATTAATTTGTTCCTGAGGTGTCTCCAGATTACTTCCACCTGTAGAATCAAACTGTATCTGCATATCGCAAACCACATTTGCGCCTTTGCAGGCTGCTTTCATATCCTTTATTACATGCCCTGGCCAGCCACCATTTGTCATAAAAGGTACTACTGTCTTTCCGGTAAAATCCTGTTGGTGCAGAAATGTTTTTACAGCCGGAGCCATTGTGTACCACCATGTAGGTGTCCCAACTGCGATGACATCATAATCTGCAATATTGATATCCAGCGGTTTAATTTCAGGTTCATATCCGCGCTGCACTTCATTCTGTCCCTGATTTACCACATCATCATAACTTCCAGAATATGGAACTACGGTATCTATTTTTAGAATATCGCTATCAGTCTCACTCTGTAGCATTTTTGCAATTCTTTCCGTGTTTCCATTTGACCATGAATAATATATAATCAGTAATTTCTTCATCTTTTTACCTCCTGTTTCGATTAGTATACTACTTGAAGTTAACTCCAAGTCAAGAGCCTTTGATTTTTTCTTCATAAACGCTGGTATGACGCAGACTATGGAAGACCCAAGACTCGCTACTGGCGGTTGGTTAGACCTTACCAGACAGGCATTCCACCTGCTAGACTACTCGCCCTTATCTGGGCGCACAATTTTAAACGGATGGATCTTACTAATTTCTATCTCCATTGCAGATTCTTCATTTACCACACCAAGCAGTTCATCAATGCTTGCCAGTTTAATCTTTTCGCCACTTCTATTTTTCATTCTTCAAAACCTCCTGTGTTAAGTTCATATAGGCCTCTGCAACCTTTCCTTTCGGACAATGCATGTAGATGCTTTTTCCCTCTGCACTGGTCTCAGCAGCTTTTACAGACATCGGGATCACATTTTCAAATACTTCAATCATGGATAAAATCTAAAGTAAGTATTACACCATTAAAAAAGACTATTTATATTAACCAGACTTGTAAAATTAATTTACAGAACAATAAAACTAAAGTAAAATGGACAGTATCTAATAATAAAATAAGAATAGTGAACAAAAATAACAAATATGCAACTATCAAAGGGCTGAAAGTTGGATCAGCTTATATAAAAGCTAAGATCGGTAAAAAGACTTATCGGAGCAAAATGACTATCAAAAAGAAAGTTGTTAAAACCCCTTCAGCTCCTACTGTTAAAAATTATACATATAATAGAATTATTTTGGATAACGATAAACTTCAGATAAAGTTGGCATATACAACTTCTTCTGAAATTGCGTTTTCAGTATATAATAAAACAGATTCCTTATTTAAGTTTGACTGTGAATATTTTAAATTGAACGATACGGATTACGAACCAGATGAAATGACCACTTCTCCGTATATTGCTTCAAAAGACACTAGAAATTTTATTTTAAAAGCTAAAATTAAAAATCCTGAATGTACTTCTTTCGCAGGTGTTTTTAGTATCTGGGCATCAGATGGTTACATTATTGATTATCTAAATGTTTCAAAAATCTACTGTGAAATAATTATCTAAATGACTTAATGGGATATAATCTCGAATTGTCGTTTTTATTATTAAAATAAAGAAGGAGAAATGCGTATGAAAAAAAAGGTTTTTATGCGTTGCATTGTCTGCAATGATGCTATTACCTGCTGTACCGATACACGCAAAACAGAATACAACAATAAATAAAACATTCATAACTTTACCAAAGAAAAATAGCTATACGCTAAAAATTAAAGGAACGAAAAAGAAAGTTAAATGGAGTTCTAGTAAAAAGAAAGTTGTAGCAGTTACAAAGTCTGGAAAGGTTATTGCTAAAAAATCTGGAACTGCTTATATTACTGCAAAAGTTAATGGTCAAACATTAAAATGTGAAGTATCTGTTCGTAGTCATAAATCAATAACTAATAAATTATGGGATGCTTATGACTGGCAGTGTGAAGATATTTGGAACAATGGATACTGTGATATATATCACTATATAGAAGATGGAACCGACTCTTGCGGAAACAAATTAAATATTGATAAAACCATTTCCGACTTAAATAAAAATTATAAAAAAAGAAATTCTTGGAATAAATTTGTTTATTCTGTACAAGGTAAACATTATTCTAAATTCAAAAAGACTTGGGAAAAGCTTGACGCTGAAACTGTTCGACTGAAGAATATCCTTGACAAAAACGGAACTCCTACTCCAAAAAGTAATTATTATTTTCCGTATCAAAAATATTCTAACTATATCTGGAAATTATTTGATAATGTAAGTAATTTACAATAAAAGAAAACCGCCCAGCTACCAACTGGACGGAATTTCAGAAATTATCAATCATGGGTGATTGATGTAATCTCTGCCTGAACACCAGAATTATATCATACATCCTGCAAAATTACAAATTGATAAGGGTGTATTTTTTGTACCCTTTTTTAGAAAGGAATGATGATATATGGCACTGATCAAATGTCCAGAATGTCAATTGCAGGTAAGTGATAAGGCAATAACTTGTCCTCACTGCGGTTATCCTCTAGATACAAAAGTTATTAAACAACAACAAAGAAAAACTAATAAACGAAAACGTCTTCCAAATGGATTTGGCACTATATCCGAATTAAAAAATCAAAATCTTAGAAAGCCTTTTCGTGCATTAGTCTGTGTTGGAAAAAATTTTTTATGGAAAACCTATTTATAAATCATTGAAACCAGAAACATATTTCAAAACCTATAATGATGCTTACGCTGCATTACTTGAATATCATAAAAATCCGTATGATCTTGACTCTGATCTGACAGTCGAGCAATTATACGAAAAGTGGACTGATAAATATTTTGAATCCCTGTCAAGTCCTTCAAGTGAACGTACAATTAAATCTGCCTGGAACTACTGCTCTGCTGTTTATGATATGCGTGCAAAAGATTTACGTGCCCGACATATTAAAGGTTGTATGGAAGATGGAACGTATGTAGTCGATGGTAAAGGAAAACACGCATCTCCTACTACAAAGACAAAGATAAAATCTCTATTCAACTTAATGTTGGATTATGCGCTAGAGTATGAATTAGTAGACAAGAATTATGCAAGGACCTTTAATTTGTCTGATGATGTTATTAAAGATGTTAAAGAAGCGAAGAAGGACCATATTGATTTTACGGATGAAGAAATAAAAAAATTATGGGATCATTTGTATGATACTGATTATGTGGATGTGATTCTGATCCAATGCTACTCTGGATGGCGACCACAAGAATTGGGTCTAATTGAATTAAAAAATGTAGATCTGGAAAATTGGTTTTTTATCGGCGGTATGAAGACTGACGCAGGTAAAGATCGCTTGGTTCCAATCCATCCACGGATTCGTGATCTAGTCAAGCATCGATACCAGGAAGCAATAAATCTTGGAAGTGATTATTTAATCAACTGCACTGATACAAAAACACACCGAAGTAGCTTAAAAATGACGTATGATAAATATAGACATCGATTCGAAAAGATTGTTAAGAAATTAGAGCTCAATCCAGATCACAGAGCTCATGATCCAAGGATTCAGTTTTCCACGATGGCAAAAAGAGATAAAGTAGATGAATATGCATTAAAATATATGATGGGTCACAAGATCAACGATATCACAGAAGCTACTTACACAAAACGAAAACCAGAGTGGCTAATGGCCGAGATCATGAAAATAAAATAAAACGAAGAAAAAAAGAGAGTCAAAATTAATTGGCTCTCTCTTCTTATTCACATTTTTGAGTGTAGAGATGTGGTATAGAGATAGTGTAGAGATAATATAGAGATTGTCTACATTTCACTACTTTTTACCACTTCTAACACCCTCAAAAAACCGCTTAAATACGTGGTTTCCTAGAATTTACCTGCTTTAGCAGCTTCTTCAATGGATACAGCTACTGCTACTGTAGCTCCTACCATTGGGTTGTTACCCATACCGATTAATCCCATCATTTCTACATGGGCTGGTACTGAAGAAGATCCTGCGAACTGAGCATCACTATGCATACGTCCCATAGTATCGGTCATACCGTAGGAAGCAGGACCTGCTGCCATGTTATCTGGATGTAATGTACGTCCTGTACCACCACCAGAAGCTACAGAGAAGTATTTTTTACCTTGTTCGATACATTCTTTTTTGTATGTACCTGCAACTGGGTGCTGGAAACGAGTTGGGTTTGTAGAGTTACCTGTGATAGATACGTCTACACCTTCTTTGTGCATGATTGCAACACCTTCTGTTACATCGTTAGCACCGTAGCAGTTAACCTTAGCTCTTAATCCTTCAGAGTAAGATTTTCTGAATACTTCTTTAACTTCACCTGTGTAATAATCCATTTCAGTTTCAACATATGTAAATCCGTTAATTCTGGAAATGATCTGTGCAGCATCTTTTCCTAATCCGTTTAAGATAACTCTTAAAGGTTTCTGACGAACTTTGTTTGCTTTTTCAGCGATTCCGATAGCTCCTTCAGCAGCTGCGAAAGATTCGTGACCTGCTAAGAATGCGAAACATTCTGTTTCTTCTTCAAGAAGCATCTTTCCTAAGTTACCATGTCCAAGACCTACTTTACGCTGATCAGCTACAGATCCAGGAATACAGAATGCCTGAAGACCTTCTCCGATTGCAGCAGCAGCGTCAGCAGCTCTTCTGCAGTCTTTTTTGATTGCGATAGCAGCACCTACTGTGTAAGCCCACTTAGCGTTCTCGAAACAGATTGGCTGAATTCCTTCAACCTGAGCATAAACATCTAATCCAGCAGCTTTTGTGATTTCAGCAGCTTCTTCGATAGAATTGATTCCATACTCTTTTAAAACAGCAAGAATCTGTTTTTCTCTTCTTTCATATGATTCAAATAAAGCCATTATTCGCTACCTCCTATTCCTTTCTTGGGTCAATAATCTTAACAGCGTCATCAACGCGTCCGTACTGACCTTTGGCCTTGTCAAGTGCTGTCTGAGCATCGTCTCCAGCTTTGATGAAGTCCATCATTCTACCAAAGTTAACAAACTGGTATCCAATGATTTCATCATCAGCATCAAGAGCGATACCTGTAACATAGCCTTCTGCCATTTCCAGGTAACGAGGACCTTTTTTAAGTGTTCCGTACATTGTACCAACCTGAGATCTTAATCCTTTACCTAAGTCTTCAAGACCAGCACCGATTGGAAGTCCTTCTTCAGAGAATGCACTCTGAGTTCTTCCGTATACGATCTGTAAGAATAATTCTCTCATAGCTGTGTTGATAGCATCACAAACTAAGTCTGTATTCAATGCTTCTAAAATTGTTCTTCCTGGTAAGATTTCAGATGCCATAGCAGCTGAATGTGTCATTCCTGAACATCCGATTGTTTCTACTAATGCTTCCTGGATGATACCTTCTTTAACGTTAAGAGTTAATTTACATCCTCCCTGCTGAGGTGCACACCAACCAATACCATGTGTTAATCCTGAGATGTCTGTTACATCTTTCGCTTTACCCATTTTGCTTCTTCAGGAATTGGGGCAGCTCCATGGTTTACACCCTGAGCTACTGTACACATTTGTTCTACTTCATGTGAATAAATCATGTTGAAACTCCTTTCAGTATTAAAAATAACATCTTTATTTTAGCACATCGTTAAAAATTAAAACAACAAATTATCTTAAGAACTTCGTTAAGTTTTCAATGTTTTGTTGGTTTGTGTGATAAAATAATTTTTTGTCAAGTT
>ENA-OPZZ01001782-OPZZ01001782.1-human-gut-metagenome-genome-assembly--contig:-NODE-1782-length-12173-cov-3.764154_pt1 | contig 12173 bp, 9 predicted proteins | sample MGYA00242487_ERZ504511 | MGnify/ENA primary metagenome ERZ504511 (study PRJEB26092, sample SAMD00036241) | human gut metagenome | host: Homo sapiens | study: EMG produced TPA metagenomics assembly of... | reverse complement strand
CTCCCTGATATAGTTTATCTTTGCTACCGATATAGTTACTTCTTCACGGCCGTGGAAAGATCCTACCACAGCCATGAAGAGATCTCACCACGGCCGTGGGAGATTAATGATAAAGGCACTGTAAAGCAACTATACCTACACTTTAATCCAAGAATAAAGGCAGGACACTTATATAAAGCCGCTTGATAACAAACAAACAACAGCTATATAACAACAAATCCCCCTAAGTCCAAAGATTGATTAGTTTTACAACAAAGAAAAACAACGCCCTTATAGGACTAACAACGGCAAATTATAAATACGTAGTCATATAAGGCAAAAACAAGTAAATAATGGCAATACAATTTGAATTGTACAAGACTCCCCGTCCCAAGGACGAGGAAGGTAAGGAAATGTATCACGCACGTGTAGTCAACTTCCAACACATTGACACAGACTATCTGGCAAAAGAAATCCAGATAGCAACCTCTTTGACTGAAGGAGATGTGAAGTCTGTTCTCGAATCTCTAAGTCATTTCATGGGAGATCGTCTTCGGGAAGGGCAAAGCGTCCACTTGGATGGCATCGGCTATTTCCAGATTAAGTTGAATAGTAAAGAACCTATCACCTCGCCCAAACAAAAAGCGAATCAGATGAAACTCAAAGCCAACATTAGTTTCAAAGCGGACGCCAAATTGAAAAGGTCTGTTAGTGTTGTTCATATGGAACGGAGCAAACTAAGACGCCACTCTGCTTCCCGCTCGAATGATGAAATAGACAAACTGCTAACAAGCTATTTCAGCAATAATCCGGTATTGACCCGTGGCGATTTTCAAGGACTATGCAATTTCACTTCTACCACTGCTTCCCGTCATATCAAACGGCTGAAAGAGGAGGAGAAGAAGTTGAAGAATATCAATACTTATTATAATCCGATTTATGTGCCGATGCCGGGATATTACGGTAAGGCGGAAATAAACACGAATCAAGAATACAATATAGAAAAGGAAAATTAAAAGGAGCGAGCATTCAGTTGTTGCAAAATTTGCAACAACTGAATGCTCTTACTATTTCTACCTAACTGATCCAGAAATTGCACAAATTGGTTATTATCCCCGTTTCATTCATTCCTTTCCACTTTCCAATTTCCTTCCTTTGTTATTTCAATCTTCAAATTATTCTTATTGGCAAGAGTAATCCAAACATTACTTTGATGAGTAGCATCCGTTTGAGCAGAAATAGCTTTCACTATGTCTTCAGCTTTCCATAAAGCAGTGTGAGGAACAATAATAGTTACGAACGTAACAGCAGAACCGGGGATTACCTTTTGTTTGGCAAAAGTTGTAACAGGCTTGACTGTATACTCCTGTTGTTGCACCCCAAAATGACGCCCCTTCTGTTCCTCAAAGTAAACTAATAATTGATTTGTTTCAATATCTTTCCCCGAACGATCTTTCCACTTTTTATTCTCTCCTGTGGAATTGAACCAATTCTTACCGCTTTTATCCAACGAATAAAGTTGCCATAAACTGCCGGCGGTATAACCTTCCGTTCCTGCCCCAGGCAATAAATGATCCTGTATAACAAGTATTCCTTCTTTTGTGAGCACCATATTCCGTTGTAGGACAGATCCATCCACACATTGGTCATCCAACACAATTCGTCCATAAGAATCTCCCTCCCGCGTTTCTGCCATGGCTTCTCTTACTGTGTTCGGATTAAACAATGTTCCTACTTTCTCGTGAATATATTCCTCACCCGGATGAGAAACCTTATTATAGGCGCGTATCATAAAATCTAATACCGATTTCTTCGCTCCGCTTTTTGCCGTATGCTTCCAATCACAACCAATATACCGATAATCATTCAGACTAAAATCTGCGGCTACATCCAGATTCACAAAACAGACATTCTTGTCCGGAAGAACAACTTTCACAGCTTTTCCTTCTTTACCCAAGTCAACCAAAGTCACGTTTTTACTCCAGTTCTCTAACGTGCTACAGTCATGCAGCAACCTGTTTCCTGCCTTTCCAATCAACCGGACATTCTTAATATAAATCTCTTCACCCGGTTCTCCCTGAAAGCGGAATGTCATCTTTCTCATCCCCCGCATTGCAGTATCACCGGAAATCTCCGTAGACTGACTGAAATCAACACAATCTGTAAACCAGCTATTAGTGAACAACCGGCTGCCCTTCTCATCAAACGGGAATCCACTCCCGTTCTCTTTCATCAGAACGACAGTATTGCCATGACGCACATCGGTAGCATGCCTCTGTACACCATGAAACAGAGGGTTATCATCCACTTCAAAGTAATTAATCGTACCACGCAGATTTGGATGCTGATGAGTGCCGGATGCATACAAGTCACTCATTATAAACGGGGTTCCCGCTTCAGAAGAGGCTCGCAATAGCAGCTGGTCGGGTATATCCGTTTTTCCCTTCCGATTTGTACGGGTGGTGACCAGAGAAGTACGAACAGGAGAATCTGATTTTTCAAAAAAGGTAGGCAACAGGGCTACCTCTGCAAGAGCAGCCCAATCACAGGCCTGCCGAAGATTCCATCCCGGTTTGAAGTACTTAATATCTAAATTAGGGTATCCGATAGTAAATAACTTCCAGGCAGCTTTTCGAAAAGAAGCATCACCGGTCAGGCGTGCCATCTTTTCAAATACCAGTATCCAGTTGTTATAGGCAAAGAAATAATCATCTCCATATTCGGGCATATAACCGCTGGGAGCCTGTTGGTCACGATAGCGTTCGAACCACCGTCTTATTTCCGGAGTCTTCAACAACGCCACTTTATCACTCTCAATGGCAATATTGATGATGTCATTCAAATGAATGGAAGCATAGAGAGTCGCAGTTTCATCTACGTCTTTATTACGATACCAAAAGTGCCACATCTTATCAACATACTCTTTCCAATGGGAAACGCCCGGAGCATCGGGGAACAAATTACACATCCGTACAAACCCCAATGCACGTTCCTGTCCCTGATTATTATCAATTACAAAATCAGGATCAAAGTGAAGATCGGCAAAACGAATCATCACTTCATCAGCTCCCATTGGCAGACGGTCATTGTCCTGCAATATTTCATAGGCCAGCGCCAAGTTCTGCAATGCAAAGAAATCATCCTTGCCGTGCATCAGTTTCTCATTTTTCTTCCATTCACGAATGGCATTCCCAAACACCTGCTCTGACATATCCAGGTAACGCTTCTCGTGCGTTGCCTTATAGAAAACAGCAGATGCCGACATCAGATTAGTCACCCAACGGACATTTTTAGCCCTTATTTCTTTTACGATCCGTTCCTCACTGTATTTCTGCGTCAGCAAATCAAAAGCTGCAGAAGCCTTAGGGAGAAAATCCGCCCGGCATAACTCCTGTGCATAAACATTACATACCAGCAATAATCCGATAAGCAAAAAACAAGATTTCAGTTTCATAGCCTTCATAGCCGATCTATTAATTATTCACGAATTTATAAACTCTCCATTCCGAAAGACCGCACACAGCAAAGATGTCCGTGCAGCAAAGAATAGATTAAAACTATTCTAACTGTAAGTTTTCTGTTCCTGTTGCCGTATGGAATTGCACACTATTACTACCCGCCTTTTGTTGCATATAATCACTTTTGGATATGTATTCAGTATTTAAATCCACAGCCTTGCCGTTGACCTTATATTGTCCGTTATATGACATTTCCGGTGAAAAGAAAGTCAGCTCCAATACATCCCCTTGAATATTGGTGTAAGATATGGACGGGGTATCACTCGTTTCATAGTCAGCAGAAAGCTGAAGTTTTACTTTTGCAGCAATGTCACCGGCAAACTTTTTCAATTCAGCATCCATATCACCTTGAGCATCTTTGTATCGTTCAGTAATCTCTGTTGTTTCCAACACCCAAGAGCCCCTACGGCGGTTAACATCTTTAAGCGTCAGTATATGGTGATCTTTGATACCATACTTATTATCTTGCAAGCCGAAATCCCAGTCTTCAGGAGTAGCAAAGGCAAACATCATCGAACCGGTATGGCATAACACCCACCGCATACCATTAATTTCTCTAATCATTTTCGTTTTAATCCCTTTACGAGTGAAAGGCACATACATCTGATAGAACTTAGGTTGGTCCATATAATCCTCCGCCACATTATACACCCCGATAGCACTTCTTTCATACCCTAACACCCTGTGATAAGGATTTTCCCCATATCCCGGTTTATTTGATACCGTCTGATAGCTTTGCGGACGTTCGGGATTATCATGGCACACACTGAATACGGAGGCTTCAGACAGATCAGACTGCCACACCAAATGCAGATTTTTAGTTTCCTTAAAAGCATAAGTATACTGGAAACCTTTCAACTTATTAGAAAAAGCCTCTATCGTTTGTGTGGATAAGCCATAGTTTTTACTTTGATACGTATATCTGCAACAGAAATGATCGTCGTTTATACGCAAAGCCTCAAAATGATAGGGGTATTGCTTACCGGCATTGAGCGACTGAAGGTAAGGGAGAGGTTTGACATTACGTTGGTAAGCCATCCAGAAATTGAAACAGGCAAAATTATCTTTACCGGCATCCAAACGAATCTTACGCTCATTCTGTCCTCCGTAAAACAGCCAGGCCAACTGCCCAATCTGCACGTCTACACTCAAATTTCCGGTACATAAATTCGCCCAGCCTTTACAACGGGAAGGATTGGCACAATAAAGTCCCTGATTCCAAGGTAACAGCAGCTGTGCCACCATGTGTTGATAAGTCGTCGCAGCAGTTTTTCGAATTTCTTCATCCCGGCTAAATTCTGCAAGCATCCTCACATACTGAAGATTTATTCCCAAATAAGTAAAAGCGTCGGCTTCAGGGCAGTTGTCTGTGAAGAAAGATTTCAAGGTTTTCAGTATTCTGCCATGCAAATAGCTTTTTAGCTGGGAAGAAGTTTGCCCGTCAGCATCCACAAAATCAGACCATTCTTCAGCACAAAGGAAACCACTTGCCTGTCGCATCATCCTCATATTCAGCGTACCTTTATCAGTTGCATACTTCCCTAATTTCATAAAATCCTTTATCTTCTTCTGCAACTGTTCCGACATCCGGGTCTTCGTAAGCATATATCCATGCATAGTGGCATGCACAAAGAACTCCAAATCAGAATCTGAATGATAAATCTCATCGATATGTTCCAACTGATATTGATAGATTTCAATCAGTTTGGCCGTTGCTTCTGCCGTTTCATGATTACTCCACAGTCTGGCATAATAGAACGGAGCCAGATACTTGATACTGTAACCTTTACCCGGAGACACCCGGAGCATACAGTCGATAAGCGACTTTCCTCTTTCTTCATAAGTAGTCCCCCGCATAAAAGGACCAGCCTCTTCTACCTGCCCTTCCTCCGGAGTTGAAGGCAAAGGCTGATTACTGTTTTCCCTGGCATCGCTATCATTACAAGCCGAAGTGCAGAAGAACAACAACAGAGAGAGAACTATATATTGAAAAACTTTCGGTTTCATCTATTCTTTTATTATCAGGTTAATTAATATGTATACTAACAGGATGATTTAAATAATCGGCATACGTATCGACCAGACGAATAAATTCCTCACGTTTAGAGAAATCATCCACTCCTAGTTCCCAGCCGGCATACACCTGATAACGATATCCATTATTACCCGGTTTCAGTTTGGCACACCATGTTTTAAGAATTCCGTTTCCTTCATCGGGTGCATGGAACGTTTCCACTAATTGATCCTTAGGGATTAGCAATGCCATACCCAATTCGTAATCCTTATTCACCGTCTGTTTATCATGTGTAATCATGGAAACCCATTTTCCTGCATACTGCTTCTCTACAAATTCCTTCGTATTGTTATTGCCAACAAGTCCTGTTACCAATACCGCATTTCTCCGGAAGCGGCGAAGTACGTATTTTCTTCCTCATATCCGTTTTTACCTTGCCCAGATAGTGACCGTTTCATGAACATCGACTTTTGTTCCCAACACATCCCATCTCGTAAAATCCAACCGGAAGACGGAACGTACAGGTCCTTCCGCTATCACCTCAAAATGAGAAGAATCAATGATGTCCACTGTATCTTTTTGCTCCACTCCCATCCGCAACAGCGTATCCTGCAACTGGATAGCAATTCCTCCCAGTCCGAAAGAATTCGCCACACTTAAAATATCACATCCCCCATTCTCTCAACACCTGATAGGTATTGTCAGGATATCCATCTGCACGGAGACCTACCGTATCAAGTACCATTTCAGAAACTCTCTTACCAAATAAATCGCGACAGTTCCTACCGTCAAAATAATGGCGGAATCCCACTTTGTCATTCTCCCATGCCAGTCCATCCATCTGATAAGGATAATTGACCGAACGGGGCAGATTCTGCTTTCCATGCGTATCGGAGGATAATTCTTCCACCTGTCCCGGAGAAGTCATCTTCCCATAGCGGATATTGGTACGTCGTTCAAAAACCGGATAATCGGCAGCCGACATCCAGTCCAGCAACAGCTCTACCGTTTCATGACCGCCCAAGGTATATACAAAAGCCAGCTCATCCCATAAACCATCCTGATCCATATCGTCCACCTGACAAGGAATATATGTTCCATCCGCTTTCTTCACCACAGGAAGTAATTCGTCTCCAACTGCCCTCAACTCCATACGCGAAAGTCTGAAGCTTTCATCCACACGCTCTTCATTTATAGGATTCTTCAACACAATAGAGGTAGAGGGCTTCTCCTTGCAAGAAGAAAGAACGAACACCAACGCCCATAAAAAATATATTATTCTCATTTTATTTCTGTTATTTTAGACCCTACCGGGCATTTTAACCGGACATAAACCGGCACGTTATTAATCAGGATAATACTTCTCCGGCGACATATTCGCAGACATATATGGAGGCATCCAGAAAGCTGATTGACGTTTGAACTTCAATGTAACAGCCGGATACCAATTCTTCCACGAAGCGGGATCTGTATTTTCAACAGGCGACAAGGCTCCTTCGCCATTTCCGTTGACAGAGGCCACTGCATATTCATACACCTTCAAACCGTGCCTGTCCTGCAAGCGATTATCCAATGAACCGGGCATTGCAAATGCCTTACAAACTCCTGCTGCTGTCTTATCAACAAAACAATTTGCTTTGCCTTCATATATCAGACGAAATTCCTGTTCCCCCTTTACTCTCCGATACAAACGGTATTTCTGTACTCCGAGCACTTTTCCCCATGATATTTCCACCCGGTTATCATCCAGTTTCATCCAGATTCCTTCCGGATAATGAGGAGCCTCACCGGTAACATAAACCGGATATTCCTTAGCGGATGAAGCTGCTCTTTTGCCATTCATAGCAACAGCACGGATATGTATTTTATCTTTATATCCATCTTTAGACAGCTTATAAGGAGAATGAAGAGTTGTCGTCACTGTTTCCCAATGTTTTCCACCATCCACAGAAACTTCCAGCCGGACGCTCTTCAACCGGTTCGGATTCTGCCAGTAAATCAAGAAATGATTCTTCTCATATTCCACATCTGTGATTTCAGCAGGCAATGGCATTGCTTTTCCGGCTGTGTATTCCAGACTATGTTGTCCCGCCGGAAGGGTTAGCACTGCCTGACCGGCTTTCACACGGACAGGTTGAGCCACTCCATCTATATAAAAAGTCCCTTTGGGCGTCACTCCGGTAAGAGTGACCTTTGTTACTTTCAGAGCCTTAAACGTACCGAATAAAGTTTCGTCAACGGCACGAGTCAAAGCAATCGCTGCCTCATCCCCGGCTTCCATCGACAGACCTAACCCGTCTGCAGCAATCTTAGTACCTCGAATCAAAGCCAACTGCAGACTGCCGTCTTTCATCCGTCGAATGACTCCTGCTTTGCCTTCAAAATCTTCCTGTTCCGTACGATATTCCAAGGTTTTTCCTGCACGAAATACCAAATCCTCACTTTGGGGAGCACGAATACCGATGACTCCTTCAGGATAAGCCCCTTCCTTTGCCGGAATAAAATCAGCTACCTCTTCAGTTCCCAATAAAGGAATATTTTTCAATTTTCCACGCAACGGAACCACTTCTCCCTTTTTATGCGAAACCAACGTAAGCAGCGAACCAAACGCATCCCGATAGAAGCCTCTGGAAGTAGCAGTTTCTGCCACAGTCCAATGGTCATCACGTGCTTTTTTAGATAGGAAAGTAATTTGGGGATATTCAAATCCTTTCCCGGTGAACCAGGAAAAACGATGTGCCGCTCTCCAATTAGTTCCTGTTTCATCAAAAATCAAATAGTAGTCCGTACCTACCAGCAAAATGCTACGCGACTGATATTCAGGCCAACTATATAAATCTTTTCCGGTGGCAGGCAGTAACTCCGCAAACTGTGCGACACCCAAGTCATACAAGGGAGCAGTCAACTCATTCATGCCGATGGTACGGAATTCCCCGTTCTTCATGACACCGAAGTTAGTGACACCATCCAGATTATTGGTGATGTGATCTCCGGCATTCTCATTCTCATGCCCTGTAAAAATCTGTCCCTGCGCATAAAAGTAAATACCACCGGAATTTCCCTGTGCCTGATTTCCCCAACGATAATTGGGTCCCTTGTCCACCTGCTCCAAATGAATGGATAATTCTTCCGGCGTATCGACTCCCGCACGAAGCACAATGCCGTGTCCCACGTATTTACAGCTTTTCAGATGAGGATTTGTACCCCGGTTATCTACTGTATGAATTCGCTTATACACTTCAGCCCAGTCAGAGTCTTTCAGTTTATGCTCTAACTCTTTGCCAAATGTTCCTGCCCAGAATATATTCTCTGCTACTATCGGATCATAATTAAACAACCATTCACCCAATTCGAACAATGAACTGGGACGATCTACGGTTGTTCCCCCACCATGCGCACCATGAGCGGGATATTGACGGGTGAAAGATTTTTCATCCAAGGCATCTCCCGGCCTCCATCCTTCCGGATAGCCCGGCTGTGCTCCTTCCACATTTCTATAATTATACACGGGAGCGGTCAGCATATCCACCAGCCATTTTCCCCTCTCCGCCATATACGAACTGGCAAAACGGTTTTTCCCGTCATATAATTCACCTGCAATGTTGGAATGCCCTGTCGGACGAAGATAAGCCCAATTATAAACACCCAGGCTTTCTACCCAACGTCCGCCTTTACCTTCGAAAGGCCTTACTTCGGGACGTGTATAAAACACTCCGTATATCTCCAGACATTTCTCGAAAAAGTCCCCCATTCTTTTGCCATCGGATGCTCCGGAAACAAATAGGCTGTCTGCATCGGGACACACCAACCATCAGCGGCCATATTAGCGGTACCTGCCAATGAATTCCGGATGGCATTCATCTCTTCAAGCATATTCACGTAGCCACCGAGAATAAACAAAGCGTTCACTGTTTTCCGTTGCTTTTCCGTCAAACTCCGGGCATGAAACAAGTATCCTTCTACCAACTTGGAATATACCGGACGATGTTCTATCGAATGAATCCCCGGATAAAAATTCAGTCCCATCGGATAATAAGCAAAAGCGGACGAAATCATATTCTGATAGAAACTTTCCGCTGTCTGTCCGGTATGATCCTTTGTAAACAGGTTCTCCGGTTGTTTTTTTGTCATTAGCATATTCAAGTTCCCAATCTTTTATCCTATCCAGGCTTAAAGAAGCATATTGCTGATGAAGCATCTGTGTATACCGATACGACAAAAACTCTGATTTATGCGCGCCTCCGGCTTTGGCTATCTCATCGATACGTTTATTAAAACCGGCCACTGCTTTCCGTCCCTGTTCTTCGGAGAAAAAGGCGATTGCCGTAGAGCGGCTTCCATCGACAAGCGGATATTTAAAGTATAGTTTGTTATCATCATACCGGAAATAAATACTCAAATCAGGAGTAGGCTGCCAGATACCATACTGCCGGTCATCCCACTTTTGATGATCGTAAACAAAGACGCCCAATTCATCCGCATTCTTTCCCTCTTCCCAAAAAGACATGACAGGAGGCTGTTCCCTGACCGAATTTCCACCAAACGGGGAAATGCGGAAGATCATCTCTTTAGAAGGGTCTTCGATCCATCCCATTCCTGTCCAGTGCGGGTCTTCCTGAGAATAGCTGGTATGTACAGGCGTATCAATACCTATCCATTGTGAAGCCTTGTCGAACACGCGGTCCCATTGTGTACCGAAGCGTTTGACCGGAGCAAAATTGTCCCAACACATATCCAGATATACCCGGTCTTCTTTTGATAATCCGTTCATCTCTTCTTCCAATATGACAAACGGATATCCTTGTACCACCTTTATCCATGCAGTATACGTAGCGTTTCCTGCCAGATAGTACTTCATCTGATATTTCACAAACAGTTCACCGACCTCCACCGGAAGCGTTTCAATCCGTTCTACATTCTTACGGTGGGCATACAACCTATTATTCCCTATCTTCCGGTCGCCTTTCTGCACAGACAACACCGGAGCCGGAGCTTTTCCGGCTTTTACAGACTGTGACGCGGGAATGTACACAGTCATATCTTTATTACCTATTGAAAACTGTCCATCTTCTGATACCACTGCTAAAGGGTTGTCAACAGTAACCGGCTTCCGCCCGGTTGCGACCAGTTCATACGCATATTTCCCCCCTGTGGCAATGCGGCAAAGAAACTGACTCTGGCGCGTTGCAGGAATCCGTTTTTTACCACTTTCTCCGATAACTGAAAAGGAACAGGTACACCCTGGCTCTTATCCGTTAACGATAGCATTTCTTCTTTTACTCCTCCATCAAATACCACTACATAACTTATCAATGTACGCGGCCAGTTATATGTAGCAAGATCAATCACATCCTGTTTTTCGAACAAGACTGATTGCCCGGCGACCATGCGGACCTGTGCCTGTATGCACGAAGCAACTATTATCAGGAAAAAGAATATGATACGTGTTTTCATGGATTTTTTGTTTACTTATTTGTTTTAAAATCTGTCACCAGAGCATAAGCACACCAAAGTACGGGTGCCTGTCCGTGAAGATCACCTGTCAATGCCAAACGATTGATATAGTGCTCACGACTGTTTTTTTATCATCGTGCCTTCGCATACCGCCTTCACATCACCCGCTTTATCAATATAGCTACATAAAGCAATCCATCCTTTGCGGGCAACTTCGCCATACTCTTTCGCATCCAGCCAACCTTTTTTTACTCCTACAATCATGGCATACGTAAACATTGCACTTCCTGATGTTTCTTCCCACAACTCCGGATCGTCTACCAACTGTCTCCACATTCCTTTTTCATTCTGTGTCTCTTTCAGCGTTTTCATCATTTTCAGATAAGCAGCCATTATTTCCGCATAATCCGGATTCGTTTCCGGCAAGATACGTAACAATTCTGCCATACCCACAGCCATCCAGCCGTTGGCTCTTCCCCAACAATAAGGAGCAGAAGGAGCATGATAGAACAAACCGTTGTCCAACTGGAGGGAGTCCAGATACACTACCATTTCACGGGCAGCACGGGTAATATATTTCATATCCTGCGTAACCCGGTAGGCTTGCGCCTGAACGGCTGTTATCATAAACATATCATCCATCCACAAACGGGTTTGCCAGGAATATCCTTTGTCGGCCCATGCTTTTTCTTCTTCGGTTAGTTCTTGCGTTGCAGGTGCATCCCACTGTGTATCTGCATATTTCATACCCATTGCCAGATACTTTTCATCTTTAGTCTGCATATATAATTCCAGAGGAACAGCACCAAACACATTATTATCCACATGATTGGCTTGCGGTTGCAGATAAGCCTCTGTCGTGAAGAGAGGTTGGAAGCGCGCTTCCAAGCGTTCCTCCAAGCCTCTGTTTTTTGTTGCCTGCGCGAACCACAATCCACCCAACCAAGTGCATACATCCGGATAAGTGATTTGTGTACGCGGTTCGTCTACACGTAGCGGACTGCCATACTGCGAATGCCATTGCTCCAGAAAACGATCGGCTATCTTGTTTCCAACCGTCACCGGATCAGCTTCTGCCGGAAAATCCGTCAACAAATAGTCAGCCTCTTTATGCCCTCTAAATGTGAAAGCACAAATCACCGCTACCCCGACAAACACGATCCCTATTATACCATACTTCTTCATTACTCTACCTATTAATATTCAAT
>ENA-OPZZ01001781-OPZZ01001781.1-human-gut-metagenome-genome-assembly--contig:-NODE-1781-length-12174-cov-3.089234_pt1 | contig 12174 bp, 7 predicted proteins | sample MGYA00242487_ERZ504511 | MGnify/ENA primary metagenome ERZ504511 (study PRJEB26092, sample SAMD00036241) | human gut metagenome | host: Homo sapiens | study: EMG produced TPA metagenomics assembly of... | reverse complement strand
ACTGTTTTAAATAATACATTAAAACTAAAATCCTAAAAGGAGAATGAGAACTTTGAAAAAACCTTCTTTATGTAGCTTGTACAGCTTCCCTCCTTACATCTTGCGAGGAAACCTATAATGACAAGCTATTCTGGCCGGGAGAGCTCAACCAGGAGTATGGCTCATACATCAAACCAGCCACTTTAGACCTGACCTACAGCGGAGAAAAACTTGTTGGAAAAACTGTCGATTTCAAAACAGACGACAGTGAAAAAGGAACCATCACACTGAACGACATTATTCCGGGAGAAAAAACAACTCCTATCCAAATCGATTTATGCGAACAGGGAGATTCCTATACATTCAGTGGAAAGAATATCACAATGAAAGGGGCAACGGTGACATACAGCGGAACCCTCACTCCGAAAACGATGAAACTGGATTTGAATGTAGCAATGCCACAAAGTAAATGGGGAAAAAGTTACGGTTTATCCGGCTTTACGAAAGGCAAGAAAATGATTGTCGGAACCAGTGGAGGACAATACGTATGGAAAGAATCATCGAGTGAAATATTGACCGGAGCATTCTATGTCCATCTGGACGATGTAGAATTAACCAAATCGGGCAGCACACTGTTCATGAGAATGAAACTGGTTCAGAATGCGCTTTGCTATTTCATCCCGCAACTTCTTCAATCAGTCACCTTGCAACCCGACGGTAACGTGATCGCCAATTACACTACCAGTCCGGTATATATTGGCAGTATCCCTATCAGTAACATAGATCCCGATAAAGATACGGGGACGATTGCCCTATTTGTCATCAAGTTCATGCTTGGTACATTAAAAGAGAGCGACATTACCAGTGTGCTGGCAGATCGCACATGGGCGGCTTCCCCCATCAATCTGATTACCTGGGCAGCAAACAACGGACAGATTAAGATGAACCTCAATCTGCCGGCCATCATCGGTCTGGCTACCCAGGACGGTGAGACTCCCATAGATCCGGGACTGATTTCAGGCATTACGGAAGCTCTTGCCAAGTCGAACCCTATTCAATTGAAAAAGTTGCTTGGAACTTTAAATGCCATACTCGACAATCAGTTCCTCGGCATCATTGCTAATATGGATGATGCTAGTTTCCGGCAAGTATTCTACTTGCTGACCGAGGGCATTGTCTTTAACATAATGGAAGAAGAGAACGGGCATACCAATCTTTATCTGGCCAAAGAATCGACCACGGCTTTCATTCAGTTATTACCCGGATTGCAGCCGATAGTGGAAGGATTGCTTCCGGAAAGCATGGCGAGCAATGCGACCTTCAAGAATCTACTCGGATACCTCATGGCAAATGACGAGAATGGATTGCCTTACCTATGGAATTCTGCCAATACGATTGATTTGGGACTAGGCCTTTTACCCCCGAAATAAACATCAACCATGAATATGAAAGAAATAAAGAATATGAAGAAATTATCTATACTATTTATAAGCAGCCTCATCGGAACGGCAGGTTTGATGACTTCATGTAGTGAAGACTATCCAGGACCGGACCCGGTGGACGTAACAGCGAATTACTCGAATAAATACTTGAGCAAATCCAACCTGACATTAACTTATGATGGGGATGAAATGACTGGCAAAGCAGTCGACTTCAGTACAGTGAAAGGAGAAACGGCTAATGTTACTTTTTATAATGTATTTCCCGGAGAAGAAACACTCAAACTGACTGATATACCTATTTCCGGAGATGCTAACGGTTACTCTTTTTCCGGCAACGGCACGGGAAATTTAACCGGCAGTACCTTTAATTATAGCGGACGTGTAGAAAACGGCCAGTTGACAGTGAACCTGACCAATATAAAGATGGCGAACAGCGCACAAATGGCCAACACTTATGCACTTAGCGACATCATATACGGCAGAGGAAAGGATATGATCCGCAATTCGGATACCGGCCTGTACGAATGGGGGGAATCCGATGGTAAAATGATTGCCGCACCTCTTTATGTAGACATGGATATTGAACTAAGCAGTGATGGCAGTTTCCTTTATGCGGTCATGACAGGGCTGGTGAAAGGAATGGGTGGTTATCTTCTGGCACAGCTTCTCGATAACGTCACCTTACAACCTAACGGATACATCACAGCCAATTATACAACGGATGAAATGATGCTGGGAGAGCAGAAGTTCAGTGAAATAAACATGGAAGATCCCGAATCTATGAATAAAGTCGCTACATTCGTTATGTATAAGTTATTCTTACCTTATCCGATGGGAGGTTTCCAGCAACAGGATATTATCAATGCCACGGAGGGGGTAAACCGGATTTATGCTCCATCTCCCAAAGGACTGGCCTACTGGTATATGAAGAACGATCATTTCTATCTGAAACTGGATCTTCCGGCAATTATCATTCAAGTCATGAAATCGCAGGGGAAAAGTATCGATCAGAATCTGATGGCTTTATTGACAGACGCTATCCTGAATTCAGATCCGGTTCAACTCAAGAATATATTAAGTACTATCAGCGGTCAACTGGATAATTCCATATTATCCATGCTGGCAGGTCTGGATAACGCCACTTTCCAAATGCTGTTCGGCTGGATAAAAGAGGGAATCCCCATGCAAATGGAGAAGAAAGACGGACACACTTATCTGTACGTAACCAAAGATGCATTGACTCCGTTCATTCCTTTCCTCCCCAGTCTGGAACCTTTGATGGCAGGTATTCCCAATTTTGGTCCGATGCTGTTCGACAGTTATATCATGCCGCTTTATAAGGGTTGGTCTACCATCACCAAACTGCATATAGGTATAGACCTTACAGTCAACAACTAATAAGAAGCACCTTTCTATAAACAAGAAAATACAAGAACAATGAAGAAAATATATATTCTAACTTTGCTACTATGCTTCATCAGCTTTGGGAACAGTTTTGCTCAAACGCTGAAAGGACATATATATGACGCTAAAACCAATGAGCCATTAGTAGGAGCAGCCGTTACGTACAAATTACAAGGTAATCAGGGAGTCGTGTCGGACATCAACGGGGCTTATGAAATCAAACTGCCCGAGGGCGGAGTCGATCTGGTCTTCAGTTATGTGGGCTACGAAGATGTGCTGATGCCTATTGTGATCGACAGACGTGAAGTAGTGACCAAAGACGTTTACATGAGAGAAAGCACCAAACTACTGGAAGAAGTAGTGGTCAGCGCCGGACGTTTTGAACAGAAACTCAGTAACGTTACCGTTTCTATGGATGTAGTGAAAGCCGGTGATATTGCCCGTCAGGCACCAACGGACATTTCTTCCACACTCCGTACATTGCCCGGCGTAGACATCGTAGACAAACAACCGTCTATACGTGGCGGCAGCGGATGGACTTACGGAGTAGGTGCACGCAGCCAAATTCTTGTGGACGGAATGAGCACACTGAATCCGAAAACAGGAGAAATCAACTGGAACACTGTTCCTTTAGAGAACGTAGAACAGGTGGAAGTGATTAAAGGAGCATCTTCCGTACTATATGGCTCATCAGCTTTGAATGGTATTATCAATATCCGTACCGCACGTCCGGGACTGACACCGAAAACACGATTCAGCGCCTATATCGGTGTATATAGTGATGCGGAAAACGACGAATACCAATGGAGCGACAAGAGTTTCTGGAAAGATGATAAATATTCTGTTAAACCGATCCTGCGCGGAAGTCTTCTTAGCGGTATACGGAATCCTATTTACGAAGGATTCGACCTCTCCCATTCCCGCCGTATCGGTAATTTCGATGTCAGCGGAGGAATCAATCATTTCACTGATGAAGGATACCGCCAACAGGGATACAACAAACGTTTCCGTATGGGAGGGAGCCTCACTTATCATCAGCCCGATATGGGAATGAAACTGTTGAACTATGGTTTCAATGTCGATTTCCTTTCCAATCAATACGGCGACTTCTTCATCTGGCGTTCACCAACGGAAGTGTACAAACCGTCTCCTTTCACCAACATGGGACGTGAAGAGAATAATTTCCATATCGATCCGTTCATCAACTATGTGAATCCGGAAAACGGTACGTCACATAAGATTAAAGGACGTTTCTATTACAGCGCCGACAATATCGTACGCCCTACCCAAGGAACCTCCATCACTGATATTCTGGGAAATATGGGAACTGATGCCAAAACGATACAGAATATAGCCGGTGGCGATTACAGTTCACTCTATCCTGCATTGGTAGGTATCGGTTCCGGACTTGTCAACGGTAATCTGGAAGATGCCATGAACGGAGTGTTCACCTCATTAGGCAATATTTTCCCGAATGCGACGACTGCCGATTATTGCGATCTGATCTCCTGGGTAATGGACAACGGAGTGCCGAGTGACTTGGGAGGACTTGCGAACGGACAGTTACCGAGTGATCTGATTCCGTGGTTATCAAATGTTATCAATCCGTCACGAAACACTCCCAAAACACAGACTGATAAGAACTTCGATTACTATCTCGACTACCAGTTCAATAAGAAATGGGAAGGTGGTGCACAAATCACTACCGGAGTAACCCTGGAACATATCCGCTATGACTCCGCTGTAATGGATGAGGTATACAAAAGTGATAATGTAGCTGCTTTCCTTCAGTACGATCAGCGCTTTTTGGGATCGTTTGAGTGTGTCTGCCGGTGTACGTGCCGAATATTATCGGGTGAATAATCATCACCGTGAAGCCGAAACCAAAATTTTCGGAACCAAGGTTCCGTTCCGTCCGGTCTTCCGTGCAGGGTTAAATTATCAGCTGGCTGATTACAGTTTTATCCGTGCCAGCTTCGGACAGGGTTACCGTAATCCGTCTATCAATGAAAAATACCTGCGCAAGGATATTGGTGGGGTTGGCGTCTATCCTAATCTGGACATCAAACCGGAGAAAGGATTTAATGCGGAATTAGGAATTAAGCAAGGATATAAGGTCGGCAATTTCCAGGGTTTTGTGGATGTTGCAGGATTCTATACACAGTATAAAGACATGATTGAATTCCAGTTCGGACTGTTCAACAATGCCAATTACACAATGATTAATAGCATAGGCGATGCATTTCAGATGCTGACAGATGGCAAAGGTTTCGGCATCGGAGCCCAGTTCCACAATGTATCGAAAGCCCAGATTTACGGAGTAGAAATTTCAACGAACGGCGTGTATAATTTCAATAAGAATACGAAGTTGTTCTATAACTTAGGATATGTATACACGGAGCCACGCGATGCTGACTATCAGGAACGTAATGCAGTAGAGGGGCTTTATACCGATCCTCTTCAGATGAAAGAGAAATCGAACACAGGTAAGTATCTTAAATATCGCCCGAAGCACAGTTTTAAAGCTACGGTAGATTTCCAGTGGAAACGTATCAATGTCGGTGCCAATGTAGCATGGAAGAGCAAAATTCTGGCAGTTGACTATCTGATGTTGGACGAACGCGAGAAACAGCAGAAAGACCTGATGGATTATGTACGTGGCATCCTTTTCGGTTATTCAAAAGGAGAAACACTGGCTACTTACTGGAAAAAACATAATACAGACTATGCTACTGTCGACGTACGCTTCGGAGTAAAAGCCACAAAAGAAGTAGCTTTCCAGTTTATGGTGAACAACCTGTTGAATAAAGAATACAGCTACCGCCCAATGGCAGTTGCCGCCCCACGTACTTTCGTGCTGAAAATGGACGTCACTTTCTAACTAACTTTCAAGATTCACAATTACTTAAGAAACGGCTGCTCAATACAGCCGGTTTTTTTTTTTCTCCTCATCTGTCATCATTTATCTATATATTGTGTATCTTTATCCCCCGAAAACAAGAAGAAATAACCGATAAAATGAAAAAACGAATCCTACTTATTGTCATCCTGTTTTGTACAGCCTTTGCACAGGCACAAGAAGTTTTTGTAACTGCTGATTTTGTAAGCAGTTATATCTGGCGCGGTATAGATAGCGGTAATGCAAGTGTGCAGCCTTCACTCGGCCTCAACTGGAAAGGACTGACTGTTTACGCATGGGGCTCTACCGAATTTCGCGAAAAGAACAATGAAATAGATTTATCACTAGAGTACGAATACAAAAACCTGACTCTTTACGCCAATAACTATTTTACCCAGACAGAAGAAGAACCTTTCAAATACTTCAATTACAGTTCGCACTCTACCGGACACACTTTCGAGGCAGGAGCCGGCTATATGCTTAGCGAAAAGTTCCCATTGTCAGTAAGCTGGTACACTACCTTTGCCGGAAACGATTACCGGGAAAACGGGAAACGTGCCTGGTCCAGTTACTGCGAGTTGAGTTACCCGTTCAGCGTGAAGGATGTAAATATGAATATCGAAGCTGGTTTCACTCCTTGGGAAAGTATGTACTCCGACAAATTCAATGTAGTCAATATCGGATTATCTGCAACAAAAGATATCAAAATAACGTCCAACTTCTCTTTACCCATCTTCGGAAAGCTAATAGCCAACCCTTATGAAGAGCAACTTTATTTTGTAGTTGGAATTACATTGTAGATGATTCTTACATTCAATTATTAACTAATAAACACCCCCATGAAAAAACACTTTCTTATCTTCGCAACAGGTCTCTTTCTACTAAGTGCCTGTAATTCGGTAAAAGCACCGGAAGCTATCTTACCCATTCCCGAAGCCAAACAGGTGGAATGGCAAAAAATGGAAACGTATGCGTTTGTACACTTCGGACTTAACACATTCAACGACCGCGAATGGGGATATGGAGACTCCGATCCTAAAACATTCAACCCTCCCCGTCTGGACTGTGAACAATGGGTACAGACATTTGTCAAATCCGGCATGAAAGGAGTGATCCTGACAGCGAAACATCACGATGGATTCTGCCTGTGGCCCACGCAACTGACAGAGTACTGTATCCGCAACACTCCGTACAAAGACGGAAAAGGAGACATTGTTCGTGACTTCGTCAACTCCTGCCGCAAATATGGTCTGCAACCGGGCATCTATATCGGTATCCGATGGAACTCCCTGCTGGGCATCCATAACTTCAAGGCCGAAGGAGAAGGAGCGTTCGCCCACAACCGCCAGGCATGGTACAAGCGCCTGTGCGAGAAAATGGTGACAGAACTCTGCACCCGCTACGGAGATTTATATATGATATGGTTTGACGGCGGAGCTGATGATCCACGCGGTGACGGTCCTAACGTAGAACCTATTGTGAATAAATATCAGCCCGACTGTCTTTTTTATCACAACGTTGACCGCGCAGACTTTCGTTGGGGTGGTTCGGAAGCAGGTACAGTAGAGTACCCTTGTTGGTCTACCTTCCCCTACCCATACAGCCACAGTAATGCTACCGAACCCGCACGTAACCACAACATACTATTAAAACACGGCGATAAAGACGGCAAATATTGGGTACCGGCTATGGCAGATACTCCATTACGTGGAGCAAACGGGCGTCACGAATGGTTTTGGGAACCGGATGATGAAAATAACATCTACCCATTGGATGCACTAATGGACAAATACGAGAAATCAGTAGGAAGAAATGCAACTCTCATCCTCGGATTAACGCCTGATCCGACCGGATTGATTCCCATAGGAGATACGCAACGACTGAAAGAAATGGGAGATGAAATCAATCGGCGGTTCTCCTCCCCGATAGCCCGCATTTCGGGACAAAAGAAAAGCCTGACACTGAAACTTGGAAAGGAGCAGCCTGTCAATTACTGCATCATCCAGGAAAACATCAAAAAACGGAGAACGCATCCGGCAATATCAGATAGAAGCCAAAGTGAACGGTAAATGGCAAACAGTCTGCAAAGGAGAATCCGTGGGGCACAAACGAATCGAAAAGTTTGAACCGGTAGAAGCCACAGTATTAAGACTGACCGTATCCGAATCTGTCGCACTGCCGGATATTATCAACTTCAGCGCCTATTCCGTAAAATAACACAAGAGGCATGAGAAGAATGATCCACATCTGTTTATGGCTATTGACGGGCATCTTTGCGGAAGCATCGCTGTCTGCACAGAACCCGTTTATCTACCATAAAGGGAAGACATACAAAGATGTTGCAGCTTATCGGATGGAAGAAATCATCGACCTGAACACGCATACTCCATCCACCCCCCATCTTATGCGAACAACAAGTGCCGGAACACCAAAGCACTCTTTCGTATAAAGTTGCACTTCCTTTGTATGTTCGTGGTATATTCTTCAGCCGTGATTCCCGCCCCGGCGACTATCAATGGCCGAATAACACCAATCGGTTGCTCCCCTGGATGTTCAACCGTCTCGAAGACCTCACACGGAGCGATTATGCAGGCATTCCTTCCAATGCCCTGCCGTCCGCATCGGGCGACGCACTGCTCCTTGAACTCGCAGACGGAGAATATCTGTTCGCCAAAGCCATTGCGGGCAGCAACAGCCTCAGTTGGTTTCAGGTTAATCAGGACGGCACGCTCACGTTGTATGTCTCCACACTAGGAGAAGATGCACTGACCGGCCGACTCCCCCTCCTGATTTTCCGGAAATCTTCATCCGTCTACCATGTATTCAGTGACGCCTACGATTCGTTAATCACAAAGAAAGCCGTATCTGCCCTTCGCAAAAGAACGGACAAAGAGTATTTCAATGCCTTTGACTATCTGGGATGGTGTACGTGGGAACATTATCATTATGACATTGATGAAACGAAAATACTGAACGATATCGATGCCATCGAAGCATCCGGCATACCGGTACGTTACGTATTAATTGACGACGGACATATAGCGAACAAGAACCGGCAGCTGACCAGTCTCGTCCCCGACAAAAAACGTTTTCCGAACGGATGGAGCCGCATCATGAAGCGCAGACAAGCAGATAAAATCCGATGGATAGGGCTATGGTACAGCCTTTCCGGCTATTGGATGGGAATCTCTGCCGAGAATGACTTTCCGCCGGAAATCCGGCAAGTTCTACACTCCTACAACGGCAGTTTACTGCCCGGCACCAGTACAGAGAAGATAGAAACATGGTACGAATATTATGTCCGTACCATGAAGAAGTATGGATTTGACTTCTTGAAGATAGACAATCAATCTTTCACCCTCCCGCTCTATATGGGCGGAACGCAGGTTATCCGACAGGCTAAGGATTGCAATCTTGCCCTGGAACATCAGACACATCGGATGCAAATGGGACTGATGAACTGCATGGCACAAAATGTGCTGAACATTGACCATACCTTGTACAGCAGCGTAACCCGTGCCAGCATCGACTATAAGAAATATGACGAGGATATGGCTAAATCACATCTGTTCCAGTCATATACCAATACACTCATACTGGGGCAGACCGTCTGGCCCGACCACGATATGTTTCATTCCTGCGATACCGTTTGCGGCAGTCTGATGGCACGTTCGAAAGCGATCTCCGGCGGACCTGTTTACCTGTCCGACTCTCCAGGCGAATTTATTGCCGACAATATCCGCCCCCTGATTGATGAAACCGGAAAGATATTCCGTCCGGTGGCTCCCGCCGTCCCGACTCCGGAATCCATACTGACCAATCCCCTGCAAAGCGGTAAAGCCTACCGTGTATTTGCCCCTACAGGAGACGAAGCGCTCTCAGTCATTTGCTACAATCTGAACACTTCTCCCACTTATCAGGAAGTAGAAAGTTTCGTCAAACGGGAAGATTACCTGTTACGGGAAAGCACCGGCAAATCCGCAGATTCTTCTTCCGACAGCATTCTCGCATTCAACTGGGAAAAACAGAGCGCCGAAGTATTGAACGCATCTGAAAGAAAAATAAAGTTATCCGGATTTACAGATAGTCTGTTCCATCTTTGCCCCATCCGCAAAGGCTGGGCAGTGATCGGCATACAAGAAAAAATACCTGTCGCCTGCCACTGTGCAGATACTCAAACGTACTACCGATAAGCTGATATTGGATGTCCACTGCACCGGTACATTAAGAATATGGACAGACTCCCACGGGAAACAGGAATTACGGAGCATACCGATCAAAAAGGCCGGCAGAATTGAAATAAAGAAATAACACTAAATAATTAATCCATGAACAAAAAAACTACTTTTTCCCCCTCGCACTCGTGCCACTGGCTGCCACCAGCCTGCAAGCACAGAAGTCCGCCCAGACACAGCGTGTGGACAAACGCCCCAACATTATCCTTTTCATGGTAGACGACATGGGATGGCAAGACACTTCACTCCCCTTCTGGACACAAAAGACAGATTACAATAAGCTGTACGAAACACCCAACATGGAACGACTTGCCAAACAAGGCATGATGTTCACACAAGCGTATGCCAGCAGTATCAGTTCCCCGTCTCGTTGCAGCCTGATCACCGGGACGAATGCCGCCCGCCACCGTGTCACCAACTGGACGCTGCAAAAGGATAAGACGACCGACCGCAAAGACAGTCTGCTCGACATACCTGACTGGAACTATAACGGCGTCAGTCAGGTTACGGGAACAAACAATACCTTCGTCGGGACTTCTTTCGTCCAGCTCTTGAAAAATAGCGGTTATCATACGATCCACTGCGGGAAAGCCCATTTCGGCGCGATCGACACTCCGGGAGAGGACCCGCACCACTGGGGATTCGAAGTCAACATTGCCGGTCATGCCGCCGGCGGTCTGGCAAGCTATTTAGGCGAAGAGAATTACGGCCATACGAAGGATGGCAAACCGACTTCGCTGATGTCCATCCCCGGCCTCGAAAAGTATTGGGGCACGGAAACATTCGCTACCGAAGCCTTGACATTGGAGGCGATCAAGGCGCTCGACAAGGCGAAGAAATACAACCAGCCGTTCTACCTCTACATGTCCCACTATGCCATCCATATTCCACTGAATAAGGACATGCGCTTCTACGAGAAATACAAAAAGAAGGGAATGACAGACCATGAGGCAGCCTACGCCACCCTAATCGAAGGGATGGACAAGAGCCTGGGCGATCTGATGGACTGGTTGGAAAAGAACGGGGAGGCAGACAATACGATCATCCTCTTCATGAGCGATAACGGCGGCCTTGCCTCTACGTCCGAATGGCGTGACGGCCCGTTGTACACGCAGAACTATCCGTTGCTGAGCGGCAAAGGTTCCCTTTGCGAAGGGGGTATCCGCGAACCGATGATCGTCAGTTGGCCGGGAGTAGCCCAACCGAATACCCGTTGCGACAAATACCTGCTGATAGAAGACTTCTACCCGACTATCCTGGAAATGGCCGGAGTGAAGGACTACGAGACGGTGCAACCTATCGACGGCATCAGCTTCGTTCCTCTGCTCACCGGGACGGGCGATCCTTCCAAAGGGCGTTCCCTCTTCTGGAATATGCCGAACAACTGGGGCAACGACGGTCCGGGCATCAACTTCAACTGTGCGGTCCGCAATGGCGACTGGAAACTGATTTACTATTACGGTACCGGCAAGAAAGAACTGTTCAACATCTCCGACGATATCGGCGAAAAGAACGACCTTAGCACCCGTCACCCGGAAATCGTCAAACGCCTCTCCAAAGAACTCGGCGACCACCTCCGTAAAGTAGATGCCCAACGGCCATCTTTCAAGGCGACAGGAAAGGCTTGCCCGTGGCCGGATGAGATAAATTAACATAGCATGGGACTGCGTCCTATATAGGCTGTTTTCTCAAAATAATAGAATGAGGCATAACCTCATATTGATCAAAATATAAATTAAAAAGAGAGTGAAAAGAAGAGAGTTTCTTTTTTGGCATAAGCAGGGAGGGGATACCGGACTGTCAGGAAACGAAAAGAAACAAAAAAGGGCATCCTCGTGGACGCCCTTTCTCATTCAATACTAAATATGGATTAGTATACATTTACCTTAATAACTTTCGTATTTCCGACATTGGTTAATTTCACAATGTAAATGCCTTTTGTTACCGGTATTCGCGCATAGCTACTGATACGTGCATTGTAGACGATCTTACCGATCATGTTCACAACGGTCACTTGTAGCGACTGAATCGGATTCACATAAATATTTCCCTTTCTTCCAAACACTTCCGTATTGGCAAGGGCTTCTTCAAGGCCGGTTGCAAAGTCTACCGTCACTTCACAAGTAGCGGTCACGTCACCGATCTTAGCTGTGATCGTAGCTGTTCCGACTTTAAGCCCCTTTACGGTTACCTTGTTGCCATCGGCTGTCACGCT
>ENA-OPZZ01001777-OPZZ01001777.1-human-gut-metagenome-genome-assembly--contig:-NODE-1777-length-12206-cov-3.211524_pt1 | contig 12206 bp, 14 predicted proteins | sample MGYA00242487_ERZ504511 | MGnify/ENA primary metagenome ERZ504511 (study PRJEB26092, sample SAMD00036241) | human gut metagenome | host: Homo sapiens | study: EMG produced TPA metagenomics assembly of... | reverse complement strand
AAGCTACGCAGAAATTGCTCACTAAATGTACAGTAGATGGAACAACTTACTATGAGGGGAATATTATTTGGGATCCGATAGAAAACTGGTATAAAGAAAATTGTAGATAAAATCTTTGTAATATTTAATTTGATACAATTTTAAATAGTTTTGCAGTAGATAAAGGCTATTCTTGGCTTGTTAGATTAAGAAACATATGAGGAATCGGTTTTGCAGAATACAGTTCTTGCTAAGATAAAAAGAATGGTAATAATAATCAATAAATGAAAGGCAGGTTTTGATAAGATGAATGCATCTTTTTATAACGAAATCAAAGAAATTTTAATTTCGGCGAGAAACAAAGTCTACCAAACTGCCAATTTTGCAATGGTTGAAGCTTACTGGAATATAGGAAAATCAATCATTGAAGAACAGGGTGGTAATGAAAAGGCGGAGTATGGGACGGGTTTATTGAAAGAATTTCAAAGCAAATGACTCAAGATTTTGGAAAAGGATTTACTGTTGCCAATTTGAAAAATATGAGGCAGTTTTATTTGACATTTCCAAATGGCTACGCACTGCGTAGCGAATTGAGTTGGACGCATTATCGGCTTTTGATGCGAGTGGAGAATGAAAATGCACGAGAATTTTATATGCAGGAAGCTGTAAAATCTCAATGGAGTACCAGACAACTTGAGCGTCAGATAAATTCTTTCTTCTATGAAAGGTTATTATCCAGTAAAAATAAAGAGCAAGTTGCAGCGGAAATTCAGACACTGGAGCCGGCGAAAAAACCAGAAGATGTTATCCGTGACCCATATGTGTTGGAATTTCTCGGGTTGGCACCTAATGATGATTTTTATGAAAGTGATTTAGAGCAAGCGTTAATTACACATTTGCAGAAATTCCTTTTGGAACTTGGCAGAGGCTTTTCATTTGTCGCAAGGCAGAAAAGAATAACGTTTGATGGACGCCATTTTAGAATTGACCTTGTATTTTATAATTACATCTTAAAATGTTTCGTTTTGATTGATTTAAAGGTTGGAGACTTAACACATCAGGATTTAGGACAGATGCAGATGTATGTTCATTATTATGAGCGAGAGCTTATGAATGAGGGAGATAATCCACCGATTGGTATTGTGTTATGTGTGGACAAAAGTGAATCTGTGGTCAAATATACGTTGCCAGAAAATGAAACACAAATTTTTGCTTCGAAATATAAATTATATTTGCCAAGTGAAGAAGAATTATTGAGGGAGTTAAATCAGGAATATCAAGCTTTGGAAGCTGGTATGATAGGGGAAGAGAATATTGACGGTGAGAAAGAAGAGTAGATTTTACATCAAGGTGATGCAAAATTAATGGTATTTATATTTTGTGGGAAACGGGTTGAATGAGCGGTATTAGTACTGTATAGATATTGCCAATATTTTCGTGATTATGTGGGGATATGATTTGAATTTGTACTCACGTCGAGTCTATGGTGTTGCTACAAAGGGAGAATATGTAGAAATCCTTGAATTTACGCACTTTGTAGAGTTTTTCAGTTTCAGAAAAATAGGTGAAAATCACAAAGAAAAGAGCCTTGTGAAGAAAGTAACCGTTGTTGTTGCGTTAGACCTCGGGACGGGGAACACAAAGAATCTTGAATATGAAAATGAATAGAGAGCTATCAGATCATTGATAGATTATAGGGATACTTGTTAAAAGCGGGTGTCCCTATTTTTTATAGGGCATTTCAGAAATGGAATGTCTTTTTTATTAAAATTTAGGAGGAAAACAAAAAATGACAAACACAGCGTTAAGAGCAGAGAATAGCAATTCTCGCACAATTACTTTCAAGAGCAAGGAACACGAAAAATTTTATGAGGAATATCTGGAAAAATGCAGATATCAGGATGTCTATCATCAGGCTTTGGTTTATTGCCTGGGTATCGACAGAGACACAAGAGAAAATGTGAATAAAATCTATAATTTTAAAACTGGATGTGTAAAAACGGAATGCCTGCAAGAAGGATGGCAGACCAGTGGAAGTTTACGGATTGTCCGCATGGCATTTAATCTTTACTGCAATCTCACACCTGCCATGAATTAAGTGTCGTGTCTATATTTACTTTTTTTGAAACCACCCTAAGGATGGTTTGTTTGCTATGCAATTTTATTTTTCTCTAACCACTACCTCTTTGTTTCAAACTTCACCTCCTGTAGCAAAGTCAAAAGAGTTGAGTACTAAACTATTTGGACTTTGTAGTGATGAGTCTATTATCTCACATCGGATGATTTTGAACAGGTACTCGCTATTTTGCGTTTACTCTATCCTATCTATTGTTACTTGTTCTGGTTTTTCCATTCCCGCGGAGAAACACCATAAATATTTTTAAAAGCACGGGAAAAATGAAGCTGATTTTCGTATCCGACAGCAGAGCCGACATCTGCAATGGATAAGGAAGTCAGCTTTAATAATTCCGTAGCCTTTACCATGCGGTAGTTCATAAGAAATTCCTGCGGGGAGCGGCCGATCGAGTTGCGGAAGATTTTTCCGAAATAACTCCGGTTGATGCCGCATACCGCAGCGATATCTTCAATCGAAATATTATTCTGAAAATTCTGTTCAATATAATTGATCGCTTCTTTTATGTAATAATCACTCATGCGTCCGCTGGAGACCAGCTTTGTCGATTTTGCTGACTGCAGCAGATAGTCTAAAAACAGATACAGATGCCCGATGAGATGGAAGGAAGATTCCTGTGGATGATTGACAATATAAAGCATTTCATCGGCAAGTTTTTCCCGCAATTCTTTGGAGTGGGAATGATAAACGGGCGCGTCTTTGCACAAATCTGTGACACTTAAAGCCTCTTTTACACGTAATCCGTCAAATTCAATCCACATATATTTCCACGGAAGCTGTTCATCGGCAATGTAAGTGTTAATCTGGCCGGGAAAAATCATAAACCCCTGTCCGCTTTTTACAGAATAGGTCCGTGTTTCTCCTTTGGAATTGTGTGCCATGAGTGTTCCGGTTCCGGAAAGAACGTAGTGAAACAGGTAGTGGTTGCGTGTTGCAGGCCCGAATGAATGGCCGGGATCACACTGTTCATATCCAAACTGATACATGCACAGATCGATAAAATTTTCATTTGGAAAAATATTAAAAAATGTATTGCTCATAAAATACTCCTTATATATCAAAATGCGACATCAATATCTATTATAGCATAAAATATTGCATTTCGGTATAAAACTGAAAAAATGCAGATATTTAAGGACGCATAAAGGTATGTTATAATTAGATTATCAAAAACCAAGCGCATATATCTAAGAAAAGGAGAGAGGAATATGGCAAAAAGGAATATTTTCCGTGGTCTTGCGGCTGTGCTTGCACTGGGCATGTGCATGACAGGACTCGCTGGATGCGGAAGCGAAAAAAGGGCAGACGGGAAAACAGAAATCGAAGTGGTTTCCTACAAACCAGAAGCAGTTAAGGCATTTGAAAAAATTGAAAAGCGGTTCAATGAAACACATGATGACATCCATCTGACGATTTCATCTCCAAACGAAGCAATGACCATTTTAAAGACACGTTTTATCCGGGAGGATTATCCGGATATCATCGCAATCGGAGGAGACAGCAACTATTCCAACTTTTTAGATGCAGATCTGTTTGATGATATTTCCAATCTGGATGAAGTCCAGACCGTAAAACAGGCATATCTGGATATGGATAAGGAACTGGAGTTTATTCCAAAGGATGGCACGTATGCACTTCCATATGCGGCAAACGCGGCAGGAATTTTATATAACAAAGATCTGTTTGAGGAAAATGGCTGGAAAGTTCCGACCACCTGGCAGGAATTTACCACACTGTGTGATGAAATAAAACAGAGCGGAACACTTCCGCTGTATATGGGCTTTAAAGATACCTGGACCTGTCTGGCTCCGTGGAATGCGCTGGCAGTCGGACTTACCGATTCGGATACATACAATCAGGTAAATATGGGAAATACTACATTTTCCGATACGTATGGACCGGTAGCAGAAAAGATGCGTGCGCTTTTGGATTACGCCGAAAAAAATCCGTATGCATATGGTTACAACGATGCATGTACAGCATTTGCCCGCGGGGAAGCTGCCATGTATCCGATTGGAAGCTATGCGATTCCGCAGATTAAATCGGTCAACCCGGACATGAATATTGGATCTTTTACATTTCCTGCAAATGATAACGAATCAGACAATGTATTAAATTCAGGAATTGATCTGCAGTTTTCCGTAATGAAAGCATTGTAAAAATAAAGAGGCTGCATATGAAGTTTTAAAATATCTGTATGAAGATGAGACCATTCAGATTTATCTGGATGAACAGGGCGGAATTGCCTGCAAAGACGGGGATTTTGCAATTCCGGAAACACTCGAGGATATGCGTCCTTACATTGAAAACAACCGCATGGCAGATTATCAGGATCACCATTATCCGAGTGAGATGGGTGTGGATGCCATGATCCAGACGTTCCTGCTGGATACAAGCGACAATGCACAGGAAAAGTTTTTGACAAAATTTGATTCCGACTGGAAGCACTATAACCGGGATCTGATTCGGAAAGTACAGGATTATCAGAAAGAACAGGAGGATGCACAATGAAAAAGAAAATGTCAAACAGGGACAAAACATTCTGGGCGGTTATCATACCGGTTGTGATCTTATTTTTTGCATTCAATACACTTCCAATGATCAAAGGTGTGATTTACAGCTTTACCAATTATAAAGGATACGGAACGTACGATTATGTCGGATTCCGGAACTATGCAGATTTGTTTACGGATTCCCGCGTGGGAAAAAGCTATTTGTTTACGTTTAAATATGCACTGGCGGGAACTGTACTGGTAAATGTGCTGAGCATGATCATGGCAGTTGGATTAAACAGTGCAATCCGTTTTAAAAGTGCACTGCGCGGTATTTATTTTGTACCGAATATTTTAGGAGGACTTGTCATCGGCTATATTTTTAGTTTTATTTTTACTTACATTCTTCCAACTGTGGGAAATGTGTTCCATATTGGATTTTTACAGAACAGTATTCTTGCAAGTGAAAAATACGCATGGATTGGTGTGCTGATTGTTGGTGTATGGCAGGCAGTTGCCATGAATACCATTATTTATATTTCCGGTCTGCAGACCGTCCCGGAGGAAGTTTACGAGGCGAGTATGCTTGATGGAGCAAGTAAATGGAAACAGTTCTGGAAAGTAACATTTCCACTGGTTATGCCGTTTGTAACAATCAATCTGGTATTGAGCACAAAGAATTTTCTCATGGTATTCGACCAGATCATGTCTTTGACCAAGGGAGGTCCGGCACAGAGCACGGAATCCATTTCTTATCTGATATATAAAAACGGTATGGATGGCGGACAGTTTGGATTCCAGAGTGCAAATGCAGTTATATTCTTTATTGTGATCGTGGCGATTTCACTTTTCCAGATGACAGTTATGAATAAGAAGGAGGAGCAGTTATGACGAAAAAAAAGCAGAAAACAAACTTGGTACTTACAATTGTTCTGATTCTGGGGACATTAACTGTATTTTTCCCACTGTATATGGCAGTGATCATTGCGTTTAAGAAACCGAGTGAGATGACAAACGATGTGGCGGGTGCACTTTCTTTCCCGAAACAGTGGAGTTTTGAAAACTTCCGTCAGGCAATGGAAGTGACCGATTTCTGGCACTCTCTTGGAAACAGTTTACTGATCACACTGGTAACGATCGTACTGGCAATCCTGATCCACTCAATTGCAGGCTACGTGATCGGACGCGGCATGGCAAGAAAAAAAAGTTTCCGATTTATCTATCTGTATATTGTCAGCGGAATGTTTGTTCCGTTTTCCATCTTAATGATGCCTCTGGTAAAGCAGACGGCGCATATGGGACTTGGAAACCGCGCGGGTGTCATCCTGCTGTATCTGGTATTTTACATGCCGATGAATGTTCTGCTTTACAGTGGATATTTAAAAAATATCCCGGAAGCACTCGAAGAAGCAGCAGATATTGACGGGGCAAGCACTTGGACGACTTACTGGAAAGTGGTGTTCCCGATGATGAAACCGATGCATGCGACGGTTGCGATCCTGACAGCCCTTGGAACCTGGAACGATGTTATGACACCACTTGTAATCATGTCCGGAACCGGACAGAATACACTGCCACTTGCACAGCTTAACTTCCAGACACAGTTTGGAACCAACTACAATCTGGCGTTTGCCTCCTATATTCTGGCACTGATCCCGATCTTGATCTTTTATATGATCTGTCAGAAACAGATTTTGAATGGTGTGGCAAACGGTGCAGTCAAAGGATAAGAATAAAATGAGGTGACTTATATGGCAATTATATACAATCCAAATAAAAAAATATTTACCCTGTATACGGCTCATACAGCTTATCAGATGCAGGTTGATCCACTGGGATATCTGCTGCATCTGTACTACGGAGAAAAAACAAACAGTTCCATGGATTATGTCTTAACTTATGCAGATCGCGGATTTTCCGGAAATCCTTATGCAGCGGGCATGGACCGCACCTATTCGCTGGATGCGCTGCCACAGGAGTATCCGTCCCTTGGCACCGGGGATTACCGCAATATCGCACTGAATATCAAAAATGAAAAAGGGGTGGAAAGTGCGGATCTGCTTTTTAAGAGCTATGAGATCCGAAGCGGCAAGTATCAGTTACAGGGACTTCCGGCTGTCTGGGCAGATGAAAACGAAGCACAGACACTGGAAATAGTCCTTGCAGATGAAAACGCACAGGTTGAAGTGCATCTGCTGTATGGTGTTCTGGAAGAAAACGATATCATTACAAGGAGTGTCCGGATTAAAAATACGGGAACCGGGCAGATTACGATCGAAAAGGCAGCGGCAGCCTGTCTGGATTTTGTACAGGGAGATTTTGATGTCCTGCGGTTTTATGGAAAACATGCCATGGAGCGCAATCTGGAACGCACACCGCTGGGACATGGAACCATTGCGTTTGGCAGCCGCAGGGGAACATCCAGCCATCAGTATAATCCGGCAGTGATTCTGGCAGAAAAAGGGACAACAGAGATGGCAGGTAGCTGCTATGGAATGCTGTTTGTATACAGCGGAAATTTCTCCTGTGAGGCAGAAAAAGACCAGTTCAACCAGACGCGCCTGCTTCTTGGATTAAATGAAGAGCTGTTTTCCTACCCACTCGCGGCTGGAGAAACCTTTACGGTGCCGGAAGTCATTTTATCCTATTCGGCAGATGGATTGTCGGCATTGTCGCAGCAGTATCATAACTGCATCCGCAACCATGTGTGCCGTAGCAAATATGTCCATATGCAACGCCCAGTACTGATCAACAGTTGGGAGGCAGCATATTTCGATTTTACGGGAGATACGATCGTGGATCTGGCAAAAGAAGCTGCTTCCCTTGGAATTGATATGGTAGTGATGGATGACGGCTGGTTTGGGAAAAGAAACGATGATAATTCTTCCCTTGGGGACTGGCAGGTCAATGAAAAGAAACTGGGGGGAAGCCTGGCAGAGCTTATTACCCGTGTGCATAATCAGGGGGTGAAATTTGGCATCTGGATTGAGCCGGAGATGGTCAATGAAGACAGCGACCTTTACCGGGCACATCCGGACTGGGCAATTCAGATTCCGGGGAAAAAGCCGGTGCGCTCGAGAAACCAGTTACTGCTTGATTTTTCTAGAAAAGAAGTGCGCGACTGTGTATTTGATCAGATCTGTGCCGTGCTCGATCAGGGAAAAATTGATTATGTCAAGTGGGATATGAACCGCAGCATGGCAGATGCTTATGCCGGAAATCTTTCCTATGATTATGTGCTTGGTGTCTATGATTTCATGGAGCGTTTGTGCAGCCGCTATCCGGATCTTCTGCTGGAGGGATGCAGCGGTGGCGGCGGCAGGTTTGACGCAGGAATGCTTTATTATTCCCCACAGATCTGGTGCAGCGACAATACCGATGCGATCAACCGCACAAGAATCCAGTACGGAACTTCGTTTTTCTATCCGGTTTCCGCGATGGGGGCGCATGTTTCGGCGGTGCCAAATCACCAGACCGGACGGGTGACAAGTTTCCATACCCGCGGGGTGACGGCGATGGCGGGAACTTTCGGTTACGAATTAAACCCGGCGCTTTTATCGGATGAGGAAAAACAGCAGATCCGGGAGCAGATCAAAACGTATAAGAAGTATGAAACGCTCATTAACGAGGGAACGTACTGGCGGCTGTCTGATCCGTTTACGGATGAAATTGCGGCATGGATGTCGGTATCAGAGGAACAGGATCATGCACTGGTAAGTGTGGTGCGTCTTATGGCTGAGGCAAATCAGGCGACCGTTTATGTACGTCTGCGTGGGTTAAAACCGGATGCTGTGTATCTGGAAGAACAAAGCGGCAGACAGTATTCCGGTGCGGCACTGATGCATGCGGGAATTCCGCTTCCACCGTTTACCGGGGAATATGAGGCGTATCAGTTTGCCTTTACCGAACTGAAAGAGGCGGGAAGATTATATGAAAAAGTGCAGAAATGGTGTGACAGAAATGCAGAAAAACGCATGGTCATCAGCATTTACGGTGGTTCCGGTTCCGGGAAAACAACACTTGCAACAGCATTGCAGCAGTACTTTTTAAATGACGGAATTGGTTGTTATCTGCTCTCGGGCGATGATTATCCACACCGGATTCCAAAACGCAACGATGAAGAACGGATGCGTGTGTATAAAGAGGCAGGGGAAGACGGACTGCGTGGATATCTCGGGACAAAGAAAGAGATTGACTTCGACCGGATCAATGAAGTGCTTGCGGCATTTCATGAGGGAAAAGATTCGATCACATTGCGGCATATGGGACGGGAAGATGGCGAGATTTCATCGGAAGAAACCGATTTTTCCGGAATATCCGTATTACTTCTGGAGTGGACACACGGAGGCAGTGACGATTTACATGGTGTGGATCTGCCCGTCTTTCTGGAAAGTTCCCCGGAGGAGACAAGAGAGCGGCGCATCCGCAGAAACCGCGATGAGAATGCCGCAAGTCCGTTTATCTGCCGCGTGGTAGAACTGGAACAGGAAAAGCTTGAGGTGCAGCGTAAAAATGCAGGGTTGATCGTTGGAAAGGACGGAAATGTTTATGAACAGTAAACCGATGCTCAATGCATATCCAGACAGTCTTGGAGGAAATCTTGGGAATATCGTAACATTGCTGAAAACGGAGGATTTGCAGGATGTATTTTCTTCTTTTTATATTCTGCCGAGCCTGTACCATTCCGATCTCGACCGGGGATTTTCCGTGATCGACTATGACCTGAATGAGCAGCTTGCCAACAGGGAGGATCTTGACCGGTTAAAGAATATGGGAATTGATCTGAAACTCGATTTTATTTTAAACCATGCTTCCGCACAGTCCCCGCAGTTTCGGGAATCTTGTGGAAAAAGGGGAGGCTTCTGCGTACCGCGATTTTTTCATCGATTGGAACCATTTCTGGGAAGGGCATGGAACCATGACGGAGGAAGGCTATATCCAGCCGGATGAAAGCTGCCTGAAGCAGATGTTTTTCCGCAAACCCGGGCTGCCGATCCTGATGGTGGAATTTCCGGATGGAAAAAAAGTGCCGTACTGGAATACCTTTTATCAGGAAGTGCATGGCAGACAGTATCTCGGACAGATGGATGTAAACATCCAGTCACCAAAAGTGTGGGAGTTTTATCGTGAAACACTGGAAAAAATAGCCTCTTACGGTGCGGCGATTGTGCGGCTGGATGCATTTGCCTATGCACCGAAAACACCGGGAAAGAAAAACTTCCTCAATGATCCGGAGACGTGGGAACTTTTACAAAAGATCCATGCACTGGCAGAACCTTTGGGACTTACGCTTTTGCCGGAGATCCACGCGGCATATGATGAAAAAATATATGAGACACTTGCAGAAAAAGGCTATGCAACCTACGACTTTTTCCTGCCGGGACTGATCATTGATGCAATTGAGAACCGGCGGGGAACGTACCTTGCGGCATGGGCGAAGGAAATTGTGGAAAAGAAGATCCAAACGGTCAACATGCTCGGCTGTCACGACGGCATCCCACTTCTGGATTTAAAGGGGCTGCTTCAGGAAGAGGAAATCCAGTCGTTAATTGAACGGATTGTATCCCGCGGAGGCATGGTCAAAAATTTACATGGCCAAAAGAATTTGTATTATCAGGTAAACGCCACGTACTACAGTGCATTGGGTGCGTCGGACGAAAAAATGCTTCTGGCGCGTGCTATACAGATGTTTATGCCGGGCAAACCGCAGGTCTGGTATCTGGATCTGTTTGCCGGAAAAAATGACCATGAAGCGGTGCAACGTGCGGGAGAATCCGGACATAAGGAAATCAACCGGACAAATCTTTCCACTGATCAGATTGCGGAAGGTCTGAAAAAAGATGTGGTTCAAAAACAGCTTGCGTTAATCCGCATGCGAAATACCCATAAGGCATTTTCGGAAGGCGCAGAGGTAGCAATCTCCGGAGGGGAGAAGTCTCTGGAAATCCGCTGGGAATATAATAGTGCATTTGTAACATTATATGTAAATTTTGAATCAGGAACATATACAATAGTAGAAAGCAGATAGTTAAGTTGGGCTGTCGATTGTACATGAAACCTAAACTTTATAATGGAAATAATCATAGATGAAACAAGCCACATAGGGATAATGCCCGGTGGCTTGTTTTGAATGGATAATTTAAATCTTATAACTTCGGATTTCGTCTTCTCAGGAAATTTTGACGGATGTCTTCCTCAGAAAGTCGGCGTATCTGCTCCGGTTCTGAAAAGAAACGGTCCTGTGGGGACAGTCCACGGAGGGAAGAATGGGGGGATTGGTTGTATTGCTGGACAAAAGCGTACAGACTTCTCCTCAGCTCTTCCAGTGAATGGAAATCCCGCATATCAAGGGCGGGCATACTTTGCTATGTCTGCTCTCATAACGGACATCAGATTGATAAAGTTATCATTGTAGAACACATCGATCCCGGTAAAGAACCGGCTGGCATCATCGATCAGGGCAATGATATAGTCCCGGTGTTTTTTCCATCCGAATCTGTAAGGCGGGGACCGGCACTGCTGTCTCCACACCAGACTTCGTTGATATGAGGGCGTTCATAGCGGCGCATATCCTTGTTCGGTGTCTGCCGCAGTTCCAACTGAAAATAGACAATTCTGAATAAAATCGGTTCAAGAATAGATACAGAAGAAATATCAGGATATGGAGACAAGGTTATACCGTTTGTATGATGAGATTGAAGGTGTGGAGAAGAAAGAATTTCTTAACAGCTTTGTAGAACAGGTGGATATTTATGAGCAGGAGCAGCCAGATGGCAAATTCCTGAAGCACATAAAGTTCCATTTTCCGGTGTATTTTGGAGACAGGGAAACACAGGAACTTTGTTGGGTCAATGAAAGTACCGTTGAGACTTGTGTGTTGCTACAACGAAGAGTTATGTAGAAATCCTTAATTTTAGGCACTTTGCGAAGCATTTCGTGTTTTCACCAGAGGGGAAAAATAGTCGCGATAAACACCTCAAAAACTATTTTGATGTTTCGGTGGTTGTTGATATAGGGTGTGGGAACACAACAAATTAAATACTAATTTCAGGGATACTTGTTAAATATCCTACAGAATTTAATTGTCGAAAATATAGAGAGAATATTAAGTGCGAATGTCTAGTAAACATAGATTTTCTATGGGATTCGCACCAAAAAATAGTTCATATTTAGGTTGAATATGAAATTGATAGTGTGATAGACTTGTAATTATAGAGAAAAATTAGTAGAATTAGCAGAAAGTTGAACGATTGTAACAGAAAAATTAGTCAACATTGCTGTCGCTCCCTTCACGGGGAGCGTGGATTGAAATTGTAAAAGATGTAAACATAAATCCATATAATCATGTCGCTCCCTTCACGGGGAGCGTGGATTGAAATATCACTCCACCTCCTGACACTCGTCAAATTCCGGAGTCGCTCCCTTCACGGGGAGCGTGGATTGAAATAACTTACCTGATAAAGGTGCTCCTCTTGCGGTTCTGTCGCTCCCTTCACGGGGAGCGTGGATTGAAATTTTATTGCGTGAAGAACCTCAAAAGTTCGTTGAGTCGCTCCCTTCACGGGGAGCGTGGATTGAAATCAGAATTATATTTTGCAATT
>ENA-OPZZ01001774-OPZZ01001774.1-human-gut-metagenome-genome-assembly--contig:-NODE-1774-length-12212-cov-10.440546_pt1 | contig 12212 bp, 11 predicted proteins | sample MGYA00242487_ERZ504511 | MGnify/ENA primary metagenome ERZ504511 (study PRJEB26092, sample SAMD00036241) | human gut metagenome | host: Homo sapiens | study: EMG produced TPA metagenomics assembly of... | reverse complement strand
AATATGATAATCACTATATGGTCAGTAGTCAACCACTATTAGATGAAAAGTAATAATTTTATATGGTGGTGTTGCTGTCATTCGTGATATGGAAACTGTTCGTCAAATATATCAAAAAATTCACAGGACAGCCTTCTATTAGTTTTAAAAGGATATTATTCACCAAAGTGATATTATGGAAAAATTAATTTTGTCGGCTCAACATTATGCTAGCAGTAATTCTACTATTCTCATACGTGGGGAAACTGGCTCAGGGAAAGAATTATTTGCTAGAGCAATCCATAACGCTTCACCACGCCATGATAATATCTTTCTCGCTATCAACTGCACAGCTATACCTGATACTCTACTTGAAAGTGAATTATTTGGCTATGAAGAAGGTACATTCACTGGAGCTAATAAAGGTGGTAAATTAGGTCTTTTTGAATTAGCTAGTGGTGGCACTTTATTTCTTGATGAAATAGGCGATATTTCCTCCACTCTCCAAGCAAAATTATTGCGTGTACTTCAAGAACATAGAGTTCGTCGTATCGGCGGTAACCGCGAAATTCCTATTAATGTTCGCATTATTTCAGCTACAAATTGTAATCTCGAACAAATGGTCAAAGATGGATTATTCCGCCAAGATTTATATTATCGCTTAAATGTAATACCATTATACCTACCGCCACTTAGAGAACGCAGAGAAGATATTCGTTTACTAGCAAATTATCTTTTCCAATCCACAGTAAATAATATTAATACAAGTATAAAATCCATTTCTCAAGAAGCTTTTGAAAAGCTCAACAATTACGATTATCCGGGAAATGTCCGCGAATTAAGTAATATCATTGAACGTGCTATAAATGTAGCTAGAGGACCAGAGATTACTGCTGATGACATTATATTATTTAACCAAATGCCCACAACCAATAATGGCAGTAATTTAAATAGTTACTCTACCTTAAATTTAAATGAAGCTCTTCGTTCCACTGAAAAGAATATTATTAAAGAAGCAATGAGAAAATTTAATTCTTCACGTAAATTAGGTGCTGCACTTGGTTTATCTCATACAAGTATAATTCGCAAAATGAAAGAATATAATTTAAATTTTGATAAAAATAATTAATAAAAAAGTCTTACTCATTTGAGCTACACCTCTAAAAGTTGGACATAGAAACAACTTTTAGAGGTGTAGCTCACTTTGGTAAGACCTTTTATTAAATCAATTTCCAGATTCTAATTTAGAATGTTTATAGCTATAACCAAAATAAACAATACAACCAATTACACACCAAACTACAAAACGAATCCAAGTATGAATTGGTAAGTTATACATCAAATAACCACAACAAATCATAGCCATTGGAGATACAAAATAAATAGCTGGACATTTAAACCCACGAGGAACTTCTGGACGAGTTATTCTCAAATAAAGTACGCCAAAGCCGGCAATAAAGAATGCGGATAATGTACCAATATTTGCCATTTCAGCGATTAAATGAATAGGTGCAAAACCAGCGATAATAGATACTAAAATACAACCACCAATAGTTACTAAATAAGGAGTTCTGTATAATTTATGAATTTTACAGATACCTGCTGGAATCATACCATCACGAGATAACGCAAAGAAAATACGTGCTTGACCATATAAAAGTACAAGTAATACAGTAGTAATACCACAAATCGCACCTACTGCAACAATAGCAGAACCAATTGGATAACCGATTACACGAAGTGCATATGCTACTGGTTCTGGTGTATTTAAATCAGAATAAGGAACAATACCTGTTAATACAAGTGCTACGAAGAAGTACAATACAGCACAAACACCCAATGAGCCTAAAATACCAATTGGTAAATCACGGTCTGGATTTTTAGCTTCTTCAGCTGATGTTGCTACAGCATCAAATCCGATATAAGCAAAGAATACAATAGCTGCCCCAGCGGATATACCTTGTGCTCCATATGGTAAAAATGGCTCCCAATTCATTGGATCAACATTAGGAACTGCTAATATAAAGAAAAGTGCAATAACTGCTAATTTTACAAATACTAAAATGCGGTTAACCATTACTGTTTCTTTTGTTCCTCGTACTAATAAAATACATAAAAACATAGTTATCACAATAGCAGGTACATTAATAATACCGCCTTCTTCTGGAACCTTTGTAAATGCAACTGGTAATTCAATACCACCAGAAGCCAACAATCCTACCACATAACCTGACCAACCAGCAGCAACAGTACTGCAAGTAACTGTATATTCTAGAATTAAATTCCAACCTACAATAAAGGCTAAGAATTCACCTAATGAAGCATATGTATATGCATATGCACTACCTGCAACGGGAACCATTGACGCATATTCGGCATAAGCAAGACCTGCAAATGCACAAGCTATGGAAGCTAATACAAATGATAAGGAAATACCAGGGCCTGCATACAATGCAGCACCAATACCTGTTAAAACGAAAATACCTGTACCAATTACACTACCAATACCTAAGAATACTAAGTCAAATGCGCTTAGATTTCTAGTAAGACCGGACTTTTGTGCCATTGAACGTAAAGCACCTATATCTTTCTTACGGAACAAATCCATAAAAAACACTCCTTTTTCTACAACACGAAAACATCACTTACTTTCTCTTTTTTTCAAAAATAAAGGCCTGGTAAAACCAGGCCTTAGCTTTTTATTTTAAGATTTCGTGAATATCATAATAAGGTAAATTCAAACCTTCTGCTACGCCTTTAAATGTTACTTTACCATCTATAGTATTAATACCTTGCATTAAACCAGGATCGTCAAGGCAAGCTTGTTTATATCCTTTATTAGCAATTGCTAAAGCATAAGGCAAAGTAGCGTTTGTCAATGCCAAAGTAGAAGTTCTAGATACTGCACCTGGAATATTTGCTACAGAGTAATGAGTTACACCATGTTTAACAAATGTTGGATTGTCATGAGTTGTGCAATGATCACAAGTTTCAACTGCGCCACCTTGGTCAATTGCAACATCGACAACAACTGAACCTTTTTTCATTGTTTTAATCATATCTTCAGTTACTAAAATAGGAGTTTTTGCACCTGGAATAAGTACAGAACTAATTAATAAATCAGCTCTTGCTACCCATTTAGCAATATTGTAACTATTAGACATTTCTGTGACTACACGGCCATGGAAAATATCATCAAGATAACGAAGTCTATCGATAGAAAGGTCGATAATAGTAACTCTAGCACCTAAACCAACTGCCATTTTTGCAGCATTTGTACCAACGATACCGCCACCAACGATTACTACTTGACCTGGGCAAACACCACTAACGCCACCTAATAATACTCCGCGTCCACCATATTGACTTTCAAGGAACTGAGCACCTAATTGAACAGACATACGACCAGCAATTTCACTCATTGGGGAAAGAAGTGGTAAGCTACGACCATCTCTGCCTCTAACTGTTTCATATGCAATACCAACAACTTTATGACGTAATAAAGCAGCTGTAAGTTCAGGTTCTGGAGCTAGATGTAAATAAGTATAGAGAATTTGACCTTCATGGAATAAATCATATTCAGCAGGTAATGGTTCTTTTACTTTAACAATCATATCAGCTCTATCAAAGAGTTCTTTTGTATTTTCAACAATTTCAGCACCAGTAGCGATATAAGCTTCATCTGGGAAACCACTGCCAACACCAGCAGATTTTTCTACTAATACAGTGTGTCCTGCACGTATTAAAGCTTCACTTCCCGCAGGTGTTAAGCCAACACGGTTTTCATTGTTTTTAATCTCTTTAATAACACTAATAATCATAATATAAACCCTCCTTCAGGTCGAAAAAATTTATTATAAGACTATGTATAATCATTTCTGATTTACACTTTATATATAATGCAAATCCCGTGCCAAAATCAAATATAAAATTTTATATTGATAAATAAGCATTTTTTATCATCACTATTATTTTTGTAATATTTTTGTTACAAAACTGTAATAATATTATTACAGCTGTAAAATTTTTATTACACTTTATAAAAAATAAGAGATTAAAGTGTAAATTCTTTAATCTCCTATGGATAATCTCCTATTTATTTAACAAAGAATGTTTATAACTATATACAAAATAAATAATAATGCCTACAATACACCAAACAATAAATCTAATCCATGTAAGTGCTGGCAAATTATACATCAAATAACCGCAACTAAGCATAGCCATTGGCCCAACAATGTAAATTGCTGGACATTTAAAACCTCTTTTTATCTCAGGTCGTGTAATACGCAAATACAATACCCCAAAACCAGCTATAAAAAATGCTGATAAAGTACCTATATTTGCCATTTCCGCAATTACATTAATTGGTACAAATCCAGCAATCAAAGAAACTAAAATACAACCACCAATGGTTACTAAATATGGTGTATGATATTTCTTATGCACTCTACAAATTCCCTTTGGAATCATACCATCACGAGACAAAGCGAAAAATACACGTGCTTGACCATATAATAAAACAAGTAATACTGTAGTAATACCACAAATAGCACCTACTGCAACAATAGCTGAACCAAAAGGATAACCAATGACACGAAGAGCATAAGCTACAGGTTCTGCATTATTTAATTGAGTATAAGGCACTATTCCAGTCAATACCATTGCCACAATAAAATATAATAAAGTACAAACTGCAAGTGAACCTAAGATACCGATAGGCACATCTCGAGAAGGATTTTTTTGCTTCTTCTGCTGATGTTGCTACAGCATCAAAACCAATATAGGCAAAAAATACAATTGCAGCGCCAGAGGCAATACCTTGATAACCAAAAGGTAAAAAAGGATCCCAATTTCTAACATCAATATTAGGAATAGCTAAGCATAAGAAAATAAAAATAACTGCTATTTTTACAAAAACCAAAATGCGATTTATAAAAATACTTTCTTTTGTACCTCTAACCAACAAAATACATAAAAACATAGTAATAAAAACTGCAGGAAGATTTATAATTCCACCTTCTGCTGGAACTTTTAAAAAATCTATAGATAAATTTAATCCACCTGATGTCAACAAGCCCACTACATAACCAGACCAACCAGCTGCAACTGTACTACATGTTACTGTGTATTCTAAAATTAAATTCCAACCTACTAAAAACGCCATAAATTCACCTAATGAAGCGTATGTATAAGCATATGCACTTCCAGATACTGGTACCATTGAGGAATATTCCGCGTAAGCCAAACCAGCAAAAGCACAAGCAACCGAGGCCAATATAAAGGAAATGGCAATTCCAGGGCCTGCATATAAAGCTGCACCTACTCCGGTTAATACAAAAATACCTGTTCCAATAACACTACCAATGCCTAAAAAAACTAAATCAAACGCAGTTAAATTGCGTACAAATCCAGATTTTTCAGCATCTTGTGCTAAATGTGCAATGTCTTTTTTTCGAAATAAATTCATAACATTCACCTCATTATTAAATTGTATTTTGATAAAGAAAAAAGCACTGAGATATTTCAGTGCTTTTTTCTTAACTGGCAACTTCCTATCCTCCCAGCACGTCTCCATGCAAGTACTTTCGGCCTCTAAATGCTTAACTACTGTGTTCGGTATGGGTACAGGTGGAACCATTTAGGCATCGTCACCAGATATTCTCTTTTCTTTTTTGAAAGATATCAATCTTTCAAAACCACTCAGAAGATTACTTTGCTCCAAGTCATTTCTTTTTTTTAAGTCAAGCTCTCGACTTATTAGTACCAGTACGCTACATTCATTACTGAACTTCTACTCCTGGCCTATCAACCTCGTCATCTTCAAGGTGTCTTTCAAGCTTTCGCTTCGGGAGACCTCATCTTAAGGCAAGTTTCACGCTTAGATGCTTTCAGCGTTTATCTTTTCCGGACGTAGCTACCCAACTGTACCCCTGGCGGGATAATTGGTACACCATTGGTCCGTCCACTCCGGTCCTCTCGTACTAGGAGCAGCCCCCTTCAAGTCTCTTACGCCCGCGATGGATATGGACCGAACTGTCTCACGACGTTCTGAACCCAGCTCACGTACCACTTTAATGGGCGAACAGCCCAACCCTTGGGACCTGCTCCAGCCCCAGGATGTGATGAGCCGACATCGAGGTGCCAAACCTCCCCGTCGATATGGACTCTTGGGAGAGATTAGCCTGTTATCCCCAGGGTAGCTTTTATCCGTTGAGCGATGGCCCTTCCACTCGGAACCACCGGATCACTAAGCCCTACTTTCGTACCTGCTCGTCGTGTCTGACTCGCAGTCAAGCTCCCTTCTGCCTTTACACTCTTTGCGCGGTTTCCGTTCGCGCTGAGGGAACCTTTGGGCGCCTCCGTTACATTTTGGGAGGCGACCGCCCCAGTCAAACTGCCCGCCTGATACTGTCCTGAGAGTCGTTACTTCTTCAGTTAGAGGTCCAATAAATAAAGGGTGGTATCCCAAGGTTGACTCCATATCAGCTAACGCCAATACTTCTCCGTCTCCCACCTATCCTGTACGTTATTTACCGAACATCAATGTCAGGTTGCAGTAAAGCTCCATGGGGTCTTTCTGTCCAGTCGCGGGTAACCTGCATCTTCACAGGTACTTCAATTTCACCGGGTCCCTCGTTGAGACAGTGCCCAAGTCGTTACACCTTTCGTGCGGGTCGGAACTTACCCGACAAGGAATTTCGCTACCTTAGGACCGTTATAGTTACGGCCGCCGTTTACTGGGGCTTCAATTCAAGCCTTCGAGTTGCCTCTAAGCCCTCCTCTTAACCTTCCAGCACCGGGCAGGTGTCAGCACCTATACGTCAGATTTCTCTTTTGCAGGCACCTGTGTTTGTGCTAAACAGTCGCTTGGGCCTCTCTTGTGCCACCGGCTGACGCTCCAGAAGTAAATCCCTTCACATCCTCCGGCTATCCTTATCCCTAAGTTACGGATACAATTTGCCGAGTTCCTTAACGAGGGTTGTCCCGCGCACCTTAGGATTCTCTCCCCGCCTACCTGTGTCGGTTTCGGTACGGGCGCCTCATCTCTCACTAGAAGTTTTTCTCGACAGCATGGCTCACTTGAATTTGACTTTACCGAAGTATTGTCTATCTATCAGTTCTCGGTCTTATACAGTACGGATTTGCCTATACTGCAACCTACCACCTTCGACACGCACATCCATTCGCGTGCTCAAGCTACCTTCTGTGTCACTCCATTGCTCAAACGATTTGAAGCGGTACAGGAATATTAACCTGTTGTCCATCGCCTATGCTTTTTGCCTCGGCTTAGGTCCCGACTTACCCTGAGTCGACGAGCGTTGCTCAGGAAACCTTAGGCTTTCGGTGGAACAGATTCTCACTGTTCTTTTCGCTACTCATACCGGCATTCTCTCTTGTATATCCTCCAGCGCTCCTTCCGGTACACCTTCAGTCGGATATACAACGCTCCCCTACCCAGAATTATAAATCCTGCCGCGACTTCGGTTCTGTACTTGAGCCCCGGACATCTTCGGCGCAAGGCCTCTCGACCAGTGAGCTATTACGCACTCTTTTAATGGTGGCTGCTTCTAAGCCAACATCCTGGTTGTTTATGAAGTCTTACATCCTTTTCCACTTAGTACAGCATTGGGGACCTTAGTCGGCGGTCTGGGCTGTTTCCCTCTTGACTACGGGTCTTATCACTCGCAGTCTGACTCCCAGGGTCTTAATTATAGCCATTCGAAGTTTGACTAGGGTCGGTAGGCTTTACGCCCCCTTGCCAGATCAGTGCTCTACCGTCTATAATCTTCCCTGAGGCTAGCCCTAAAGCTATTTCGGGGAGTACCAGCTATCTCCGCGTTCGATTGGCATTTCACCCCTATCCACGGTTCATCCCAAAGTTTTTCAACACTCACGGGTTCGGTCCTCCACGCATTTTTACCTGCGCTTCAACCTGACCATGGATAGATCACTGCGGTTTCGGGTCTACACCATGTTACTAGTCGCCCTATTAAGACTCGCTTTCGCTTCGGCTCCGTGTCTCCCACTTAACCTCGCAACATAATGTAACTCGCCGGTTCATTCTTCAATAGGCACGCCGTCGCACTCTTAAGGTGCTTCGACTGCTTGTAGACATACGGTTTCAGGTTCTATTTCACTCCCCTCCCGGGGTTCTTTTCACCTTTCCCTCACGGTACTATGCGCTATCGGTCGCCAAGTAGTATTTTGCCTTGGAGGGTGGTCCCCCCTGCTTCCTGCAAGGTTTCACGTGTCTCGCAGTACTCTGGATACCAGCCCGATTGACTTCTTTTCGCCTACAGGTGTTTTACCTTCTGTGCATGGCCTTTCCAAACCATTCGACTAAGAAGTTTCCTCTTTTTGCCGGTCCTCAACCCCACAAAACCGAAGTTTCATGGTTTGGGCTCTTCCCCTTTCGCTCGCCGCTACTTAGGGAATCTCAATTGATTACTTTTCCTCTGGGTACTTAGATGTTTCAGTTCCCCAGGTCTGCCTCTTTCGTACCATCACATGACTGATGGTGGGTTGCCCCATTCGGATATGCATGGATCACAGGATGCTTGCTCCTACCCATGCCTTTTCGCAGCTTACCGCGTCCTTCATCGGCTCTTGGCGCCAAGGCATCCGCCGTATGCCCTTGTTCACTTAACTTACTTAAGGTCATTTGCGTTTGTCTTCGCTAATGTAATTTGTTTAAATCCTAAAATGCTTGGTTCAATCCACTTTAAACTCATAAGAGAAGCTAATTCTTTTAATGAGGTTAGAACTTTTGTCCTAACTATAGTATCTGTAAATGATAAATCATTAACAGCCTACTTATATGGTGAATTTGTTTTTTTGCATTTCTTCTTCTGTGCAGTTTTCAAAGATCAATATCTGAGAGAAATATTCTCTCAAAACCAAACAATGCTCGAATGTGCTCGACACATGCCGTTACCTCGGTAACGCATGCTCCTTAGAAAGGAGGTGATCCAGCCGCACCTTCCGATACGGCTACCTTGTTACGACTTCACCCCAATCATCGCCCCCACCTTAGACGGTCGGTACCATAGGCCCTTAGCCGGCTTCGGGTGTGAATGACTTTCGTGGTGTGACGGGCGGTGTGTACAAGGCCCGGGAACGTATTCACCGCAGTATGCTGACCTGCGATTACTAGCGATTCCGACTTCATGTAGGCGAGTTTCAGCCTACAATCCGAACTGAGAGATGCTTTTAGGGATCCGCTCCACCTCGCGATTTCGCTTCCCTCTGTTCATCCCATTGTAGTACGTGTGTAGCCCAAGACGTAAGGGGCATGATGACTTGACGTCATCCCCGCCTTCCTCCGCGTTGTCCGCGGCAGTCTACTATGAGTTCCCATCCGTAATGCTGGCAACATAGTATAGGGGTTGCGCTCGTTGCGGGACTTAACCCAACATCTCACGACACGAGCTGACGACAGCCATGCACCACCTGTTTTCTTGTTCTCCGAAGAGAAGGGACTTATCTCTAAGTCTTTCAATCAATGTCAAGTCTTGGTAAGGTTCTTCGCGTTGCGTCGAATTAAACCACATACTCCACCGCTTGTGCGGGCCCCCGTCAATTCCTTTGAGTTTCAACCTTGCGGCCGTACTCCCCAGGCGGGATACTTATTGCGTTAACTCCGGCACGGAAGGGGTCGATACCTCCCACACCTAGTATCCATCGTTTACGGCTAGGACTACCGGGGTATCTAATCCCGTTCGCTACCCTAGCTTTCGAGCCTCAGCGTCAGTTACAGTCCAGAAAGCCGCCTTCGCCACTGGTGTTCTTCCCAATATCTACGCATTTCACCGCTACACTGGGAATTCCGCTTTCCTCTCCTGCACTCAAGAAAACCAGTTCGGACCCCATCACGGGGTTGAGCCCCGCACTTTTAAGATCCGCTTAGTTTCCCGCCTGCGCTCCCTTTACGCCCAATAATTCCGGACAACGCTTGCCGCCTACGTATTACCGCGGCTGCTGGCACGTAGTTAGCCGTGGCTTCCTCGTTAGGTACCGTCAAATAAAAACCTTATTATGATTCTTACCCTTCGTCCCTAACAACAGAACTTTACGATCCTAAGACCTTCATCGTTCACGCGGCGTTGCTCCGTCAGGCTTTCGCCCATTGCGGAAGATTCCCCACTGCTGCCTCCCGTAGGAGTCTGGGCCGTGTCTCAGTCCCAATGTGGCCGTTCATCCTCTCAGACCGGCTACTGATCGTCGCCTTGGTGGGCCTTTACCCTCACCAACTAGCTAATCAGACGCAAGCTCATCTTCAAGCGGAAGCTTATGTCAGAGGCCTCCTTTAGTAAGTGTCTCATGCGATACTCTTACATTCATTCGGTATTAGCACCCCTTTCGAAGTGTTGTCCCCATCTTGAAGGTAGATTGCTTACGCGTTACTCACCCGTTCGCCACTTGGTGTTTACCGAAATAAACACCCCGTTCGACTTGCATGTGTTAAGCACGCCGCCAGCGTTCGTCCTGAGCCAGGATCAAACTCTCCAAAAAAATTATTTTTCGAAGAACCGATTGGCTCTTTAATTATCTGTTTAAAAAGAATTTATTAGGTAATCTGCTATAAAGCAGATACCGCACATTCGTTTATGTTAGAAAACATATTGTGCATTGTTTAGTTTTCAAAGAACATTTCTTGTTTGTTGCTGTCTCCGTGAGTCAGCTTCTATATAATAACCCGATTTCAAATAAATGTCAACACTTTTTTAAAAAAAAATATAAAATATTTTAAAAAAGTTTTCTAAATGCTATAATAATAGCTATATTCATTAATATTTTTAGGAGGATATCATTATGAAAAAGACTAATGCGGCTCGCATTTTAGACCGCTTAAAGATAGATTATGAACTAAAAGAATATAAAGTAGATTTAAAATGACTTAAGTGCTATCCATGTTGCTAAAGATGTAAAATATGGATATAAAAACTGTATTTAAAACTTTAGTAGCTAGAAGTGATAAAAAATGATATCATCATGGCTTGTATCCCTGGCGATGATGAATTGCATCTAAAAAAACTTGCTCAAGTTGCTAATTTTAAAAAAGTAGAAATGATACATCTTAAAGAATTATTGCCTTTAACTGGTTATGTGCGTGGTGGTTGTTCTCCACTTGGTGCAAAAAAAGCTTATCCTGTATTCATTGATGAAACAGCTCTAAAATGGCCTAAAATAGCTATTAGTGCAGGTGTACGTGGAGAACAGATTTTACTTGCACCACAAGATTTAATAAAAGCTGTTAATGCTACTGTTGCCGATTTAATTAAATAAAAAGAAAGTGATTTTTATGAATACAGATGAAAGACGTGAACAAATCCTTTATACGTTAAAACAAACTAATACACCAATTACTGGCTCAGAATTAGCTAATATTTTCAAAGTCAGTAGACAGATTATCGTTGGAGATATTACCGTTTTGAGAGCTTCCGGTCATAATATTTTTGCTACACCTAGAGGCTATTTACTACCTCACGACCAAGCAAAAGAAGAACAACTCGCCACTATAGCTTGCCAACATAATGATGATAATTTACAAACAGAATTAGAAATTATCATTGATAATGGTGGTAAAGTTCGTGATGTTATCGTTGAACACCCATTATATGGTGAGATTCGTGTCAATCTCTTCATCAATAGTCGTAGAGATATTCAATTATTTTTGGCAAAAAAAGAAAAACAAATGCTTCTGCTTTAATGAGCATAACAAACGGTCTTCATTATCATACAATTGAAATTCCTAATATGGAAACTTTGGAATTAATAAAAACTGAATTAAACAAGGCTCATATATTAATCGTCTAAACAAAAAGCAAGGATATAAACCGATGTTTTAATCCTTGCTTTTTTATTTACGAATAGAAATTAAACTCGCACATAAGCTTTTAATGTTGTAATTTTTTTGCCCTATAGATTTTCCATATGGTGCTATAGTATATTCTTTTATATTTTCAGGTATTATAAATGTTTCTGCATAGTGAACAACAAATGGAGCAAATACATTTTCTGGTGAAGTTACAATTGCTTCTTCACCTTCAATTAAATTTAAAACATTTACCAAATGCGAGCGTAAAGCCCCTAAATTTATTTATGGGGATATAAGCTCGCTAAAAAACAATGATTCGATATCATTGTTTTTATTGTATTATATTTTTAATAGTTATATAATACTTTTATGAAATATAAATACAAATAATAATATAGTATATTCTTGTAAA
>ENA-OPZZ01001772-OPZZ01001772.1-human-gut-metagenome-genome-assembly--contig:-NODE-1772-length-12215-cov-11.700529_pt1 | contig 12215 bp, 9 predicted proteins | sample MGYA00242487_ERZ504511 | MGnify/ENA primary metagenome ERZ504511 (study PRJEB26092, sample SAMD00036241) | human gut metagenome | host: Homo sapiens | study: EMG produced TPA metagenomics assembly of... | reverse complement strand
GAATTTTTCACTGCTTAGAAAGCCTTATCGTTTTGTTGGTGGGATAATCATGTTGTTTAGCAGCTTTGCTTGTTTTTTCAGTGACGGATTCAAGAACATCATTTTTATTGCACTTGGTATTATCTTGGTTATTCTTGTAAACCAATTTTATCGTAAAATTAAAGTTTCAGGATATGTTATTATGCCATTTGTTATAGGAATGTTTGCACTTGGGCTTGCTTTGCCGAGATATTTTACACCAGATAATCCCATTTTTGTTACATTGAATCATCTATTTACTGGAAGAATTGGCATCGGTCATGCGTATCTGGAGCAATTTGGTCTCAATTGGATGCCAAGAAATATTCCAACATTTACAGAGATTAACGGTATTCCAATGTATGATGATAGTTTCTATGTTGATGCGCTTTTGCGTCAGGGGATTATTCTTTTCTGCATGTATCCAACCTTCTTATTGGTTCTATTAAAAGGTAAAAAGTTCACGCTTTTCCATACCTTGCTTTTCTTGTTGACATTCTTTATTGGTACTATGGAACATTATGGAGCAAGTGTTGAAATCTGCACTATCTTATTGCTGAATTATTTTGCGGTTTCTGGTGATAAGTTAGAGGGGAAATATTGAAATAGCGGCTAATTTTCGTTATAATAATAGGGTTATGGAGTCCCATGACTCTATTTTTCTATTGCAAAAAAGGAGTGGACCAATGTAGCCACTAATTAAAACTGCGATATCGTAATTTAAGAATTTACTAAAAGTGATAAGGAAATAAAATGACAATTCAAGATGATATTAAAAAACGTCGTACATTTGCCATCATCAGTCACCCGGATGCTGGTAAAACGACAATTACAGAACAATTACTTTATTTTGGTGGAGAAATTCGTGAAGCTGGTACTGTTAAAGGTAAAAAAACAGGGAACTTCGCAAAATCTGACTGGATGGATATCGAAAAACAACGTGGTATCTCTGTAACATCATCAGTGATGCAATTTGACTACGCTGGTAAACGTGTTAATATCCTTGATACACCGGGGCACGAGGACTTCTCTGAAGATACTTACCGTACACTTATGGCCGTTGATGCAGCAGTCATGGTTGTTGACTCCGCCAAAGGTATTGAAGCACAAACGAAAAAACTTTTCGAAGTTGTAAAACATCGCAATATTCCAGTTTTCACTTTCATTAACAAACTTGACCGTGATGGTCGTGAACCACTTGATCTTTTGGAAGAATTGGAAGAAGTGCTTGGTATCGCAAGCTATCCAATGAACTGGCCAATTGGTATGGGGAAATCATTTGAAGGGCTTTATGATTTGTACAACAAACGTTTGGAACTTTACAAAGGTGATGAACGTTTTGCAGCGCTTGAAGATGGTGACAAATTATTTGCTAACAACCCATTCTACCAACAAGTCTTGGAAGATGTTGAGTTGCTAGAAGAAGCAGGAAATGAATTTTCAGAAGAAGCTATCTTATCAGGTGATTTAACACCAGTCTTCTTTGGTTCTGCCCTTACAAACTTTGGTGTGCAAACTTTCCTTGATACATTCTTGCAATTTGCTCCAGAACCTCATGGTCACAAAACAACTGAAGGTAATGAAATCGATCCTTACGATAAAGATTTTTCAGGATTTGTTTTCAAAATCCAAGCTAACATGGACCCTCGTCACCGTGACCGTATTGCCTTTGTGCGTATCGTCTCAGGTGAATTTGAACGTGGTATGAGCGTGAATCTTGCTCGTACGAAAAAATCAGTTAAATTGTCAAACGTGACACAGTTTATGGCAGAATCACGTGAAAATGTTAAAAATGCCGTTGCTGGTGATATTATTGGGGTTTACGATACAGGAACTTACCAAGTTGGTGATACCTTGACTGTCGGTAAAAATAAATTCGAATTTGAACCACTACCAACCTTCACTCCAGAATTGTTCATGAAAGTTGCTGCTAAAAACGTCATGAAACAAAAATCATTCCACAAAGGCATCGAACAATTGGTGCAAGAAGGAGCAATCCAATTGTACAAGAACTATCAAACTGGTGATTACATGCTTGGTGCTGTTGGTCAGTTGCAGTTTGAAGTGTTCAAACACCGTATGGAAAATGAATACAATTCTGAAGTTATCATGACTCCAATGGGTAAAAAGACTGTTCGTTGGATTAAACCAGAAGATCTTGACGAACGCATGTCATCAAGCCGAAATATTTTGGCTAAAGACCGCTTCGATCAACCTGTTTTCCTTTTCGAAAACGACTTTGCACTTCGTTGGTTTGCGGATAAATACCCTGAAGTTGAACTAGAAGAAAAAATGTAATAATAAAAAGTCTGAGCATTGCTCAGGCTTTTTGGTTATTAGCATAAAAAAACAGCCCTGACGAATCAGAGCTGTTTCCTTGAGATTATGGAAAAGAAAAGTTTTAGGATACTTATGTTTTAGTTTCTTTACCTTAAAGAAAACTTAAAAAACATCAAAAAAACGCTAATAACTTTTTTACAAAATATTTAAATAATTGACACTATGAAAACGTGTTAATGATTTAAATGGACCTGTTTCCTATCTTTTTATTCTGGAATATGTTACACTAGAAAAGTTGTTAAACAACGAAATTAAAGTTTAATAAGGCAGCTTCGCACTGCCTTTTAGAAAAGAGAAAAATTTGAAATTTACAGAACTTAACTTATCGGAAGCAATCCTTGCTACTGTTGAAAAAGCAGGCTTTGTTGAGCCATCACCAATCCAAGAGTTGACAATCCCTTTGGCATTGGAAGGTAAGGATGTTATCGGACAAGCGCAAACTGGTACAGGGAAAACAGCTGCCTTTGGTCTACCAACATTGGATAAAATTGATACAAGTCGTAATCTTGTCCAAGCCTTGGTTATTGCTCCAACACGTGAATTAGCGGTTCAAGGTCAAGAAGAATTGTTCCGTTTTGGTCGTGAAAAAGGTGTTAAAGTCCGTTCAGTTTACGGTGGTTCAAGCATTGAAAAACAGATTAAAGCTCTTCGTTCAGGTGCTCATATTGTTGTCGGAACACCAGGTCGTTTGCTTGATTTGATTAAACGTAAAGCTTTAAAACTTGAACACGTAGAAACATTGATTCTTGATGAAGCAGATGAAATGCTTAACATGGGATTCTTGGAAGATATTGAAGCTATTATCAGACGTGTGCCTGAGACACGTCAGACACTTCTTTTCTCAGCTACAATGCCTGAAGCAATCAAACGTATCGGGGTTAAATTCATGCATAATCCTGAACACGTTAAAGTAGCTGCTAAAGAATTGACAACTGATCTTGTCGATCAATACTATATTCGTGTTAAAGAACAAGATAAATTTGATACAATGACTCGTCTGATGGACGTTGATCAACCAGAATTGTCAATCGTCTTTGGACGTACAAAACGTCGTGTTGATGAATTGACACGTGGTTTGAAATTGCGTGGTTACCGTGCTGAAGGCATTCACGGTGATCTTGACCAAGGCAAACGTCTTCGTGTCTTACGTGATTTCAAAAATGATAACATCGATATCTTGGTTGCAACTGACGTAGCTGCTCGTGGTCTTGATATTTCAGGTGTTACACACGTTTATAACTACGATATTCCTCAAGATCCAGAAAGCTATGTACACCGTATCGGACGTACTGGACGTGCTGGTAAACATGGTCAATCTATTACTTTTGTTGCACCAAATGAAATGGGTTATTTGTCAATTATTGAAAAATTGACGAAAAAACGTATGAAAGGTTTGAAACCAGCAACTGCTGATGAAGCCTTCAAAGCTAAGAAAAAAGTTGCTCTTAAGAAAATTGAACGTGACTTTGCTGACGAAAAAGTCCGTAACAGCTTTGATAAATTCAAAGGAGATGCGGTTAAATTGGCTGCTGAATTCACACCAGAGGAGTTGGCACTTTACATCTTAAGCTTAACCTTTAAAGACCCTGAAACTCTTCCGAAAGTTGAAATTGCGCGTGAAAAACCATTGCCATTCAAACCTTCAGGTGGTGGCTTTAACAACCGTAAAGGTGGCCGTGGAAATAATGGCCGTGGACGTGATAACCGCCGTGGCGGACGTGATCGCAAACGTGATGACCGTGACAACGGCTACCGCGATTTCAAACGCACATCATCTAAGAACAAACGTGATTTCCAAAATAAAGATAACAAACGCCCACACCGCACATCAAGCGAGAAGAAAAATGGATTTGTTATCCGTAACAAAGGAGAAAGATAATAGTAAAACGCACTCTGCTTGAGCAGGGTGCGTTTTTGGGTTAAGCTTTGTGTTCGTGAATATAATCGAGTTTTTGTTGTCGTGTTTTTTGTTTAAAATAGCTTTCTGCGGACATGGCGGCTTCTTTGCTATCAAAACTTTCTTGGTAAATGAGTTTGACAGGTAAGCGGCTTTTTGTGTATTTAGCGCCTTTACCTGCATTATGCGTTTTGATGCGGCGTTCTACATCAGTAGTGTAGCCAGTGTAGAGCGTACCGTCTGCGCACTCAACTACGTACATATAAGCTCTTTTAGTCTTTCTTTCCGTTTTTTCCATAATAGATTTCAAAAATATCGTCGGTATACTCACCGTTTTCTTTGTGAACAAAGAGTGGTGGAAGAATTTTTAGACCATCGGTTGAACCGTCTTTGATGGCTTCAATCAAAAGCATATTAGCATCTTTTCCCATTTTGGGGTAAACAAATTGGATGCGCTTTGGTGCTAGATTGTACTGTCTCATGGTATCGATGATGTCTAGAAAACGATCTGGCCTGTGCACCATAGCAAGTCTTCCGTTTGATTTTAGAGCATGTCTTGCGATGTCACAAATTTCTTCAAGGTTTGTTGTAATTTCGTGTCTAGCAAGAAGATAATATTCAGAGACATTTTTCTTAGAAGTCTCTGAAACCTTGAAATAAGGAGGATTGCAGAGAATTAAGTCAACACCAGTTCGCGGCACGTGATTTAATAAATTTTTCAAATCATCATGAATCATCTGAACTTGGTCTTCTAGGTGGTTCAAGTGAATTGAGCGCTCTGCCATGTCAGCTAAGCGCTCCTGAATTTCAACTTCGATAATTGGCGCTTTAGTGCGGGTACTGGCAAAAAGTCCAACGGCACCATTTCCAGAACAGATGTCAACAATCAAGCCACGTGATGGAATTTCTGGAAAACGTGACAAGAGGACACTGTCGATAGAATAGCTGAAAACCTCTCTGTTTTGAATAATTTTTACATCTGTCGAAAAGAGCTGATCAATACGCTCACCTTCTTTTAAAATTGATTTAGTCATGACATTTATTATAGCAGATTTTGACTGTTCTCACTAGCGAGGTCGTTAATTTTTACTTTCTAAAACCGCTTAAGCATGGTACAATATAAAGTAATGAGAAAAAAGGAGTAAATCTGTGTTTTATACTTATTTACGCGGGCTAGTAGTTTTCCTACTTTGGATTATCAATGGAAATGCTCACTATCATAATGAGGACAAAATTTTAAGTAAGGATGAGAACTATATCTTGGTTGCTCCGCACCGTACTTGGTGGGATCCAGTTTATATGGCATTTGCTGCTCGTCCGAAAGAATTTATTTTCATGGCGAAGAAAGAATTGTTTACGAATCGTATCTTTGGTTGGTGGATCCGTATGTGTGGTGCCTTTCCGATTGACCGTGAAAATCCAGGGCAAAAAGCTCTTAAATACCCTATTAACATGTTGAAGAAAAGCGATCGTTCACTTGTGATGTTCCCAAGTGGTAGCCGTCATTCAACCGATGTTAAAGGTGGGGTTGCTGTTATTGCTAAAATGGCGAAGGTTAAGATTATGCCAGTCGTTTATGCAGGACCAATGGAATTAAAAGGACTTTTGACTGGAGAACGTGTGGATATGAACTTTGGTAATCCAGTTGACATTTCTGACATCAAACGCATGAATGATGAAGGGATTGAAGAAGTGGCAAACCGTATTCAAACAGAATTTGATCGCTTGGATGCTGAAAATGCGACTTATCATACCAACAAAAAACCAAATCCATTAACTTACATTTACCGTATTCCTCTTGGACTTGTGGCGATTATCGTTGTTCTGTTGACATTGCTCTTTAGCTACATTGCAAGCTTTGTCTGGGATCCAGATAAACACCGTAAAATGAAATAAATAAGAAAAAACTCGGATTTCTCGAGTTTTTTTCGAATAATTAAGTAAGGGCTCCTTAGGAGCCTTTTTCTAATACTTAAAAGGTGAGGTAATAGGATGATTGAAGAGATGAAAGAAAGACTTTTGGAACATAAGACGGTAGCAGCGGTTTTAGGAACGGTGCTTGTTATGCTTGTGGTATTCTTTGCTTGGTCTAGTGTGACCAGACCACAAGCTCAGCTACAAAGTGACTTACCAACAATTTCTAGTAGTATCCCAGCAAGTTCAAGTTTGGAAACAACAAAAACAAAGACTATGGCATCTCATTCTCAAGATGACTCTGGCAAGATTTTTGTCGATATCAAGGGTGCTGTTAAAAATGAGGGTGTTTATGAACTGTCAAATGGCAGCCGTGTTACGGATTTGGTCAAAAAAGCTGGTGGATTTACAGATGATGCTGATAAGAAGTCAGTCAATTTAGCTGAAAAATTAGCTGACGAAGCGGTTGTCTATGTGGCAAAAATTGGTGAAGAAGTCACACCAGCAAGCACACTTTCTCAAGCTAAACCAACGACAGCTAGGGGGGGACAAGGTGACGGCTCAGCGCAAATCAATCTTAACACCGCAACTACAGAAGAACTCCAAACTATTTCTGGCATTGGGGCTAAACGTGCGCAAGATATCATTGATTATCGTGATGCTAATGGTGGTTTCTCATCCGTTGGTGATTTGAAAAATGTTTCTGGCATTGGTGAGAAGACTTTGGAAAAATTAAAATCTGAGGTGACTGTTGATTAAGCATTTCCCTGTCAAGCCAATTCAATTGGCTTTTTTGCTCATTTTGCTCTATTATTTTTGCTTTTCAAAAGGGATTGGGTGTTTGATGTTTCTCTTGCTAGCCTTGCTGTTTTTATGGCAACAGTATGGTTGGAAGGCTTGGTATCAGGTTTCACTGTGTTTGGCTTTTTTTGCGATATTTTTCCTGACTAAGGCTAATCAGACAGAACAGGCTTATCAAGCGGCGCCAACTCAGCTAGCAAAAATCCAGATGGTTCCAGATACGATTTCGGTTAATGGTGATTTGTTATCTTTTCGAGGGAAGGAGGCTGGGCAGACTTACCAAGTTTTTTATATCTTGAAGTCAGAAAAAGAGCAGGAATTTTTTAAAAATCTTAATCAAACAATGCTTTTATCAGGGCAGGTGGATCTAGAAGAGGCAACGCCACAGCGGAATTTTGGTGGTTTTGATTACCGCACTTACCTTAAACATGAAGGCATTTATCGGATTGCTAATCTTTCTTCGATTACTGAAATAAGACAGCAGAGCTCTTTAAGTTTTTTTGAACGACTACATGAACTTAGAAGACAGGCGATTGTCAGTATTCAAAGGAATTTTCCTGCTCCCATGCAACATTACATGACTGGCCTTTTGTTTGGATATTTGGATAAGTCTTTTGATGAGATGAGTGATGTTTATACTAGTTTAGGGATTATTCATCTTTTTGCTCTGTCTGGTATGCAGGTAGGCTTTTTTGTGGCACTTTTTCGTTTTATTATTTTACGTCTTGGGTTACGGCGAGATTATGTGGATATACTGCAAATCCCGTTTTCACTTGTATATGCTGGCTTGACAGGCTTTTCGGTATCAGTGATTCGTAGTTTAATTCAGTCTGCCTTTGCAAATCTTGGTATTAAAAAATTAGATAATCTTGCCTTTACTTTAATGACCCTTTTTATTTTGATGCCAAATTTCCTGCTAACAACAGGAGGAATTCTTTCTTTTACCTACGCTTTCATCCTAAGTTTTATTGATTTTGATGAACTTAGTCATTATCAAAAAATCCTTACAGAATGTTTTGCGATTTCGCTGGGAAGTTTACCGGTTTTGCTATATTTCTTCTCAGTATTTCAACCTTTGTCACTGCTTTTAACAGCTATTTTTTCACTGGCTTTTGATACGCTTATCTTACCTGTTTTGACCTTTGTTTTTCTTTTATCACCTCTGGTTAAAATTACCGCGTTAAATCCATTTTTTGTTTTTTTGGAAACTATCATCAAATTTAGTAAGTTGCTGATTGGCACACCACTTGTTTTTGGCAGACCAAGTCTAGGAATTTTGTTGCTATTACTTTTAATAATAGGACTTCTCTATGACTGTTATCGACACAAAAAAGTGGCCATTTTCCTTTTTAGCATAATAGCTTTGCTATTTTTCCAAATCAAGCATCCGCTCGAAAACGAAGTGACGGTGGTTGACATTGGACAGGGAGATAGCATTTTGGTGCGAGATGTAAAGGGGCAGACGCTGTTAATTGATGTCGGAGGAAAAGTGAGGTTTAGTGAGAAAAAATCGTGGCAAAAGCGCTTAGCTGATAGCAATGCTGAGCGGACATTGATTCCTTATCTGAAAAGTCGAGGAATTGGTAAAATTGATCAGTTAGTTTTGACGCACACGGATACCGACCATATGGGCGATATGCTGGAAGTCGCAAAAGAGCTGAAAATTGGTCAAGTCCTGGTGAGTCCAGGAAGTCTCACAAAGCCAGATTTTGTGGTTAAACTTCGACAAATGAAGACGCCAGTTCACGCAGTTTCTGCAGGAGATAACTTGCCAATTATGGGAAGTCACTTGCAGGTGCTTTATCCAAATGCTGTTGGTGATGGTGGAAATAATGATTCTGTGGTGCTTTATGGTAATCTTCTGGGTAAGAATTTCTTGTTTACTGGAGACTTGGAAGAAGAGGGCGAAGAGCAGATGATGGCAACTTATCCCAATCTGCCAGTCGATGTCTTAAAAGCAGGACATCACGGTTCAAAAGGGTCATCGAGCCCAGAATTTCTAGATCACATTTCACCACAAATGGCTTTGATTTCCGCAGGGCAAAATAACCGTTACAAACACCCTCACCAAGAAACACTTGATCGTTTTCAAAATCAAAATATGACCATTTACCGCACAGACCAACAAGGTGCTATCCGTTTTAGAGGATTAAACCACTGGAAAATTGAAACGGTGAGGTGATTTAAAAGTGACAGCACACGAAAAACAGTAGTCGATTTGTGGCTGTTTTTGTTATAATATCTTTATGATTGCAATCGAAGAAATTGATAAATTACGAAAAGAAAATCTCAGCCTGATTACGGTGGTGACGGGTGAGGATTTGGGACAATATTCTCAGCTCAAAGAGCGCATGATGGAGCGCGTTGGCTATGATAAGGATGATTTGACTTATTCTTATTTTGATATGGCTGAGGTAGATTATCAGGATGCGGAGATGGACCTTGAAAGTTTGCCATTTTTTGCGGACCAAAAGGTGGTTATTTTTGATAATTTGCTTGACATCACGACGGCTAAAAAATCTTATTTGGATGATAAGGAACTCAAACGTTTTGAGGCTTATTTGGAAAATCCTTTGGACACGACACGTTTGATTATTTTTGCCCCAGGAAAATTAGATGGCAAACGTCGCTTGGTGAAAATTCTTAAACGTGATGCTCAGATTTTTGAAGCGAGTGAATTAAAAGAAGCAGAGCTAAAAACGTATTTCCAAAAATTAGCTCACAAAGAGAACTTAGTTTTTGATTCTGGCGTTTTTGAGGCTTTGCTTTTGAAATCCAATTATGATTTCAGCGAGATTTTGAAAAATATTGCCTTTTTGAAATCTTATAAAAAAGATGGTCATATTACTTCAGAAGATATTAATCAAGCCATTCCGAAAACACTTCAGGATAATATTTTTGACTTGACGCAGTTTGTCTTGAATGGCAATATCGACGAGGCGCGTGACTTGATTCGTGATTTGCGTTTGCAAGGCGAAGACGAAATCAAGTTGATCGCTATCATGCTAGGGCAATTTCGTATGTTTTTGCAAGTCAGTATCTTAGCCAGTCAAGGAAAGACAGAGCAGCAGATGGTAGCAACCTTGTCTGATTATCTGGGACGCCGTGTCAATCCTTATCAAGTCAAATTTGCTGTGCGTGATTCACGCACACTGTCAATGACTTTCTTGAAAAAAGCTATTGCTGTTTTGATTGAGACAGATTATGCCATTAAGACAGGAACATATGACAAAGATTACCTCTTTGATGTGGCTATTTTAAAAATTGCTCATGAGCATCATTAAGCATACTTAAAAAAGCAGTCAAATAATTTGCTAGTTAGACTTGATTCTTATAAAATGATGATAAGAAATAATGAAAAGAAAGAAGGTAGCTAGCATGGCTATTATTTTACCCGAATTACCATACGCATACGATGCGCTTGAACCATACATCGATGCAGAAACAATGACATTGCACCATGATAAACATCATGCCACTTATGTAGCAAATGCCAATGCGGCTCTTGAAAAACACCCTGAACTTGGAGATGATTTAGAAGTTATCTTGGCAGATCTTGACAAGATTCCAGCAGATATTCGTCAAGCGGTGATTAACAATGGTGGTGGTGCTCTTAACCACTCACTTTTCTGGGAATTCCTTTCTCCTGAAAAACAAGAGCCGACAGCAGATGTTTTGGCTGCGATTGAAGAAGCTTTTGGTTCATTTGATGAGTTTAAAGCTGTCTTTACAAAAGCTGCAACAACACGTTTCGGTTCAGGTTGGGCATGGCTTGTCGTTAACAAAGATGACAAACTCGAAGTAATCTCAACAGCTAACCAAGACAATCCAATTTCAGAAGGTAAAAAACCAATAATTCATTGGTACTTGATGTTTGGGAACATGCTTACTACCTAAACTACCGTAACGTACGTCCAAACTACATCAAAGCTTTCTTTGAAATCATTAACTGGAATAAAGTTGCTGAGCTTTATGCAGCAGCTAAATAAGTTTAAAATTATCCTCACTATTGGGGATGATTTTTTTGTAATATGATTGTAAAATCTCCTTGATTTTTAGTGAATTATATCTTAAACTATAATTGTTATGAAAAAAAAGGAAAAACATTCAAGCAAAAAGTATAGTGGAAATCGCCGAAAAAACTAAAGATAAGAAAAAAGATTCGTTAAAACAAGACCTTCAAAAAGACACTAATAAAGATGTCAAGAAAGGCAACAAAAAAGAAGTAAAAGAAGATACTAAAAAGACTTCTAAAAAATCAGTAGACCAGAAAGCAACTGAGGAAACAGTAGTACCAGTAGAGCACAAGGAAAAAGAAGCAAAAACTGAAACTTTGGCACTTAGAAGTAAGCGCTCTAAGAAATCTAGATCAAAATCATCTCGTGATGATAAAAAAGCTTATCTTATCTTAGCTTTCCTAGGTGTTTTGGTAATTCTTTTGTTTGTTGCCATGCTTGCTTTAGCAGGACGTGGTAAACAAGCTGGTCACACTGGTGGCCTTGGAAATATCTTCGGATCTAGTTCTAAAGTCACTAAAAAAGAAGACAAAGAAAAAGAGGAAAAGGTAACTCCAACTAATAAATCAGCCGAAGCTAAACAAGCAGTCATGGAAGCAGATGCAGATACTATGTATGGTAATGGCTTGTATTATGATTATGCTAACATGACATTGAACCAAGTAGTTGAAGCATTTATGGCTGACCAAGGTATTGAGTCTAGCCAAATTGCCTTTTCATATAAAAATACCAAGACAAATGAGCAATTCTCTATGAATGATACTCAGCCAATGACTGCAGGATCAACTTATAAATTGCCATTAAACATGCTTGTCATGGATGAGGTTAATAAGGGTAAACTTTCTTTAACTGAACGTTTTGATATTACTAATACTGAGTATGAATACCAAGGTGAACATGATAATTATGTTGCTGCTTTCGGTGGTTCAATGACTATTCCAGAGATGCAAGAATATTCTCTTGTATACTCTGAGAATACTCCTGCCTACGCTTTGGCGGAACGCCTTGGTGGTATGAAAAAATTCTATGGCATGCTCGATAAATACGGTAAATCAAAAGGTGAAGTGAAGACTATCCAAATGCATGGTAATAAGACAACAACAGATTATTACATTCAAGTTTTGGATTATCTCTGGAAACATCAAGATAATTACAAGGATATTCTCCACTACATTGGTGAGTCATTCCCGAATGAGTACTACAAGACATATCTTCCTAATCTGACAATT
>ENA-OPZZ01001771-OPZZ01001771.1-human-gut-metagenome-genome-assembly--contig:-NODE-1771-length-12233-cov-2.503635_pt1 | contig 12233 bp, 12 predicted proteins | sample MGYA00242487_ERZ504511 | MGnify/ENA primary metagenome ERZ504511 (study PRJEB26092, sample SAMD00036241) | human gut metagenome | host: Homo sapiens | study: EMG produced TPA metagenomics assembly of... | reverse complement strand
AGCAGTCTCAGCAGTCCGAAGCCATCGCGACTGTGAATAAGGCCACGCAGGTGCGTGTGGTCAACGCCACAGGAATCCAAGGATATGCAGGTCAGCAGGCCGATGTGCTGCAGACCGCCGGTTACACCAGTGTCGAGGCGACCAATCCGAGCGGCACATTGCCGGCTTCTTCCGTGGTGTGGTATCAGAATGAGACCGATAAGGCCACCGCTGAGGATGTGGCGACCACGCTTGGCATTTCGGCTGTGGAGCAGGTGCAAGGACTCGCCGTTCCCATTACGGTGGTGTTGCTCAACTAGCGTTGTTGATGCGCCCCTGATATCGGCGAGAAATACATCGAAAACTGTGAGCGTTCTCACGCCTATGGAATAATTCGTACCGAAAATGTGCCACTGCGGTTGAGATTGTTCCCTCGTCACTGTACAATCGTCATCTAGTCGCGAGGTAGGGGGAGCGCGATGCGGTTCTTTCTACGTTCCCTATAGGTTTTGTGTCGCGACGCCCAAGGGAACAAAGGAAAGACCAGATATGGCACAAGGTACCGTGAAGTTCTTCCTTGCCAAGAAGGGGTTCGGGTTTATCCAGCCGGACGACGGCGGCGAGGACGTTTTCGTGCACTACGCGGAAATCAAGGACGACGGCAGCACCAATAAGTTCAAAATGCTGTACGAGGGCGATCGCGTGGAGTATACGCCCGCTTCGTCCGGCAAAGGCACGCAGGCAAAGGATGTTGTCAAGCTGTCTTCGGGTGAAGCCCGCTCCGAGTGAGCAACACGCACGCAAGGATGTGCATTGAAGGCCCTGACCGTTTCGACGGTTGGGGCTTTTTCATGCCCAAAGCGCAATCGCCGCCGATGGTGTTGGCACTCGGCGGGCGCGAGTGCTAATGTCTGGGTTAGCACTCGGAGGTCGAGAGTGATAATCGGCAGCTGACGGCTGGTCGTCACGACTCGACGCTTGCGAGTGATAACCGGTATACCTAGCCATTTGGAGGAATACGCAACCATGGCAAAGATCATCTCTTATGATGAGGAAGCCCGTCAGGGCATGCTGGAGGGCCTTGACAAGCTCGCCAACACCGTCAAGGTCACTCTGGGCCCGAAGGGCCGCAACGTCGTGCTCGACAAGACCTACGGCGCTCCGACCATCACCAACGATGGCGTGTCCATCGCCAAGGAAATCGACCTTGAAGACCCGTACGAGCGCATCGGCGCCGAGCTGGTCAAGGAAGTCGCCAAGAAGACCGACGACGTCGCCGGTGACGGCACCACCACTGCAACCGTGCTCGCTCAGTCCCTGGTTCACGAGGGTCTGAAGAACGTGGTCGCCGGCTCCAACCCGATCGCCCTGCGTCGCGGCATCGAGAAGGCCACCGAGGTCATCGTCAAGGAACTCGTCGCTGCCGCCAAGGACGTCGAGACCAAGGACCAGATCGCTGCTACCGCCACCATCTCCGCCGCTGACCCTGAGGTCGGCGAGAAGATCGCTGAGGCTCTGGACAAGGTCGGCCAGGACGGCGTTGTGACCGTTGAAGACAACAACCGCTTCGGCCTGGACCTCGACTTCACCGAGGGCATGCGTTTCGACAAGGGCTACATCGCCCCGTACTTCGTCACCAACGCTGACGACCAGACCGCAGTGCTCGAAGAGCCGTACATCCTGCTGACCTCCGGCAAGGTCTCATCCCAGCAGGACATCGTGCACGTGGCCGAGCTGGTCATGAAGACCGGCAAGCCGCTGCTGATCATCGCTGAGGACGTCGACGGCGAAGCACTGCCGACCTTGATCCTGAACAACATCCGTGGCACCTTCAAGTCCTGCGCCGTCAAGGCCCCGGGCTTTGGCGACCGTCGCAAGGCCATGCTGCAGGATATGGCCATCCTGACCGGTGCTCAGGTTGTCTCCGACGAACTGGGCCTGAAGCTCGAGTCCGTCGACACCTCCGTGCTCGGCCACGCCAAGAAGGTCATCGTCTCCAAGGACGAGACCACCATCGTTCAGGGCGCTGGCTCCAAGGAAGACATCGACGCTCGCGTGGCCCAGATCCGCGCTGAGATCGAGAACACCGACTCCGATTACGACCGTGAGAAGCTGCAGGAGCGTCTGGCCAAGCTGGCTGGCGGCGTGGCTGTCATCAAGGTCGGCGCTGCCACCGAGGTCGAGGCCAAGGAGCGCAAGCACCGCATCGAAGATGCCGTGCGTAACGCCAAGGCCGCCATCGAGGAAGGCCTGCTGCCTGGCGGTGGCGTGGCCCTCGTTCAGGCTGCGCCAAGGCCGAGAAGACCGAGGCCCGTCACCTCCCTGACCGGCGAAGAGGCTACCGGTGCCGCCATCGTGTTCCGCGCCATCGAGGCCCCGATCAAGCAGATCGCCGAGAACGCCGGCGTGTCCGGTGACGTGGTCATCAACACCGTCCGCTCCCTGCCTGATGGCGAAGGCTTCAACGCCGCCACCGACACCTACGAAGACCTGCTGGCCGCCGGTGTGACCGACCCGGTCAAGGTGACCCGCTCCGCTCTGCAGAACGCCGCCTCCATCGCTGGTCTGTTCCTGACCACCGAGGCCGTCGTTGCCAACAAGCCGGAGCCGAAGCCTGCTGCCCCGGCCGCCGGTGCCGACATGGCTACTGATCCGCAACGATCGCTAGCTGATTGAGCTGAAAGGGGACTCCTTCGGGAGTCCCCTTTTTGTATTCCAGCCCCCTCAGGGAGGAGAGCCAAGAAACTAGCTGGCAAACAGGCGCGAAGCTTGGATTTCGGCGTCAGCGTACACGGTGGAGGCTTGCGCCAGCGAGCGTTGGATGGACTCGAGTGAGGCCTCCATCTGCTGTTGGGCCGAACGCCACTGTTCGGCTACCGCGGTGAACTGGGTGGCCGCCGAACCTCGCCATGCGTCCTGCAAGGCATTGAGATTGGTGTACATGCCGCCCACGGCCTGCCTGATTTGCGAGATCGAAGTGGCCACTGCGGCCGAGGATGATTGGATTCGCTCGGAATCTACCTGATATTGGGGCATCGTTGCTCCTTTTCTAGAGAGTTAATGGTATGTATGGCGGCCGCTTGCCAATACCGGCCGTTAAGGTGGAGGATATGTCAACAACGAATCGGGAAGACGGAAAAACAACTATTGTGGTCCTAGCTTCGGAGCCGTCCTATTCGGCCTTCGGGAATATGGTCCGAAAATGGCTTGTTTGCGCCATTTGCGCCCTTGCTGCAGTAGCGATGAACGCAATGTGGATAACCGCAAATGCCTATGGGGATAACTCAGGCGACAGCTCTGACAGCTCCAGCAGCAGCACCGACAGCGGCGTGACCATCACCGAGAACATCACGGATACGGAAAATCTCCTGGGCTCCCATGCGGCCGAAGTCACGGATGCCATCGCCAAAACCGAGAAGGAAACCGGTGTACACGTGCATCTGCTGTATCTTTCCAGTTTCAATAGTCAACAGAAACCGGGAGACTGGGCGGCAACCGTGATGGAGTCCATGAATCCCAAGCCGAACACAGTGATGCTTGCCGTGGCCTCGAATGACGGCAACCTGGTGGTCGTCGTGTCCAAGAACTCCGATAAGTGGCTTCTCGATAACAAAACCGTCGATAAGCTATCCGAAGCCGCACAGCAGCCGTTACTGGAAAACCCGCCGAGCTGGTCTGGCGCGGCAACGGCAATGATGGATCAAATCGTGAAATCCAAAAAAGCCTCCACCTCATCGTCCACGGTGATCGTAGGCATAATCATCATGGGTGTGGTATTGGTGGCGCTGGTCATCATCATCGTGGTCATGGTGGTGATTCATCGGCGCAAGGAGATCAAGAAGGATTCCAAGGCCGAACTCCAAGATGACATTCAGGAAACGCCCAGAAGAGCGCGACACTCTAGGAAACATGAGTAAGCCTATTGAAGCATCGATTGTTGTTGTCGACGACGAGCCGTCCATCCGAGAACTGCTGGTCGCTTCCCTGCACTTCGCCGGATTCGAGGTAAACACCGCCGCTTCCGGTTCCGAAGCCATTGAGGTTATCGAAAAAGTGCAGCCTGACCTCATCGTGTTGGACGTCATGCTGCCTGACATCGATGGATTCACCGTCACCCGTCGCATCCGCCAGGAAGGCATTAACGCCCCTGTGCTGTTTCTCACCGCTCGTGACGACACCCAAGACAAGATCATGGGCCTGACCGTCGGCGGTGACGATTACGTCACCAAGCCGTTCAGCCTCGAGGAAGTCGTGGCTCGCATCCGCGCCATTCTGCGCCGTACCCGCGAACAGGTGGAAGACGACCCGATTATTCGCGTCGCCGACTTGGAAATCAACGAGGACTCCCACGACGTGACCCGTGCAGGGCAGCCGGTTGACCTGAGCCCTACCGAATACAAGCTGCTGCGCTACCTGATGGACAACGAGGGCCGAGTACTGTCCAAGGCACAGATTCTCGACCATGTCTGGCAATACGACTGGGGCGGCGACGCAGCCATCGTCGAATCGTACATCTCCTACCTGCGCAAGAAAGTCGACGGCATCGAGGTCGACGACGGCGAAGGCGGCAAGCGCAAGGTGACTCCGCTGATCGAAACCAAGCGCGGCATCGGATACATGATTCGCGAACCGAAGAACTAATCGCCTCCATCCATAACGTATCGCAATCTCATGAGTATCCCCGATAAGCAGTCAGGCGGCGTACCGCCGAGCAGCACGCCGAACGCCGCCCCGAACACGAATCCCATGCCTGCAATGTCGCCGTTCGCCGCCCATTTCCAAGAGCAGCGCGAGCGTAAGAAAAACATGCTGATGCGGCATATCGACCGTATCTCGTTGAGCAGCAAGCTGGTGGCCTGCACCATCGCCGTGCTGCTCATCGGCGTGTCGGTGATTTCCTTCTCCATCCGCGCGTTGGTGAACAACTACATGCTGCAGAAAACCGACACCCAGTTAAGCTCGCAAAGCCAACTGGTGGTCAACAATATCGATCTGCTGTCAAAAAATGACTCATCGGGGCCGAACTCGTACTTTCTGCAGATTCAATACACCGACGGAACCAAAGACAAAGAAGGCAATCCTCTGGTCGTGACTCCGCTGATGCCGCAGATGCAGGACGGTATCGTATCGGTGCCGATTCTGCCTACCTATGGCGATACCAATGGCATCACGCTCGGTCAAGCATTCACTACGCAGGCGGTGGCCAAGCAGATCATTACGGTGCAGTCCGACAGTGCGGACAACCAGAACGATTCGGCCAACGGAAACTCCAATTCCTCTGACACCATCACCAAGGTACTGGCCAACCCCACTGTCAATGCCAACCATGCCGCCATCGTCACGGCGAGGGCACCATGGCGTATTCTGCCGGTGACCTTCCAACAAAACGGCAAGGACCGGGCCGTGGTGTACATCGGCTTGTCGCTGGCCGACCAGATCGACACCGTCAAAACACTCACCCGATACTGCATTGTGGTCGGCATCGCCGTGGTGCTGCTCGGCGGCTCCCTGTCCACGCTGATCATCCAGCACACGATGACGCCGCTGAAGCGCATCGAGAAGACCGCCGCGAAAATTGCAGCCGGCGACCTGAGCCAACGTATTCCTTCCGCGCCGGAAAACACCGAGGTCGGCTCCCTGGCCGCCTCGCTGAACTCCATGCTCACCCGAATAGAATCCAGTTTCCATGAGCAGGAGGAGACCACCGACAAGATGAAACGGTTCGTCTCCGACGCCAGCCATGAGCTGCGCACCCCGTTGGCCGCCATCCATGGCTATGCGGAGCTGTATAAGATGCAGCGCGATATGCCTGGTGCCTTGGAGCGTGCGGACGAGTCCATCGAACATATCGAACGGTCCAGCCAGCGCATGACTGTTCTTGTTGAGGATCTGCTGTCTTTGGCCCGTCTCGATGAGGGGCGCGGCATCGATATGACCGGCACGGTGAAACTCTCGTCGCTGGTCACCGACGCCGTCGACGATTTGCATGCGCTCGACCCGGACCGTGCCGTTCGCCGCATGCAGATTTCCCTCGAACCGGCGCGCGATTTGAACCATCCCGCCGAATTCAGCCTTGCCGAAGGCGATTGGCCTGAGGTCGTACTGCCCGGTGATGCCTCTCGACTGCGCCAGGTGGTGACCAACATCGTGGGCAACATCCACCGCTACACGCCTGCCGATTCGCCCGCTGAAGCCGCGCTCGGTGTGATGCCGGCCGCCATCGATCCAAGACAGCTCGCCCGCATGCCCGCCAGCGACGCGTCAATGCGGCGGTTCATCGACGCTGCCGAAGTAGGTGCCTCGATGCAGACCGGCTATCGATATGCCGTATTGCGTTTCGTGGACCATGGCCCCGGCGTGCCGCCTGAATCGCGCTCGAAGATTTTCGAACGCTTCTACACCGCGGACCCATCCCGTGCCCGCGAAAAGGGCGGTACTGGTTTGGGCATGGCCATCGCGCAATCCGTGGTCAAAGCACATCACGGCTTTATCTGCGCCACCGGCACCGATGGGGAGGCCTGACCTTCACCGTGGTGCTGCCGATTGAGCAGATCGCCGCTCCTGAGCCCAAGCAGTCCACCGGCAAAACCAAGGACGCCAAACAGAAGACTTCTTGGTTCAGCTCTGAGCGTAAGACTCAGGCGACTCAGCCCAAAGCGTGAGGTCAAGCCCTGTGAGGTAAACTGTACCTTCGGTTTACTATTTCCATTGAGGATTAAGGAAGGTTCGCAATGCCCACCGGTCGAGTTCGTTGGTTTGACGCAGCCAAGGGTTATGGCTTCATCACCAGTGAGGAAGGCAAGGACGTGTTCCTGCCGGCTCAGGCCCTACCCACTGGCGCCACCACGTTGCGCAAGGGGGCCAAGGTGGAGTATTCCGTGGTGGACGGCCGTCGTGGGCCGCAGGCCATGGATGTTCGCCTGATCGCCTCCGCTCCCAGCTTGGTCAAGGCCACCCGCCCGAAGGCGGATGACATGGCCGCCATCTGCGAGGACCTCATCAAGATGCTTGATGCGGCCGGCAATACGTTGCGCCGTCACCGTTACCCATCTGCTGCCGACAGCAAAAAGCTGGCCACGTTGCTGCGTGCGGTGGCGGATCAATTCGATGTACAGGACTGATCTGATCTATGACTGATACCACCGAAACCATCGTGACACCGGACCCTCACGCCATCGCGCGCGCCGTGCTGCTCGAAGTGGCCGACGAGAGCGATCAGGTGGGGGATTTCGTTACCTCATATGATCTTGAGGATCACGTCACTGACTTCCGCTTCGCCGCGAATATCCGTGGCTACGAAGGATGGCAATGGTCGGTGACGCTGTATCACGACGAGGAGATCGACTCCTGGACCGTCAACGAATCCTCCTTGATCCCCACTGAGGGCGCGTTGATGCCGCCCAAGTGGATTCCTTGGAAGGATCGCCTCGAGCCCACGGATCTGGCTCCCACCGATTCGATCGGTACCGATCCGGATGACGAGCGCATCGAGGAAGGCGAAGTCGAGGAATCCTCGCTGCAGGATGTCAACGACGCCGTCGAGACCTTCCGACTGACCCGCCGTCACGTGCTGACCTCGCTGGGCCGCGCGCAGGCTGCCAAGCGTTGGTATGAAGGTCCGCGAGGCCCCAAAGCGTTGAGCACCAAAACCGCCGAAGGCAACCTGTGCTCCACCTGTGGTTTCTTCGTGCCGCTCGCGGGCGAACTCGACCGTATGTTCGGCGTGTGCGCCAACAAGTGGAGTCCGGATGACGGCCGCGTGGTTTCCTTGGACCACGGCTGCGGCGAGCATTCCGAAATCGAACCTCCCGAGCCAAGCCAGCTGTGGGTGCAGTCCAAGCCCGCTTTCGACGATCTGCATATCGACGTGGTGGCCAACCGTCCGCGCAAGCAGGAGCCGGCTGCCCAGGACGAGGCCGAAGGCGAAACCGACAAGACAGGCGAGCCTGCCGGCGATGATATCGAAGCACAGAAGACTGTTGACGGGAACGCCGTCGATACTGAGCCCGCTGAGGGGACGGCAGGTGACGGGACCTCGCAATCCCAGTCTGCCGGTGATGAGTCCGTTGCACAGAACGCATCCGATTCCGTTGTGGATGTTGATGCAGCTGATTCCAGCGACGAGTCCAAGTCTGATGCTGACGACGAGGCCACCGAAGAGGATATCCTCAACAACACCGTTGCCGATGATGATGAGGATGATGAGATGGACGACGAAGAGGATAACGCTCGTCCTTCAGACGATGTGGCTCCTGAACTCGAAACCGTCATCGATCTCATCGAGCAGCTGCGCCAGAACAGGGCGGACGAAGAATAAACTCCGAATTCCGCGAAAAGTAGATGGTGATGGGGTTGCAGGAATAAAGAATTCCTCCCTGCAAACCCATCACCGAGGCGTGCGTTAGCACTCCATGCCGATTTCGGTGAATCAGTGCACCACGGTCACCGTGCATTCGGCGAAGTTCACGATCTGGCGGGACACCGATCCCAGGAAGTGCGCGTCCAGCCCGGACAGGCCACGCGAGCCGACCACCAGATGGCTGGCGTACCGCGAGGCCGCGATCAGACCTTTGGATGCGGGAATATGGAAGGCGTTTGTGCTGACCTTGACGCCATCGGGAATCCGGGCCTTGGCCATCAGCTCAGAGAGAATCTCCTCGGCGCGGCGCTGACCGACCTTCACCGGTGCCACGGCGTTCTCATAGCCCGGAATAACGCCCAAATCCTTGAGCTGCCAGCAGAACATCACATGCAGCGGCGCGTCGTGCAGTCGTGCTTCTTCCAGTGCGAAATCGAACGCACGGCGGGAAGTCTCGGAACCATCCACACCAACCACCACCGGGCGGCGAGCCTCCTCAACCACCGGCTGAGGCTGCGTGTAGTGAACGGGCTTGTCTCCCGGAGTCAGGGCGTTGGCAATGGCCTCGGTCACGGTCTCATCCTCGCTGCCGGCGATGCGCACCACGGTCACCGGCACTTCGGCGGCCTCGGCCAGCGAAGCGGACAGGGACCCCATGAACCAGCGGGCCATACGGCTCAGCGAGCGGCGGCCGACCACGATCTGCTGCGAATCATGGCCGATCTGCAGCAGGGCCGAAGTACCGGAGGCCTTCACCGAGGTGAGCTTCAGATTCGCCGGATCGAAGTCGATGCCTGCAGCGGCCTTGTCGACCCACACACGCAGCTCGTTGGCAATATCGTGGCGGACCTTGGCCCAGGCCTCGTCGCTGTCCGGTTCGGACCCCATATCCCAGGAATGCGTCCAGCCAAACACGGCGTTGACGCTCTGACCGGTTAACGAGGCCTCCTCAAGCGCCACTTCAGCGCGGCAAAGGATTCATCGGAACCATCCACACCGACAACGATGTCGGGCTTGGTTGCAGCTTCACTCATTTCGAGCCTCCTTGTAATCGACTACGGGTGAATCTAGAACCAGCATATCGTTTTCTTCTCCTCTCACGGCGCAATTCGTGGAATCCGATGAATAAACGTCATCGTGAATCGGTAGAGTAGGACGGAATGTCAATTGAGGAAGGACAAGCATGTTCGAACGGTTTACCGACCGTGCACGGCGCGTGATCGTGTTGGCGCAGGAAGAGGCGAGGGCCCTTCAGCACAACTACATCGGCACCGAACACCTGCTGCTCGGCCTGATCCGCGAAGGTGAGGGTGTAGCCGCCAAGGCACTCGCCTCGAAGGGCGTGGAGCTGGATGCCACCCGCAAGCAGGTTGAAGAAATGATCGGCAAGGGCAACGCGGCTCCGAACGGGCACATCCCCTTTACTCCGCACGCCAAGCAGGTGTTGGAGTTTTCGCTGCGTGAAGCCCTGCAGCTGGGCCACAGCTACATCGGCACCGAGCACATCCTGCTCGGCCTGATTCGCGAAGGCGAAGGCGTGGGCACCCAGGTGCTCATCAAGATGGACGTCGATCTGGGGCGAGTGCGTAGCGCGACCATCGATATGATTCGCGGCAACTCCGGCACCGGCACCGGTGACGGCAAGGGCGACTGCACGCCGGCGGCGTGACGGACAAGCAGAACAAGTCCGGTTCCGCCATTCTCGACCAGTTCGGCCGCAACCTGACCGCCGAAGCCGCCGAAGGCAAGTTGGATCCGGTCATCGGCCGTACTAACGAGATCGAGCGCGTTATGGTCGTGCTCTCCCGCCGCACCAAGAACAACCCGGTGCTGATTGGCGAGCCTGGCGTGGGCAAGACCGCTGTGGTCGAAGGACTGGCCCAGAAGATTCAGGCCGGCGATGTGCCGGAGACCTTGAAAGGCAAGCAGGTCTACTCGCTGGATCTTGGTTCCATGGTGGCCGGTTCCCGTTACCGTGGTGATTTCGAGGAGCGTCTGAAGAAGGTCCTGAAGGAAATCAAGACCCGCGGCGACATCGTGCTGTTCATCGACGAGATCCACACCATCGTGGGTGCCGGCTCTGCCGACGGCGCACTGGGTGCCTCCGATATGCTGAAGCCGATGCTGGCCCGTGGCGAGCTGCAGACCATCGGCGCCACCACCACCGACGAGTACCGCAAGTACATCGAGAAGGACGCGGCGCTGGAACGCCGATTCCAGCCCATCCAGGTGCATGAGCCGACCATCGCCGAGACCATTGAAATCTTGAAGGGCCTGCGTTCTCGCTACGAGAACCACCATCACGTGACCATCACCGATGGTGCGTTGCAGTCTGCCGCAGAGCTTTCCAGCCGCTATATTCAGGATCGCAACCTGCCGGATAAGGCCATCGATTTGATCGACGAGGCCGGCGCCCGCCTGCGCATCAAGCGTCTGACCGCACCGCCCGAGCTCAAGGAGCTTGACGACAAGATCGCCAAGATCGCCGCCGACAAGGACGAGGCCATCAAGGGGCAGGACTTCGAGAAGGCCGCCGAACTGCGCGACAACCAAGAGAAGTTGGAAGCCGAGCGCAAGGCGAAGGAAGATTCCTGGCGCGAAGGCGAGTCCGACGTCAAGATGGTCGTGGATGAGGACGTGATCGCCGAGGTCATCAGCTCCACCACCGGTATCCCGGTGTTCAAGCTGACTCAGGCCGAGTCCAAGAAACTGCTCAACATGGAAGCCGAACTGCACAAGCGCATCATCGGCCAGGACGAGGCGGTTTCCGCCCTGTCCCGCTCTATCCGCCGTACTCGCGTGGGTCTGAAGGACCCGAAGCGCCCGTCCGGTTCGTTCATCTTCGCCGGCCCCACCGGCGTCGGCAAGACCGAGCTGGCCAAGACGCTCGCCGAATTCCTGTTCGACGATGAGGACGCGCTGATTCGCGTGGATATGTCCGAGTTCTCCGAGAAGTACGCGGCTTCGCGACTCTTCGGTGCGCCTCCGGGATACGTCGGCTACGAGGAAGGCGGCGAGCTCACCGAAAAGGTGCGCCGCAAGCCGTTCTCCGTGGTGCTGTTCGACGAGATCGAAAAGGCTCATCCGGACATCTTCAACACGTTGCTGCAGGTGCTCGATGACGGCCACCTGACCGACGGTCAGGGCCGCAAGGTGGACTTTAAGAACACCATCATCATCCTGACCACCAACCTCGGTACGCGAGACATCGCCAAGGCCGCCAACACGGGCTTCAACCTAGGTGCCAACAACGAGTCCAGCTACCAGCGCATGAAGGACCAGGTCAGCTCCGAATTGAAGCAGCAGTTCCGCCCGGAGTTCCTGAACCGTCTGGACGACATCATCGTCTTCAAGCAGCTCACCGAGCCGCAGGTGCGCCAGATCGTGGATCTGGACGTCAAGCAGCTCAACGACCGCCTGTTCGACCGTCATATGTCGCTCGAACTCACCGACGCCGCCAAGGATCTGCTCGCGCAGAAGGGCTTCGACCCGCTGCTCGGTGCCCGTCCGCTGCGCCGCGTGATTCAGCGCGACATCGAGGACGCCATCTCCGAGAAGATCCTGATGGGCGATCTCGAAGACGGTCAGCGCGTGATTGTGGATGCGGAAGGCGAGGGTATCCTCGGCGAATTCACCTTCAAGGGTGAGGAGTTCGAGGAGCCGGCCGCCGCCGATAAGCCCGCCGAAGACGGTGCCGCCACTGATGGCGAGACTCCAGCCGACGCCACTCCGGCCACTGAGCCGGCCGAATCCGCTCCCGCCGATTCCGGTGACGCTCCGCAGGAGTAGTCCGTTTCGATAGCGTAGCTAGCGCATACCAGCAAAGCTCCCCTTGACAGGGGAGCTGTCAGCGAAGCTGACTGAGGGGTAGACCTGCGCACACATGATGTGCACG
>ENA-OPZZ01001768-OPZZ01001768.1-human-gut-metagenome-genome-assembly--contig:-NODE-1768-length-12249-cov-2.459248_pt1 | contig 12249 bp, 9 predicted proteins | sample MGYA00242487_ERZ504511 | MGnify/ENA primary metagenome ERZ504511 (study PRJEB26092, sample SAMD00036241) | human gut metagenome | host: Homo sapiens | study: EMG produced TPA metagenomics assembly of... | reverse complement strand
ACCATCGATAAAGCTGTTTACCGTCGCTTCGTCGTAGTTGGTGGTAAATGAAGTGGTTAGCCACAGGCCGAAGGACCACGCGGGCGGCAGCGCCGGACGACCAGTAAAGCGGGTATAACGATCAAGTACCGCTTTCGACGTCGGGCCGTCGATAACAAAGTATTCGAGATATTCACTCTCAACGCTGAACTGCACTTTGGAGACTTTCTCCGATCCCACTTCAAAAGAGACACACTGGGGATGATTGACCAGTACCCCATAACCACGGTTAGTCATGTAGAACGGGATATTTTTATACGCCTGTTCAGTACTTGTGCCGCCGTCCCGGTTCCAGGTCTCTACCGTCTGGCCATTGCGCACCAGGGCAGTAAAGCGCTCTCCCAGACCGTAAACTGTTTCGCCAACGCCAAGATCAAGCCGCTCAAACATATAATTGCGTTGATTATTCGTGTCCTGCACGTAGCCATTATTTTTCACCTGACTACCGGTAATACGTTCGCCGTTGCGCAGAAAATCCAGTGACCAGAACTCACCTTTGCTGACACGCGCGCTTAAGTTGCCACTTTTAAACTCAGCATAACGTTCTGTGTTTTCGATTGTGACCTTCACGTCCTGCAAAATATTGAGCGGATAATGAGGACCGTTATTCAGCGCCCCCTGAAAATGCTCAATCCGCACACCGACAATACCTTCCTGTGGGGAGAAAAAGCGCAGCGTAAATAAAGGCGTATCAAGCTGCCAGGTACGTTCACGCACATCACGGGGGGCAGCATAGACCACCATTTCATTACCCTGCTGTTCAACCTCGAATACCTGAAGCGGGTGAATCAAATTGAGGCCAGGTTGAATCAACCAGTTTCCATCGCTAATTTTCATTGCCGTTCCTTAGTTCTGCACTTCTTGAGAGGTGAATTGTTGCTGGCAACGGCGTTTACCCTGAGCCAGCTGTTCCATAACGGTTTTCAGATTGTGCGTCGTGAGTGAGTAGTAGCGTTTAGCGATAATCGCGCTCAGCAAATAACAGATCGCCGGAACAATCGTGAATAGCGCAATAATGATGCTAATCGTGGCGCTGTTCTGCGCTTTTTCTGCCGCATCATATCCGCCATAAGCCAGCATCCAGCCGATAAGAGCGCCGCCGAAGGCCAACCCCAGTTTGAGCACAAACAGCGTGCCAGCAAAACTGATCCCGGTCAGGCGTTTACCATTGCACCACTCGCCGTAGTCGACGGTATCGGACATCATTACCCACTGGATAGGTGTCACCAGTTGATGCAACACACCAATCACGAAGATGAAGACAAACATAGTGATGCTGGCCTGCATGGGAACAAAGAACATCGCGAGGCTAATCACTGCCAGCAGGGCGTTCGTCCACCAGAAGATAGTGACTTTACATTTCCAGTCGGTCAGAGGTTTTGCCAGTGCGGAACCAATCAGGTTACCCACGCAATAAGTGGTGAGAAAAGCGACAAACACTTCCGGCGTGCCCAAAATCCATGTGACGTAATACATCATCGCCCCACCGCGTACGCACACCGCCAGGATATTGAAAATGGTTAGTAAACCGACAATCCGCCACTGGTCGTTTTGCCAGATATCACGTAAATCTTCCCGCATAGACGTTGTTGTAGGTGGTGCTTCAACGCGTTCTTTAGTGGTGAAGAAACAAAATGCCAGCATCATGAATGCCACCACGGAAAGGACCGCGATACCGCCCTGGAAACCGAGTGGTTTATTATCACCGCCAATTAAATTAACCAGTGGCATCATCAGAACAGTAGAAAGCATGCCTCCCGCGGTCGCCAGCACAAAACGCCAGGATTGCAGCGAGATACGCTGAGTCGGGTCATTGGTGATTACACCACCCAATGCGCAGTAAGGGATATTGACGACGGTATAAAGTAAGGTAAGTAGGGTGTAAGTAATTGCTGCATAGATCATTTTGCCGTTCATACTGAGATCTGGCGTGCTATAGGCCAGTACACAGACGATCCCGAATGGCAGTGCGCCAAACAGTACCCACGGACGAAATTTACCCCAGCGAGAGCGCGTTCGATCGGCCAACAACCCCATGCAAGGATCGGAAATCGCATCCAGTGCACGAGCGACCAAAAACATGGTTCCGACAAAACCGGCAGGAATGCCAAAAATATCGGTATAAAAGAACATCATATATAACATTACGTTATCGAAAATAATGTGGCTGGCGGCGTCTCCCATGCCATAACCAATTTTCTCTTTAACGGACAACACTTCACTCTTCATCTGCTTTTCCTTGATGCTATAGGGGTGCTGAGACCGATAACGCATTTTGTAAACCATCCCTGTGAGAGCGAATATTCCGATATCTGGTTATTAATTTATGATTCTTGTTTTATGTGATCGTGGTAGCGTTAATTCCGCTCATATATCATTGTAAAATATGGGTTTTATATGAACTATAATGCTTTCGTGATAATACGCTGCGTGTATTAGGCGGAAAAAACTGATCTGGGGGATGTAGAAACTCAAGGAAGTAGCTATAATGCGCCCCGCCTCCATGTAGCAATCGAGGCGCGGAAGATCGTCGTCTCCGGTGAGGCGGCTGGACTTCAAATCCAGTTGGGGCCGCCAGCGGTCCCGGGCAGGTTCGACTCCTGTGATCTTCCGCCAAAATGCCTCTCCTGACGTTCTCCAACCCCTTGTAATACTGTCAATCCAGATATTTTCTACTGCTCAATATTCAATCGGCTTCAGGAATACCTGGTCTAAGGTTTTGTGATGGACGATGAGCGGCTGAAGAATCCGCCTGTCGGTTCTTCTGTCCTCGAACGCATCCGCGATATGCGCGCCAGCATGTGCCGTGTTTATTTGCAGGTGATTTGCCCCCTGCTGGCTCTCAGCCAACTGTATCGCCATTAAGGTGAAGATGTTGTTTTACTCGCCCCAGAACACCCTTTTTTATACGACTATTCTATTCCTTTAACAGCTGGCGAAAAAAACTGACCTATAAACTTCACCAATAATCAGACTGCCATCAAGATTAATTTGTTCATTTAATATATCAAATCAACTTGTTTTATTTTTACTATCAAAAATAGCTCATTGCCTTACTATAATTAATATATAAATTCGGTGATTAATTCTTAACATGCTTTTTCTAATAATCTCAATTGCTGGCCCTATAATATTGCGCTAGCATTGTTTTCTGGTTGTATCAGCGATACTCAAAAATTCTTAATACAATACTCATTCGACTGGTACTTATTTGTAACTCAGTTATATTTTGTCGCCCGGTGATTCAGAAGAATGCAAAAAAACGGCTACCACTCCATCAAAAATACTTGACCTCACTGCCGCGGCATTTTTACTTGTCGCCTTTCTGACGGGTATTGCGGGCGCTCTTCAGACTCCTACCCTAAGTATATTCCTCGCAGATGAACTGAAAGCCCGTCCTATAATGGTAGGTTTTTTCTTCACCGGTAGCGCTATTATGGGAATTCTGGTCAGTCAATTTCTGGCAAGGCACTCCGATAAACAAGGCGACCGTAAATTACTGATTCTGCTATGTTGCTTATTTGGAGTGCTGGCCTGCACGCTTTTTGCGTGGAATCGCAACTACTTCATTCTCCTCTCAACGGGCGTACTTCTGAGTAGTTTTGCTTCCACCGCAAACCCGCAAATGTTCGCCCTCGCCCGTGAACACGCCGACAGAACAGGCCGTGAGACGGTTATGTTCAGTACATTTTTACGTGCTCAGATCTCGCTTGCCTGGGTTATCGGGCCACCGCTTGCTTATGAACTGGCAATGGGATTTAGTTTTAAAGTGATGTATCTCACCGCTGCCATCGCATTTGTTGTTTGCGGACTGATAGTCTGGTTGTTTTTGCCATCAATACAAAGAAATATTCCTGTCGTTACCCAACCCGTAGAAATTTTACCCTCCACCCACAGGAAGCGGGATACGCGGCTACTTTTTGTGGTCTGTTCAATGATGTGGGCGGCGAATAATCTCTACATGATAAATATGCCGCTATTTATTATTGATGAACTGCATCTAACCGATAAACTGGCTGGAGAAATGATTGGTATCGCTGCCGGTCTGGAAATTCCGATGATGTTAATCGCAGGCTATTACATGAAACGTATTGGCAAGCGGCTATTAATGCTCATTGCTATCGTGAGTGGAATGTGTTTTTACGACAGCGTACTCATGGCGACGACTCCGGCGGTTGAGCTGGAATTGCAAATTCTTAATGCCATCTTCCTTGGTATTCTCTGTGGTATCGGCATGCTTTATTTTCAGGACTTGATGCCTGAAAAAATAGGCTCTGCGACAACGTTATATGCAAATACTTCACGCGTCGGCTGGATTATCGCCGGCTCTGTTGACGGAATTATGGTTGAAATCTGGAGCTACCATGCGTTGTTCTGGCTGGCGATAGGGATGTTGGGTATTGCGATGATTTGCCTGCTGTTTATTAAAGATATTTAGCTCACCAGTCTGGGCTAAGAAAAATCGGCGTGGCGCAAACAGAGCCATCCTCGCCATTTTTGCTATCATGCCTGCATACATAAACGACAAAACAGTATGCAGAGGGAAAAATGGGTTCCACCAGAAAGGGGATGCTGAACGTTCTGATTGCCGCCGTGTTGTGGGGAAGTTCAGGGGTCTGCGCGCAATACATCATGGAGCAAAGCCAGATGTCGTCGCAGTTTTTGACTATGACGCGTTTGATATTCGCCGGTTTGATTCTACTGACGCTGTCATTTGTTCATGGCGATAAAATCTTTTCTATTATTAACAATCATAAAGATGCCATTAGCCTGCTGATTTTTTCCGTGGTTGGCGCGCTAACTGTACAGCTCACTTTTTTGCTAACCATCGAAAAATCGAACGCAGCCACGGCAACGGTGCTGCAATTCCTCTCACCGACGATTATCGTCGCCTGGTTCTCACTGGTGCGTAAATCGCGCCCGGGCATTCTGGTTTTCTGCGCTATTTTGACATCGCTGGTCGGGACTTTTTTATTGGTGACACACGGTAATCCGACGTCATTATCGATCTCTCCTGCCGCGTTGTTCTGGGGCATTGCCTCGGCATTTGCTGCTGCATTCTATACCACCTATCCCTCAACGCTAATTGCCCGCTATGGCACGTTACCAGTCGTCGGCTGGAGTATGCTGATTGGCGGTCTGATTCTGTTGCCTTTTTATGCCAGACAAGGAACAAACTTTGTCGTTAACGGCAGTTTGATTCTGGCGTTTTTTTATTTGGTGGTCATTGGTACGTCCCTGACATTTAGTCTGTACCTGAAAGGAGCACAATTAATTGGCGGTCCAAAAGCCAGCATTTTGAGCTGTGCAGAACCATTAAGTAGCGCGCTACTCTCTTTGCTGTTGCTGGGGATCACGTTCACATTACCGGACTGGCTGGGAACGCTGCTGATTCTGTCATCGGTGATTTTGATTTCAATGGATTCCCGTCGCCGCGCCAGAAAAATAAATCGTCCGGCGCGGCATGAGTGAGAATTACCAGCCAGGCACCGCGCCACCGTTAAAAATGGTTTCTGCCGCTTTAGCGACTTCGGGTGATTGATAAGATTGCAGAAATTCCTTCACGTTTTCTGCATTCTTATTATCTTCCCGTGCCACCAAAATATTCACATACGGCGAATTCTTATCTTCAATAAATACGCTGTCGTGCACCGGAGAAAGCCCTGTCTGCTGAATGTAAGTGGTACTGATAATCGCTACATCAACTTTGGGATCATCCAGTACGCGCGGAAGCTGCGCCCCCTCGAGTTCCATAATCTGCAAATGACGAGGATTATCGGTTATATCCAGCGCGGTAGGTAATAACCCTTTTCCCTCTTTCAGAGTAATTAGCTTCTCTTTTTGCAACAGTAAAAGTGCGCGACCAAGGTTGGTCGGGTCGTTGGGGATCGCCACTGTCGCGCCTTCTTTTATTTGCGCCACGGTTGTGATTTTTTTGGAATAACCCGCCATAGGGAAGACAAACGTATTTCCCACCGCTACCAGTTTATAACCATGCGCCTGATTATCTTGTTCAAGAAAGGGTCGATGCTGGAAGACATTCGCATCAAGTTCGCCATGATTTGTCGCATCGTTCGGTAGCAACGAACCGCTAAATCCTACCAGTTCAACATCGAGGCCATATTTCTCTTTTGCCACCTTTTTAGCGACTTCCGCGACATCTTGTTCTGCGCCATTTATAACGCCAACTTTAATGTGTTTTGCATCGCTGCTACTCTGGTCGCAACCTGCCAGCAGAATTCCGGCCAGCAATAATGCGGCCCCTGTCCGTAGATGATGTGTTGTCAGTTTCATTTTTTTATCCTTTTATTAATGATTACCTGACTATAGCGGTAAGGTCGCTGCGGTTTAAAAAACGAAACGCTATCGATAAGAATAAAAAGGAATAAAAGTGGAATATAAAGTCTGGCACTTCTTACTGACCACGCAAGCGCGTTTCGTACAGCATGATGAGAGCGATGAAAGCAAACTACACTTATGCTTCATTCGATACACATTTGTTAAAAGGTTGAATCCATGAAACCAACGACACTACTGCTTATTTTCACTTTTTCGCTATGCCAGGCATCGTATACGCCGAGTCGCCATTTTAGCTCACTGCAGTCCGCAAAAGAGAAAACCACGGTATTACAAGATTTACGTAAAATTTGCACGCCACAGGCGTCATTATCAGATGAAGCGTGGGAAAAGTTAATGTTGTCAGATGAAAACAATAAACACATATACGCGAGGCCATCGTGGCGATGGAACGTAATAATCAGAGCAATTATTGGGAAGCGTTGGGTAAGGTAGAATGCCCGGATATGTAAGAACAGCAACAACTACTGACCAACGCTTCTTTACCTGATATCAGGATTTCTTCATTTTCACCTTTGCAGTAACCAACAATGCAGTCAGCAACATCAATGTGCCGGACAACATCAACGGCGAAGTCAGACCAATATTATCCAGCGCATAACCGCCGATTGCCGCGCCACAGGTATTAGCAAGCTGAATAACCGCCACCTGAATAGACCCGGCTTTTTCTGCCTGATCGGCCAGCGAGCGGGTGATCCACGTTGACCAGCCGACAGGAACCAATGCAAAAGTTAGCCCCCAGATAATCGCCACGCCGGTAGCAACGATTTTATCGCTTCCCCACAACGTCAGCACCAACGCACTCACAGCCAGTATTAACGGCGCGCCTGCTAAGGCCAGTTTTACCGAACGTTTAAGAATGAATGACGAAAGCGACGTACCGATAAAGCTGGCAATGCCAAAACTCAACAGCACCAGCGTTAAGCCATCCACGCTGAATCCCGCCAGGTTCATATACACCGGGCGAATATATGTGAAGAAAGCAAACTGCCCGGCGAAAGACATGAAGATGGCGATCATCCCTGCCATCACACCCGGACGTTGTAATAAGCGGAAAGTATTTTGTTTCTGATGCGAGGGTTCGCCTGGCAGTGAAGGCAATGATTTGATAATCCAGAAAATACACAGCACGCCCATCACCGCCGCCGCATTAAAGACATTGCGCCAACCGATAAGCTCGCCTAAAAAACTGCCCAACGGCGCGGCAATCACCAGCGCAATAGAAACCGCGCCGAAGATCACCGACAGCGCCTTCGGCACCGTACGCGGCGGCACCAGACGCATGGTCAGCGACGCCGACATCGCCCAGAACCCGCCCAGCGCCAGCCCAGACAGGCACGACCGATTAAAAGCAAACTGAATGAGTTAGCAAAGGAAACCAGCAAGCAGGAGAGCGTCAGCAAAACGGCAAACAAAATAACAACGTAGCGGCGGTCAGTAGCCTGAATTGTCTGGGTAATAAACAAACTGGCAAACATTGCCACAAAGGCGGTCACGGTCACCGATTGCCCGGCAACCCCTTCCGAAATGCCTAAATCCTGGGCCATTGGCGTCAACAAACTGACGGGCAAAAACTCAACGATAATCAGACAGGCGACACAAAACGCCACCGAGAAAACGGCTGACCAGTTCGGTCGGGTGATGGCATCCGCGCCGCGGTTTTCGGCAATAAATTCACTCATGGTGTTACCCGTGGCATGTTTCAGGGGAAAAGCCGACCACTTTAACATTGAAATGTGTGACGCATTTAACGTTTTTGCAACTTTTACGGTGTTGCTTGAGCTGGAGTTAAGATCGAAACGGAACAGGGCAAAGATTACCGGATGCGGCGTGAACGTCTTATCCACCCGACAGGTCAGGCGCGGTCTGTAGGCTGATAAGACGAAACGGTTTCAATGCAACCAGTGAACGCCCTCGGCAGGCTGAAAGAACGCGTTATAGCGCATCTGAAAAGCATTAATATCCTGCATTTCAGGTTCGGTTTCGCGCAGAAAACCTAGCGCCAGCCTGACCTGAGCGTCGGTAATCGGCGCGGCGAGGCGAGCTTTTTGTAAAATCCGATGCCATTGCAGCAGGTTCTGTTCGCTACCATCGACAATGACAATTTGCCAGATGAGCAACACCTGCGCGGCGTTTTGCAGGTGCGACTCATCCGGACGATGCAAATAACGTAAAAATTCGTCACCAGCTGACTTTCCCATTTGATCGACCATCGACTCCACGGGTATGACATCGATATTCAGCCGATCGCTGAGACGGCGAATCGCTTTTCTGGCCCCGGATGTCAGCACCCGAAAACCAACCACAAACACCACTGCCAGCGTGGCGAGCATTATCCAGATCATGAGTTCTCCTGCGTAATCAGAACTCATGATATCTGGAAACCCTCGCCAGTTACTAATCCACCAGAATAATCTTCAGTGCAAACAGAGCTGCGACCACCACCACACACAGGTTCAGATCGCGCCAGCGCCCGGTGCACACTTTCATGATGCAGTACGACATAAAGCCGAGTGCAATCCCTTCGGTGATCGAGAAAGTAAAGGGCATCATCACCGTGGTAATAAACGCAGGCACCGATTCGGTAAAATCATCCCAGTTAACGCGCGCCAGGCTCGAAGTCATCAGCACGCCAACAAAGATTAACGCTCCGGCGGTTGCGTAAGGAGGAACCATCGCCACCAGCGGTGAGAAGAACATAACCAACAGGAACATAACGCCAACCACAACCGCAGTCAGCCCCGTGCGGCCACCGACTGCCACACCAGAAGTACTTTCAATATAGGCAGTAACAGACGAGGTGCCGATAAACGCACCCGCCACCGAACTGACGCTATCAACATACAGCGCCTTATTCATATTGGGGGAATTTACCGTTACCATCTATTAAGCCCGCTTTATCAGTTACACCAATTAATGTTCCTGATGAATCAAATAGGTTGATCAGCATAAAGGAGAAAATGATACCGGCGAGTTCAAGTGTTAACGCGCCGCTCAAATCTACTTCACCAATGACGCCGCTAATATCAGGCGGAATGGAATAGACGCCGCTAAAATGAACATCACCGAAAAATAATCCACAGCAAGACGTCACCACAATAGAAACCAGCACCGCGGCATGAAAATGACGTGATGACAACACGGTTATAATAAAAAACCCTAAAATACCTAACAACACGCCGTGAGAACTTAAATCGCCAATCATCACCAGCGTGTCTTTATTGGCGACAATAACGCCAGTATTTTTTAATCCCATTAAGGCGATAAATAATCCAATTCCACTGGTGATACCAATACGTAAACTTAAGGGAATGTTGGAGATCATCCAGTACCGGATACGAAACAGCGTGAGCAAAAATAGTCCAACTGCGCCCCAGAATATTGCGCCCATCCCGGTCTGCCAGGAGATGCCCATCGCCCCCACGACCACGAAGGCAAAGAAGGCGTTCAGCCCCATTGCCGGAGCCAGCGCCACGGGTAAGTTAGCAAATATCCCCATCGCAATACTGCCGATACCGGCAATCAAACAGGTGGTAACAAACACCACTTTCGGGTCCATTTGTGCCGCGCCGAGGATTTGCGGGTTCACAAAAACGATGTACACCATGGTTAAAAAAGTGGTCATCCCCGCAATCAATTCTGTGCGGACGGTGGTCCCATGCTGAGGTAGTTTAAATAATCGCGAAAGCGTCCCTGATTCATTACTCACGTAATCGGTATTGTCATTATTCATTTTTTTGTCCATTGGAGGAGATTTTAATCCCTTGCTTTTGTAAAACAAATGACAACAACGGTTCAGTGATAATTATCACATTTCAATTGCACATTAATGGATATTCTTTAATAATCTCGCGACGTTTCTTTATGATAAATAATAATCAAATTGATAAAATCAAAATGAGAAAAATATGAATAATTCTATTAACCATAAATTTCATCACATTAGCCGGGCTGAATACCAGGAATTGTTAGCCGTTTCCCGTGGCGACGCTGTTGCCGATTATATTATTGATAATGTCTCTATTCTCGACCTGATCAATGGCGGAGAAATTTCCGGCCCAATTGTGATTAAAGGACGTTACATTGCCGGTGTTGGCGCAGAATACGCTGATGCTCCGGCTTTGCAGCGGATTGATGCTCGCGGCGCAACGGCGGTGCCAGGGTTTATTGATGCTCACCTGCATATTGAATCCAGCATGATGACGCCGGTCACTTTTGAAACCGCTACCCTGCCGCGCGGCCTGACGACCGTTATTTGCGACCCTCATGAAATCGTCAACGTGATGGGAGAAGCCGGATTCGCCTGGTTTGCCCGCTGTGCCGAACAGGCAAGGCAAAACCAGTACTTACAGGTCAGCTCTTGCGTACCCGCCCTGGAAGGCTGCGATGTTAACGGTGCCAGTTTTACCCTTGAACAGATGCTCGCCTGGCGGGACCATCCGCAGGTTACCGGCCTTGCAGAAATGATGGACTACCCTGGCGTAATTAGCGGGCAGAATGCGCTGCTCGATAAACTGGATGCATTTCGCCACCTGACGCTGGACGGTCACTGCCCGGGTTTGGGTGGTAAAGAACTTAACGCCTATATTACTGCGGGTATTGAAAACTGCCACGAAAGTTATCAGCTGGAAGAAGGACGCCGGAAATTACAACTCGGCATGTCGTTGATGATCCGCGAAGGGTCCGCTGCCCGCAATCTCAACGCGCTGGCACCGTTGATCAACGAATTTAACAGCCCGCAATGCATGCTCTGTACCGATGACCGTAACCCGTGGGAGATCGCCCATGAAGGACACATCGATGCCTTAATTCGCCGCCTGATCGAACAACACAATGTGCCGCTGCATGTGGCATATCGCGTCGCCAGCTGGTCGACGGCGCGCCACTTTGGTCTGAATCACCTCGGCTTACTGGCACCCGGCAAGCAGGCCGATATCGTCCTGTTGAGCGATGCGCGTAAGGTCACGGTGCAGCAGGTACTAGTGAAAGGCGAGCCGATTGATGCGCAAACCTTACAGGCGGAAGAGTCGGCGAGACTGGCACAATCCGCTCCGCCATATGGCAACACCATTGCCCGCCAGCCAGTTTCCGCCAGCGACTTTGCCCTGCAATTTACGCCCGGAAAACGCTATCGGGTCATTGACGTCATCCATAACGAATTGATTACGCACTCCCACTCCAGCGTCTACAGCGAAAATGGTTTTGATCGCGATGATGTGAGCTTTATTGCCGTACTTGAGCGTTACGGGCAACGGCTGGCTCCGGCTTGTGGTTTGCTTGGCGGCTTTGGACTGAATGAAGGTGCGCTGGCTGCGACGGTCAGCCATGACAGCCATAATATTGTGGTGATCGGTCGCAGTGCCGAAGAGATGGCGCTGGCGGTCAATCAGGTGATTCAGGATGGCGGCGGGCTGTGCGTGGTACGTAACGGCCAGGTCCAAAGTCATCTGCCGTTGCCCATTGCCGGCCTGATGAGCACCGACACGGCGCAGTCGCTGGCGGAACAGATTGACGCCTTGAAAGCCGCCGCCCGTGAATGCGGTCCGTTACCCGATGAGCCGTTTATTCAGATGGCGTTTCTTTCTCTGCCAGTGATCCCCGCGCTAAAACTAACCAGTCAGGGGCTATTTGATGGCGAGAAGTTTGCCTTCACTACGCTGGAAGTCACGGAATAATAAAAAAGCCCGGCGTCATGCCGGGCAAAAGTCACCAGTTACGTTTATGCCACTGTCAACTGCTGAATTTTTTTCTCGCGGCGGATTTTGCGTTCTTCCATCACCGCCACTATCGCCATCAGGCAGATACAACCAATCGCGGCGATATCAAGTGCGGCGAATGTGCCTGCCCAGCCGG
>ENA-OPZZ01001767-OPZZ01001767.1-human-gut-metagenome-genome-assembly--contig:-NODE-1767-length-12251-cov-4.782498_pt1 | contig 12251 bp, 9 predicted proteins | sample MGYA00242487_ERZ504511 | MGnify/ENA primary metagenome ERZ504511 (study PRJEB26092, sample SAMD00036241) | human gut metagenome | host: Homo sapiens | study: EMG produced TPA metagenomics assembly of... | reverse complement strand
CACTCTTGTGCTAAGGTGAGAGCGGATACTCTTCTTTGTTTTCATACTTGCATAGGATAGCATAGATTCTTTTTCTGTCAATATATTTTGATGTTTTCCTGTTTTTTTATTTATTATTTTACTCTTATAAAATCTCTTCTTATATATACTGTAGTACTTCTGACATTTTCCTTACGCTTCCCTGTATTTTTCTCTCTCTGTCTTGTATCTGCCGTAAAATCTGGTATAATGACCATGAGTTTAAATCAGAATGCATGTTCCGATAGAGATGCATCTGGCTTTTCTAATCTAAGGAGGGGAATATTTATGAAAAAAAAAATGGATGGCTTCCACGGCTCTCGCCTGTTCCTGTATGTTATTAATCAGTGGCTGCTCCGGAAATAAAGCAGATGATTTTGATGCTGTTGCTTATACAACTGCATATCTCGACGGTATGATCCGTGGAAATGTGGATACGCTTTCTTCCTTGTCAGGAGTTTCTTCTGATGATCTTACAGCCACCTTCAATTCCATGATCGATGATCTGGTGTCTTCTTCCATTGGTGGCGACGGAAGTAGTCCCGGAAGTACACAGATTTCTCCACAGCTGCGTCAGGACTATACTGATTTCTGGAAACAGGCTTTCCGTAACACAAAATACGATGTAAAAAAAAGCAGATAAAAAAGAGAACACCTATCAGATAACTGTAGATACCCAACAAATGCAGCTTTACACTGCCATGGAACCGATTTATGATGAGAAACTTGCCGATTATCTAAAGGATAACAGCGTAGACAGTGACCAGTATATCGAAGATGTATACTCTCTGATGCTGGAAGCTTATCAAACCGCCCTTGACAAAGCAGAGTACAACGATCCGGAATCTGTTACTGTAACTCTTCAGAAAGATGATTCCGAGCAGTGGAGTATTTCTTCTGACGATATGACCACTCTGAAAAATGCTCTGATTGATCTTGCCTCTCTGAATCCTTCTGCTGATGGAACCACCGGAACACCTGCCCAGGTAACCGCAGAAGATATCGCTAACAGCCAGTCTGAGGGGGCTCCGAATATGGAATATCCGAAGGATCTGGAAAGTACACCAGCTTATAAAGTGGGCGATGCGATAACTATTCAAAGTGACGGAAAAGACGTTGCTACATTTACGATTGACAAAGTAGAAGTTACGGATGACCGCAGTGAATATGATACTTCTAATCCTGATAAAGTTATTGTCATTACATACACATATAAAAATCTGGCATTTGATGATCCTCTCTTATATGATCAGATGAGTTTTCGTGTGCTTGACGGTGATACTGTATGTCTTCCTTATTATCTGGCAGATCTGACTTCACCGGATCTTGCCACTACCGGTGGCGATGCAGTAACTGCTACCGCAGCTTACGGCATCAGTGCTTCCTGTAATGAAGTGACCATCTATGTGGATGGAGCTCAGATCGCATTCCCATTCCAGGTTTCCGCATCTGTTTCATAATGTTATCTTTTTTAAAAAACTCTCCGTCTTTGTGTTTCGCCTCAAAGACCGGAGAGTTTTTCTTATCTTATTGCAGAATCATCTTGCTTTATTCACACCGGAACGTTCCACAGCAGGTTTCTTCACAGATACAGGCCTGGCTTCCATCGATGTGCACATGATCCGCCTGGCATACCTCCTGTCTGTTATAGGTACAATCATGGGCTGCACATCCGACCTGAATAGAGCTGCAGCCGCCTCCGCATGTATAAGCATTGGACATTCCGGTCTTTTCCACAAAACTTGAACACCAGGTTTCATTTTGCGTAGCTGCATGATCTCCTTTTACCTGGATATCTCCTTTGGAACAAAGATTATCCTTATTATACATACATTTTACCGCTGAACACTGTAATGCTGGCATTGCACATACCTCCTTCTTCTTAATAATAAAGAGCATGTCCGGACTGCTTTCTAATCCGGGCATGCTCTAGTATGTGCACATGTTCTGTTTTTATACCCAACATCACTATATTAAACAAGTGCTTTTTCCAGTTTTTCGATCATCTCGTCGACATCTGCTTCCGTAATCACAAGCGGAGGTACCATACGAAGCACGTTCGTCCCTGCGGAAATAACCAGCAGACCGTTTTCAATTGCTTTCGTAACCACTTCTCCTACCGGTTTTCCTTCCAGTACCAGTCCCTGCATCAGACCTTTTCCACGTCTTGTGGTAATAAAATCATATTTTTCCACCAACTGATCCAGTTTTTTCTCCAGATACGGTGCAACTTTATTGACATGTTCCACAATTTTTTCAGATTCGAACAAGTCAAATACTTTACTGACTGCCGCACATGCCAGAGGGTTGCCACCGTATGTGGTTCCGTGGTCGCCAGGTACTAAAGATGCGTTGGCTGTCTTTTCATTCAGGACAAAGGCTCCTACCGGAACACCGCAGCCCAGGGCTTTCGCGCAGGTCATAACATCTGGCTGTACGCCGTAAGCCTGGCAGGCAAACATGTCTCCGGTACGTCCCATACCGCACTGGATCTCATCGAGGATCAGCAGAATATCGTGCTCATCGCACAGTTTCCGTACGCCCTGAAGGAATTCCGGTTCTGCCGGATAGATACCCCCCTCACCCTGTACGGTTTCCATGATGATCGCACATGTCTTGTCGGTAATCTGTGCTTTTACGCTTTCAAGATCATTGAAATCTGCAAATTTGATTCCTCCGATCAGTGGTTTGAATGGATCCTGATAGTGGGTATTACCGGTTACGGATAAGGCACCCAGACTTCTTCCATGAAAGGAATGGTTCATCGCGATGATCTCATGATCGTTGGAACCGTCTTTCAGGTAAGCGTATTTTCTTGCTACTTTGATCGCACCTTCGATGGCTTCGGTTCCGCTGTTTGTGAAAAATACTTTGGAAAGTCCGGTTGCTTTTACCAGTTTCTCTGCGGCTTCCATCATCGGTACATTGTAATACAGGTTGGAGGTATGGATCACTTTATCAATCTGATCCTTCAGCGCCTGATTGTATGCCTGATTATTGTATCCCAGGGCAAATACTGCGATTCCTGCTGCAAAGTCCAGATATTCTTTGCCATCTACGTCATACAGATGAACACCGTTTCCTTTGTCCAGAACGATCTGGAAGCGATTATAGGTATGCAGAATGACTTCTTCTGCCCGATCGATATATTCTTTACTATACGTCATAATCTTTGATCTCATCCTTTCTCAGAATTGCGGTTCCGATTCCTTTATTTGTAAAGATTTCCAGCAGCAGACAGTGCGGGATTCTTCCGTCCAGAATATGTACTCTTGAAACACCTTCTTCGATCGCATCGATGCAGTTTTGTAATTTCGGGATCATGCCACCGCCTACATTGCCGTTATCGATCAGTTCTTTTGCTTCTTTTACGAATAATTTGGACAGCAGGGTGGACGGATCATTCGGATCCAGATATACGCCTTCGATATCGGTCAGGAATGCCAGTTTTTCTGCATGGACTGCCTTCGCGATCGCACATGCCGCATCGTCTGCATTGATATTGTAAGTATCAAAGTTTTTATCCAGACCAATCGGACAGATAATTGGAAGAAAATCCTTTTCCAGCAGATCTTCGATGATCTTCGGATTCACGGAAGTTACATTTCCCACATATCCGATATCTTCCCCGTTGGAATATTTCTTTTCTACATTTAACAGGGCACCGTCTTTTCCGCTGATACCCACTGCCTTTACACCGAGAGATTCTACCAGTGTTACCAGTTCTTTGTTGACTTTGCCAAGAACCATCTCTGCAACTTCCATGGTATCTTTATCGGTTACGCGAAGACCGTTGACAAATCTTGGTTCCATACCGACTTTTCCCACCCAGCGGCTAATCTCTTTTCCACCACCGTGTACAATGATCGGCTTGAATCCTACCAGTTTCAGAAGTACCACATCCTGGATGACCTGACGTTTCAGATTTTCATCCACCATTGCGCTTCCGCCGTATTTTACCACAATAATTTTCCGGTTAAACCGCTGAATATAAGGCAGTGCTTCGATTAACACCTGTGCTTTTTCCAGATATTCTGTCTTTACCATTTTCTTTTGTTCTCCTCTTTCTGGTTCTTGTATATCTATTTATGAACGATAGTCCGCGTTGATCTTTACATAATCATAGGTCAGATCGCAGCCCCATGCGGTAGCTGTCGCCTCTCCCATCTTCACATCTGCAATCGCTGTTACTTCTTTTTCGGAAAGAATCTTTGTCGCTTCCTCTTCACTGTAATCGGTCGCTACACCGTCTTTGATGATCTGCAGTTTTCCTGCTTTACTCTCAAAATACAGATCTACTTTTTCCGGATCAAACTGTGCCCCGGAGTATCCCATCGCACACAGGATTCGTCCCCAGTTCGCATCATGACCAAAGATGGCTGCCTTGGTCAGATTGGAAGTGATGATGGATTTACTTAAAGTTACCGCCTGTTCTTTGCTCTCAGCGCCAACTACTTTTACTTCAAATAATGCGGTTGCTCCCTCTCCGTCTCCGGCAATTTTCTTTGCCAGACAGGTATTGACATAGAGCAGCGCATCCAGGAAGGTCTGATAGTCTTCATTTTCTTCTGTAAGCTCATCATTGCCTGCAGCTCCGTTTGCCAGAAGCAGTACGGTGTCGTTTGTGGAGGTATCTCCGTCTACCGAAACCATATTATAAGTATCTTTTACTACGGTACTCAGTGCTTTCTGCAGCAGTTCCTTGGAAATTGCCACATCGGTGGTCAGAAAACCAAGCATCGTACACATATTCGGATGGATCATACCGGATCCCTTGCACATACCGCCAAGTGTTACGGTCTTTCCTCCGATCTCCATGGTCACTGCCACTTCTTTCGATACGGTATCTGTGGTCATGATTGACTGTGCTGCCAGTTTTCCTGCCTCTCTTGTATGAGATAACAGCGGTACCAGATTCTTTATGCCTGCACCCAGAAGATCCATCGGAAGCTGTTTCCCGATGACACCGGTGGATGCCACCAGTACAGAATCTTCCGGAATCTGTAGGCTTTCAGCTGCGATCTTTGCGGTTTCTTTGCAGTAACCATATCCCTCTTCACCGGTACATGCATTTGCCACACCGCTGTTGCATACGATTGCCTGTGCTGTCGGTGCATCGTATACAATATGCTGATCCCATTTTACCGGGGCTGCCTTCACCACATTAGTCGTGAAAGTTCCTGCTGCCACACACGGTTTCTCGCTGTATACCAGTGCCATATCTTTTGTATTTCCTTTTTTGATCCCGGCTGCCAGTCCTGCTGCCTGAAATCCTTCTGCTGCGGTAACTCCGCCGTCAATAATCTTCATCATGTCAACTCTCCTTTGAGACTCTTTCGTTCTGTAGTTTTTTCTCTCCTACGGGAACATTGGAACCAGTTCAAGTCCTTCACTCTCTTTCAACCCAAACATCAGGTTCATGTTTTGTACGGCCTGTCCAGCCGCTCCTTTTACCAGGTTATCAATGGCTCCCATCATGATGATCCGGTTGGTTCTCGGATCGATCTTGAAGTTTACATCCACATAGTTGCTGCCTTCCACCCATTTTGTCTGCGGGCAGACATCTTTTTCCAGTACACGGACGAATTTTTCATCTGCGTAATATTTATCATAAATTGCCTTTACCTCTTCATACGTCACATCTTTTTTCAGGCTTGCATAGGCCGTTGCCAGAATCCCACGGTTCATCGGTACCAGATGCGGAGTGAAGTTGATCGTGATCTTTTCGCCGCATGCATAACCCAGCTGTTCTTCAATCTCCGGGGTATGACGGTGGGTCGCCACACCATACGCTTTCATATTTTCATTGACTTCGCAGAACAGATTGTCCACTTTCGCACCGCGTCCTGCACCGGAGGTACCGGATTTTGCATCTACGATAATCGTGTTCGGATCGATGATGCCTTCTTTTACCAGCGGATAGCAAGTCAGGATACTGCAGGTTGTATAGCATCCCGGATTGGCTACCAGACGGGCTTTCTTTACATCCTCACGGTTGATCTCACACAGTCCGTACACAGCTTCTTCGATAAACTGCGGTGATTTGTGCTCCAGTTTGTACCATTCTTCATATACCTTTACATCTTTGATACGGAAATCCGCACTCAGATCGATGATCTTTACTTTCGAAAGAATCTCTTCATTGACTAAAGATGCACACAGCCCCTGCGGCGTTGCTGTGAAAATCACATCCACCTGATCTGCCAGGACTTCCATATTATCATCCATGCAGTTTGCATCTACCAGCTGGAAGAAGTTCTGATAAATGGACGCATATTTTTTATCAATGTAACTTCTCGATCCGTACCACTTGATTTCCACATCCTTATGCCCCAGAAGAATACGAACCAGTTCCGACCCTGCATATCCGGTTGCTCCAATAATACCAACTTTAATCATTTCTTCAATCTCCTCTTTCTTTCATAACGTTAATTTATTCTACTCTCTTCCACTGCCAAAGTAAAGTGCCTGAGATGAGATCTTTCTTTTTTTCTCTTTACAGTTGCATAATTATACAGCATTAGTGAATAATATGCAAGTTTTTTTATTTTTTTCCATTTCTCTCTTGCTTTTTCTATTTATATGATGTATATTATGCCTTGTGAAATTCATCTGAATTTGATTTTGTCCCGATAAGATATACAATCAAATGCATAAAAATACATTGTATACCGATTAACAGGACTGAACAATAACATATATCTGTAAGGAGGATATTATAATGAAAGAAAAAGTAATCTTAGCGTATTCCGGCGGACTGGATACTACCGCACTGATCCCGTGGTTAAAAGAAACTTTTGATTATGAAGTTATCTGCTGCTGTGTAAACTGTGGTCAGGGTGCCGAACTGGACGGGCTGGATAAGAGAGCTGCCATGTCCGGTGCTTCTAAATTATATATCGAAGATATCGTAGACGAGTTCTGTGATGAATATATCGTGCCTTGTGTACAGGCAGGTGCCGTATACGAACACAAATATCTGCTGGGTACTTCCATGGCTCGTCCGGCTATCGCCAAACGTTTGGTGGAAATTGCCAGAAAAGAAGGTGCTACCGCGATCTGCCACGGTGCTACCGGTAAAGGAAATGACCAGATCCGTTTTGAACTGGGTATCAAAGCACTGGCTCCTGATCTGAAAATTATCGCTCCATGGCGTATGACTGATGTATGGACTATGCAGTCCCGTGAAGACGAGCTGGAATTCGTAAAACAGCACGGCATCGACCTGCCATTCGATGCAAAACACAGCTACAGCCGTGACCGTAACCTGTGGCACATCAGCCATGAAGGTCTGGAACTGGAAGATCCGGCAAATGAGCCAAACTACAAAGATCTGCTGGTTCTCGGTGTTTCCCCGGAAGATGCTCCGGATCAGCCGGAATACGTAACCATGACGTTTGAAGCCGGTGTTCCGAAAACACTGAACGGAAAAGCAATGAAAGTTTCTGAGATCATCACCGAGCTGAATGCACTGGGTGGAAAACATGGTATCGGTATCATCGATATCGTAGAAAACCGTGTCGTTGGTATGAAATCTCGTGGTGTATACGAAACTCCTGGCGGAACTATCCTGATGGAAGCTCACGATCAGTTGGAAGAACTGATTCTGGATCGTGAAACCATGGAAACTAAGAAAAAACTGGGCAGCCAGTTCGCACAGGTTGTATATGAAGGAAAATGGTTCACACCACTGCGTGAAGCGATCCAGGCTTTCGTAGAATCCACACAGAAATATGTAACCGGTGAAGTAAAATTCAAACTGTACAAAGGCAACATCATCAAAGCCGGTACAACTTCTCCATATAGCCTGTACAACGAGTCTCTGGCATCCTTCACAACCGGTGATATGTATGATCACCACGATGCTGACGGATTCATCACTCTGTTCGGACTTCCGCTGAAGGTTCGTGCACTGATGATGCAGGAAGTAAAAAACAATAATAAATAATGCAAAACAGTTATCCCCGGCAGAATGATTTCTGCCGGGGATTTTTTATATCTTTGTCTGTGGTTTTCAGGATTTTCTCGTTACCACACTTATTTCTATTTTTACTCGTTCTCTTCCACATACTTCTGAATATTCGAAGCATTTACATATTTCTTTGTCTCGTCTCCTTCGATGACTACCAGTGTCGGTGCCTGCATGATGCCGTATCTTGATACCAGTTCCGGGTTTTTCTCGGCATCGATCAGCTGATACTCTTCTTCCGCTTCTGCAAGCATCTGTTTCGCAATCTTACAGTTCGGACAGGTACTTGTGGTGAACAGATATTTCACACTGTCCGGATGCTGGATCTTCACATCGTCTTTTGTCATAGTTACCATCGTTCTGGTAGGATGTTTTCCGCCCATCACCGGCCGCTCCTCTTTCACTGCTTCCACCGGTTTTTCTGCCGGTGCACCGGAGTGAAGGATATCATACACGGTTCTGTTCTTGTATTCCTGCGCTTTTCCGTCATTCCAGTTCTGTACCGGACGGTAATATCCTGTAATTCGACTGTAGACCTCTGCCTTCTTGCCACAGGTCGGACAAGTGAAATGTTCTCCCGCAATATAACCATGTTCTTTACATACCGAATAAGTCGGTGACAGGGTATAATAAGGCAGACGATAATTTTCTGCAATCTTTCTTACCAGTGTGGCTGCCGCCTTCCAGTCCGGAAGTTTTTCTCCCAGAAACGCATGAAAGACCGTACCGGACGTATACAGGGTCTGCAGTTCATCCTGCACATCCAATGCATCAAAGATATCAGAAGTATAGTCTACCGGCAGGTGAGAGCTGTTGGTATAGTACGGGGTATCTCCTTCATGACCTGCAGTAATAATATCCGGATAATGTTTCTTATCATGTTTTGCCAGACGATATGCGGTGGATTCTGCCGGTGTTGCTTCCAGGTTATACAGTTCTCCGTATTCTTCCTGATAATCGGACAACCGTTCTCTCATATGATTCAGAACATCTTTTGTAAACTTCTGTGTCTTCTCATCAGCCATGTCTGCACGAAGCCATCTTGCATTCAGTCCTGCTTCATTCATGCCAACCAGACCGATGGTGGAAAAATGATTGTCAAAGCTTCCCAGATAGCGCTTGGTATACGGATACAGCCCCTCATCCAGCAGTTTTCCGATCACTTCTCTCTTGATATGCAGGGAACGTGCGGAAATATCCATCAGGCGGTCCAGACGCTGATAAAATTCATCCTCATCCTGAGACAGATAAGCGATCCGTGGCATATTGATAGTTACCACGCCCACAGAACCGGTGCTTTCGCCGGAACCGAAGTATCCTCCGGTCTTTTTACGCAGTTCTCGCAGATCCAGACGCAGACGACAGCACATACTTCTTACATCGCTTGGCTGCATATCACTGTTAATATAGTTGGAAAAATACGGAGTTCCGTATTTGGATGTCATCTCAAAGAGCAGACGGTTGTTTTCTGTATCGGACCAGTCAAATTCTTTTGTGATGGAGTAAGTCGGAATCGGATACTGGAAGCCTCTGCCATTGGCATCTCCCTCGATCATCGTCTCGATGAACGCTTTGTTGACCATATCCATCTCCTGTTTACAGTCTTTATACTTAAAGTCCATCTCCTTTCCGCCAACGATTGCCGGAAGTTCTGCCAGATCATCCGGTACAGTCCAGTCCAGTGTGATATTGGAAAATGGAGCCTGTGTTCCCCAGCGACTTGGTGTGTTCACACCATAGATAAAGGCTTCGATACATTTTTTCACTTCCGGATAAGTCAGATGGTCTGTCTTTACGAAAGGTGCCAGATAAGTATCAAAAGAAGAAAATGCCTGTGCACCTGCCCATTCATTCTGCATGATGCCAAGGAAATTGACCATCTGGTTACACAGAACACTCAGGTGTTTCGCCGGAGCAGAAGTAATCTTGCCTTCTATTCCTCCTAATCCTTCTTTAATCAGCTGTTTTAATGACCAGCCGGCACAATATCCGGTCAGCATGGAAAGATCGTGAATATGGATATCTGCGTTTCGGTGCGCATCTGCAATCTCTTTGTCATAGATTTCTGACAACCAGTAATTTGCCGTTACTGCTCCGGAATTGCTTAAGATCAGTCCGCCTACGGAATAGGTAACCGTAGAATTTTCTTTTACACGCCAGTCTTCTACTTTCACATAACTGTTTACGATTTCTTTATAATCCAGGATCGTGGACTTCATATTTCTTACTTTTTCTCTCTGCTTGCGATACAGGATATAGGCTTTCGCCACCTCAGAATATCCGCACTGGATCAGCACATTTTCCACGCTGTCCTGAATATCCTCCACAGATACCTGATCTTTTTTTATCTTTTTCTGGAAATCTGCGGTTACCCGTAGTCCCAGCATCTCCATCATATCCGGTGTATACTGTTTTTCCTGTGCCTGGAAAGCTTTCTCGATCGCCTGGGTAATCTTACTCAGCTGAAATGCTGCAACTTCTCCATCACGTTTTATCACATTAAACATTATTCCATCCTCTTTTCCTGTTGCTTTTACAGGCTGTATTTCATACGTTCACCTGCTTTTTGACCCTCTCGCAATTATTCCTTTACGGATGTGTCGATTACTATAGTAGCAAACCAATTATCCTCTGTCAATACAAAAAACTACCATATATTGTGTCTCAATTTCTACTTGCACAATATATGGTATGAGTATTATGTAACCTTATAAAGAGGGAAAAGCACCTTATTATAAGGGTTTGCCCTCTTTTTTCTTCTTTTCTCAGATCTGACTGTAAACCTCCATCGGCACATAAGCCTTCACAGAAATTCCTTCTGCCAGAAATTCTTCCTGCACCACCTGTCCATATTTTCGGATCCTGGCAATACTTCCTGCCTGATCATACGGAACCAGACGTTCAATATAAATCTGTCCTTCCCGCAAAACATCCGCAAGAAGTTCTTTCAGTTTCTCAAGTCCCTGTCCATTCTTTGCCGAAATCTGAAGTACATGATCGGCCTGAAAATCTCTCAGCTGTTCTTTATCCGTACACAGGTCCTGTTTGTTAAACAGAGTGATCATTTTCTTATCCGACACCCCCAGCTGGCGCAATGTATCATAAACTACCTGCATATGTTCATCCATCTGGGGATTGGAAGCGTCTACCACATGGAGGATCATATCTGCATATTTGGCTTCCTCCAATGTACTTTTAAAGGCCTCGATCAGATGATGCGGCAGTTTTCGAATAAATCCTACCGTATCTGTCAGAAGAATCTGCTGTTTGCCCGGAAGATCCAGCGCCCTTGTCGTTGGATCCAGCGTGGCAAATAACTGGTCTTCCTCAAGAACCCCTGCCTGTGTCATTGTATTGAGCAGTGTGGATTTTCCTGCGTTAGTATATCCCACGATTGCCGCCACCTTCACCTGACTCTTATCCCGCTGGCTGCGGATCAGTTCCCTGTGCTTCTGCACCTGCTCCAGCTGTTCTTTCAGCTGACCGATCCGGCTGTGGATCAGTCGACGGTCCATCTCCAGCTTTTTCTCACCCGGACCACGGGTACCAATGCCACCTCCGAGACGGGACAGCGAGGCACGCATACCGACCAGTCTTGCCGCCCGGTACTTTAATTGTGCAAGTTCTACCTGGATTTTTCCTTCGCTGGTCTTTGCACGCTGCGCAAAGATGTCCAGAATCACCATGGTTCTGTCCATCACCTTACATTCCAGTTCCTGCTCCAGATTATTTAGCTGTGCCGGTGAGAGTTCATCATCACAGATCACACCAGTGGCATCCAAATCATACAACAACTCTTTCAGTTCTTCCAGCTTTCCTTTTCCCAGATAGGTTGCCGGATGAATGGTCTCTCTGCTTTGCATGATCGTCCCAACAGTTACGGCCCCGGCTGTCTCAGCCAGTTCTCTCAGTTCATATAAAGATTGTACAGTATCATCAGACTCATATGTCTGTACGCCTGCCAGAATCACCCGTTCCAGCTGTTCCCCCATCTCATACATGCTTTTTCCTCCTATCTTGTAGAAAGAAACTCGTTCTCCCGAAGAGCCGCCTCATCTTCCGGATACTGTTCCAGATATATCTTCATCTTTTCTTTTGCTGTAGCAAAATCCCGTTTATATTCATAGGCCACAATTTCATTATAAAGCAGACCCTGTTCGTCCTCTTTGGAATTTTCCTTCAGACCCTGTGCGATATTCTCCAGTGCGCTATCATATGCACCATCATAAATATCACACATTGCCAGTCCGTTATAGGCCTTGGC
>ENA-OPZZ01001766-OPZZ01001766.1-human-gut-metagenome-genome-assembly--contig:-NODE-1766-length-12257-cov-1.798763_pt1 | contig 12257 bp, 11 predicted proteins | sample MGYA00242487_ERZ504511 | MGnify/ENA primary metagenome ERZ504511 (study PRJEB26092, sample SAMD00036241) | human gut metagenome | host: Homo sapiens | study: EMG produced TPA metagenomics assembly of... | reverse complement strand
TCATGCAAAGCAAAGATAGTGAAAAACACGTGTCTTTATACCCCTTTATCTTCCCGGTTAATGATATTTAAGACTGGGAGAGGTAGGAGGTTGCGAATTCTTTAGAAATGTAATTGTCGTAGCTGCGGCAAACCTCGGTTGCCAGATCGATCCCGCACCGGATGATATTCGCCCATGTCTCTTTCGGGAGGGTGGCGAGGTCACGGTGACGGACATTATTTTTTAACAGACCGTAGAGGATGCCAGCATTGAAGTTGTCGCCGGCTCCGATCGTACTGACCGGGCGGATGGAGGGCGAGTCGAAATGAAGGCGCAGGTCGCCGTGGTAGAGGTTCACGCCTCCGGCTCCGTGAGTGGTGATGAAACGGTCGCAGTAGAAACGGATATGGTCGGTGTAGACTTTTTCACTGTCGGCCTCCCCGAAGATATTGAGGAAGTCCTCGTCCGAGCCGCGTATGATATCGGCATATTCGAAGTTTTCGAGCAATGTCGGGGCGAGGTGTATCGCTTCATGGGCGTGCGCCTTGCGGAAATTCGGGTCGTAGTAGAGGATCGCCTTGCGCTGGCGTGCATAGTCGAGAAATTCCACCATCCGTTCCCTAAGCGCCGGGTTCAGTGAGTAATAGGAGCCGTAGATGAAGATGTCGTCTTCGTTGATCTCCGGCAGGGGCACGTCGAGGCGTTGCTTCGGATAATCCTTGTAGAAAGTGTAGTCGGCATTGCTGTCGTTGTCCAGGAACGCGAGCGAAATCGGGCTTTTGCCATCCGGGAAACGGTCGACGTAGCGGGTGGAAATGTTGTTTTCCTTCATGAAGTCGCGTATGATGTCGCCGACATGGTCGTTTCCCACTTCGCTGATGAAAGAGACAGGTACACCCAGGCGTCCTAACGAGATGAGGCCGTTGAAGGTCGATCCGCCGGGCACTGCCGTATGGGGTCGGTTGTTCCTGAAGATGATGTCGAGAATGGTTTCCCCGATGCCGATTACCTTCCTCATGCTCTTTATTTGTTTACGGTTTTACACTGTTCGCGGCTTTTCGAACCCAGGTAACCGCCGTGATGCCGTTTGGCATAGTCGGGATAGCCGAAGTTGATGCGTTTCATGGTGCCGACTACCAACAGGTCGCCTATCACCGTCATGACCGTGGTCGATGTGGTGGGGGTGAGGCCTAAAGGACACACTTCTTTCGGCGCACCGGTCGGCAGGCAGATCGTCGCTTCGGCTGCCAGCGGGCTGTCGGGGTTGCCGGTGATAACGATAAACTGCATCTCCGGTACGAGACCGCGTGTCAGCTCCACCAGTTCGAGCAGTTCGCGTGTCTTGCCGGAGTTGGAGATGAGCAGCATGACATCGTTCTTGCGGACGATGCCGAGGTCGCCGTGTTGTGCTTCGCTGGGATGCAGGAAGTAGGCAGGCGTGCCGGTCGAACAGAAGGTGGTCGCGATGTTCATGGCGATCTGTCCTGCTTTCCCATACCGCTGGTGATCAGATTCCCGTCCGAGTTCGTGTACATGTTTCACAATGAGTGTCACAGCCTCTTCATAGCCGTCGGTTATCGGAATATTGCGTACTGCTTCAGCTTCCTGTTGCAGAATGGATGAGATTGCTTCGTTTATCATAGCCTTTAAAATGATTCTATATGGTGTTATGAACTTAACAAAGTGCAAAAGTATCTATTTTAATGATACCTGCACATGGAATGACCTATATTTTTGTACTTTTGTGCCTCCTAATGAATGGATCATGGAAAAAGATTACTTCTCACATATTTTACCGAACGGTTTGCGTATCGTACATCTTCCTTCTGCATCCCCGGTGTCGTATTGCGGGTTTGCCGTGAATGCCGGGACACGGGATGAGGAAATGGATGAATTTGGCTTGGCTCACTTTGTCGAACACATGATATTCAAGGGGACGGAAAAGCGTAAGTCCTGGCATATCCTGAATCGGATGGAGAATGTGGGAGGGGAGCTGAACGCCTATACCACAAAGGAGGAGACTTTCGTCTATTCTATTTTTAGGAAGAGCATTTCCGGAGGGCTTTCGAACTGCTGTCCGACCTGGTGTTCCATTCGCAGTTCCCGGAGCAGGAGATCGAGAAGGAGGTGGATGTGATCCTGGACGAAATCAATTCATACGAGGACAGCCCTTCGGAACTGATCTTCGATGAATTCGAGAATTTGCTGTTCGACGGACATGCGTTGGGACATAACATCTTGGGGGACGAGCAGTCGCTGCTCGGTTTCGGCAGCGAGTCCGGCAAGTCGTTTATGAGGCGGTTCTATGCCCCCGAAAATATGGTGTTCTTCTCGATGGGCCGGATTCCGTTCAAGAAGATCGTGCAGATGGCGGAAAGCACCCTGTCGGATATCGCTTTCCCGATGGCGGCACGTAACCGGACGGCACCCGGCGAGCTCCTTCCCGTCAGCCGCCAGATACACAAGGATACCCATCAGGCGCATGTGCTGATCGGGGGACGGGCATACAGCATGCACGATGAGAAACGCCTGCCGTTGTTCTTGCTGAATAACCTCTTGGGAGGGCCGGGCATGAACAACCGTTTGAATGTCTCTCTCCGGGAAAAGAACGGGCTTGTCTATAACGTCGAATCGAACGTGACTTCTTATACCGATACGGGGCTGGCAAGCATCTACTTCGGGACTGATCCGAAGAACAAGGAGAAGGCGATCAGGCTTGTTTACAAGGAACTGGCGAAGCTGCGTGAGGTGAAGCTGACCGCGACCCAGTTGGCGGCGGCCAAGAAGCAGGTGATCGGACAATTGGGCGTCTCCGGCGATAATCGGGAAGGCTTGTTTTTGGGGCTGGGTAAGAGCTTTCTCCATTATAACCGCTACGACACCCTGCCGGAAGTCTTCGCCAAGGTGGAGAAGCTGACCGCCGGAGAGATACGAGAGGTCGCCAACGAGATCTTTGCACCTGAACGGTTGTTCAGTCTGATCTACCAATAAGAAGCGTTTACCAGCATTCCGCCTTGTCCTTCAGTTCCGGCAGCTTGTTCTTGTCGAACACAGGGCTCTTGATCCCGCTACGTTTTTGAGCAATGTAATCGTGCAGCAGCAGGAAGGCCTGTTTGCTCAGCAACGAGATGGCGAACAGGTTGCAGATCGTCATGAAAGCCATCGTGATATCCGCCAGGCTCCAGGCGAGTTCCAGACTTGCTAACGCCCCGAACATCACCATACCGCCGACCGCCAGACGGTAGATATAGAGCACGCTTTTTTTCGGTGTGATGAAACGAATGTTCGCTTCCCCGTAATAGTAGTTCCCGATAATGCTGCTGAAAGCGAACAGGAAGATCGCTACGGCAACGAATATCCCTCCGGCTTTTCCCACTTCGAGCGTCAGGGCATGCTGTGTCAGTTGTACCCCGTTTACCGAACCGTCCAACGGCGCCCCGCTGAACAGGATGATAAAAGCCGTGCAGGTACAGATCAGCAGGGTGTCGGTGAAAACACCCAAAGTCTGGATCAATCCCTGTTTGACCGGATGTGTGACGGATGCCGTGGCCGCTACGTTCGGAGCCGATCCCATACCTGCCTCGTTGCTGAACAGGCCGCGCTTGATCCCTTGCATCAGAGCGGCACCGATCGTACCGCCTGCCGCCTGTTCCCATCCGAAAGCGCTGCTTACGATCAGTTTGATGACGGCCGGCAGTTCCGTTATATTGAACAGTACGATCCCCGAGGCGAGCGCCACGTATCCCAATGCCATTACGGGGACGATCACGCTGCTGACTTTGGCTATTCGCTGGATTCCTCCGAAGATAATGGCAAGTGTCAGTACGGTCAGTACCGCGCCTACGATCCTCGGATCGAAACCGAACGAGCCTTGCATGGCGGCGCAAATCGTGTTGCTTTGTACCGAGTTGAACGCGAAACCGAAGGTGACGGAGATCAAGATGGCGAACAGTATGCCCATCCAGTTCAGTCCCAATCCGTATCGCATATAGTAGGCGGGGCCCCCCGCATGAAGATTCATTTCGTTCCGTTTGTTAACTCGTCTAGTGCGAGTGTAGTATTCGACTGAAACGCAGCTGGCCGAACCTAACAGGGCGATGATCCACATCCAGAACACTGCTCCCGGACCTCCTACGGCTATGGCTGTGGCTACTCCCGCCAGGTTGCCTGTCCCGACACGGCTGGCAAGCGATACGGCGAATGCCTGGAAGGATGAGATGTGCTTTTCACCTTCATGGGCTTTGTTGGCGGAGTCGCCGAGCACACGTATCATCTCCCGGAACATACGGAACTGGACGAAACGGGTTTTGAAAGTGAACCGGAAGGCGCATCCTAACAGCATGATAATTAAAACATACGACCATAGGAGGTCGTTAATCCCGCTGATCCAGTTGTTCAGTATTTCCATTTGGCAGTTTATCGTCTTGATAATTACGTGAATATTGAGATGCAAACCTAAAGAAAATATTCTGTATGGACAAGAATATTAAATTTTGCACACACAAATAAATATTTTCGTATCTTTGAAAGATTATTAACTAAGGTGTGAAATTATGAAGGCAATAGAACCGAGTCTGGTCAAAGACAATTTTATAGAGATCATCGGAAAAGAGTGGATGCTGGTAAGCGCCGGCGACAAGGACAAGTTCAACATGATGACGGCGAGTTGGGGGGCGTAGGCTTCCTGTGGAACAAGCCGGTAGTGTTCGTCTTTATCCGTCCGGAACGTTATACCCGCGAGTTTGTCGATGCGAAGGGAGCTTTCACGCTGTCCTTTTTAGGAGAAGAGCATAAGACTGCCCATAAGATTTGCGGGGCGAAATCGGGACGGGATATCGACAAGGTGGCAGCGACAGGTTTGACGCCTTATTTTACCGATCTGGGTAATCCTTGTTTCGAGGAATCGCGCCTGACGCTCGAATGCAAAACCCTTTACGTGACTAAGATGGATAAGGATCATTTTGTTGATCCTGCCTTATACGAGAAATGGTACAGCGCAATGGCAGGGAATCCGCATAACGTCTATGTGGCGGAAATCTTAAATGCTTGGGAGAGATGATCTCCCGTTCGTATGGATATCCGGATTGATTAGTTTGATTTGCTTCAGATAAACCATGGTTCTCTATTTTCAATTAAATTGTCTTTCTCTTGTCATATCTTTGCAATATGTATGCTTTTCCTTTGCCCGCGGAAAATAAAAAGAGTATACTTATAGACACAATAAATAACACTGCTTCGTTTTTTATAATAACTGATTTACGTGTTTAGGCTTTATGTCTCAGGGATGAGGGGTAAAGCTTGTTTTTGTGTGTTGCATTTGGCACTTGTCATGCTTCGATGAGCGACAGGAGGACACCTGTGTCAAAAAGTTGGACGTTTGGGCGTCCAAAAATTGGACGGTTGGCGAGAGGTGTTTTTGAAATGCTTTTGATAGTCTGAATGTTACATTTCTGGCACGTCGTTTGCTTTCTTTCTGTCATGATGAATGCACAGATAACGATCAAACGAGGTTTGTCTCTTTTTCTTCTCGTCTTCCTGGCTTCGCCGGGAAACCTGCGGGCGCAGTCCGGCTGGACGGTGGATGACTGCATGCGCTATGCCGTCGAACAGAACTACCGCGTGCGGAACAGTCGCCTGGATACACGGATTGCCGGGGAAGACCTTACCGCCGCCTATGGTGATTTCCTGCCCTCAGTAAGTGCTACCGGCGCATTGGGCAAACGTTTGGGGCGTTCGGTGGACCCGAAAACGAACCTCTATACTTCCTCTTCCTTTTTAGAGAGCACGATGGGGCTGAATGTCTCGCTTCCGGTGTTCGACGGCTTTACGCGCGTCAACCGGTTGCAGTTCCGCAAACTGAACAAGCAGATCGGCGGCCTCACGGAGCAGATCGAGGAGAACCGGATTGCCTTCGAGGTGATGGATGCTTTCTATCGCCTCTGCTTCGATAAGAAGATGTACGAGCTTGCTGTCGAGCAGCGGAAGTTGAGCGAACGCTATCACGAGCAGATGCTCGAATATGTGGATCTTGGCATGCGTTCCCCTTCTGATTTGCAGGAGGTGAAGGCGCGCCTGCAATCTGATATTTACCAGGAGACGGTGAAGGCGAACGGTTGCCGCCTCTCATTACTTGCCCTGAAGGAACTGCTGAATATGCGGGATACCGATACGCTGGCGATCTCTCCCGGCGGGGAGGGCGAACTTCCCGTGCTTCCTGTACTGGAATCTAACGAGATCTATGCCGCCTCCGAAACATCCCTGCCGGAATTCCGGGCTATGGAACTGAGGGAGAAAGCTTCCCGCAAGTCACTGGCAATAGCGTCCGGGGCTTTTTCTCCTTCCATCAGGGCGGAATTCAGCCTCTATTCCGGTTACTACGACACGGAACGGGATGACCTGGGCGAGATCATCCCGATCAAAGACCAGTTGAAGAATAACATGAACAAATATATCGGCGTGAGCGTCTCGCTGCCTCTGTTCAGCGGACTTTCCCGCCTGACAGATGTCCGGAAGGAACGTTTCCGCCTGCAAAGGATACGGAACGAGAACGAGCAGCAACGCCTCAGCCTCTACAAGGAAATAGACGACGCCTGCCTTTCACTCCGGGCTGCCGCCGAGGAACACCGTCAGGCGGTCGAACAACTCCGCACTTCCACCGTCACGCTGAAAGAGAGCGAGGAGAAATGGGAGGAGGGGATGATCTCCGTGTTCGAACTGATGGAGAAGCGGAACCTCTATATACTGGCCAAGGCAGAACTGTCGCGCACCCGTTTGCAGTATGAGTTGAAAAGCCGCACGGTAGACTTCTACCGCACAGGCTCATTTTTAGGAACCGAATAAATACAACAAGAATGGCAATCAATAGCATGGACACCCGTATTGAGCGGAAGTCCCGGTTTAAGAAGAAACACATCTATTCCTTGATAGGAATTGCCGTCGGGCTGCTTTGCCTGCTTTGGCTTCTTTTTCGTGATACTTCCTCTTCCCTGAAAGTGGAGAAAGAACGCATTACGATCGCTACCGTGCAGAAAGGAGAGTTCAACGACTACATCCGGGTTATCGGGCAGGTACTGCCGGATCGTATCATCTATCTTGACGCCATCGAGGGTGGGCGCGTCGAAGAACGCCTGATCGAGGAAGGGGCGCAGGTGCGGGCGGGCGACGTGATCCTCCGCCTCAGTAACCCGCTCCTGAACATCGGCATCCTGCAAAGCGAAGCCGACTTGGCCTATCAGGAAAACGAACTTCGCAACACCCGTCTCAGCATGGAGCAGGAACATCTCCGGCTGAAACAGGACCGTATCGGCCTGAGTAAGGAATTGGTGCAGAAGGAACGCCGTTTCAGGCAATACGAACGCCTGTATAAGAAGAACCTGCTGGCCCGCGAAGATTACTTGCAGGCTGAGGAAGATTACGAGGCCGCCCTCGGACAGTTGGCCGTTGTGGACGAACGGATCAAGCAGGACGACCTGTTCCGCAGCAGCCAGCTACAGAGCCTGGACGAGAACATCCGGAATATGAAGAAGAGCCTTGCCTTGGTCGCGGGCGACTGGAAAACCTGAAAGTGAAGGCTCCCGTCGACGGGCAGTTAGGAAACCTGGAGGCCCAGATCGGCCAGTCCATCGCCCAGGGCGAACGTATCGGCCAGGTGATCACGCCCGAACTGAAGGTGGAAGCCAAGATTGACGAGCACTATGTGGAACGTGTCATGCCCGGTCTCCCTGCGAGCTTCGAACGTGAAGGAAAGAAGTACGATATGGAGGTGACGAAAGTCTATCCCGAAGTGCGGGAAGGACAGTTTCGCACCGACCTGCATTTTGTCTCCGGCCGGCCGGAGAATATCCGTGCCGGGCAAACCTACCACCTGAACCTGCAACTGGGCGATCCCGTGCCGGCGGTGATCGTCCCACGTGGTAGCTTCTACCAAGCAAGCGGCGGCGAGTACATGTATGTGGTAGATGAAGAAGGAAAGACAGCTCGCCGCCGCCCTGTCCGTATCGGCCGTCAGAACCCGCAGTATTACGAGGTTGTGGAAGGGTTGCAACCGGGAGAGAAGGTGATTATTTCCGGATATGACTTGTTTGGTGAGAATGAACGATTAATTTTACGCTGATGGAATATTGGTCTCAAGTAATCAAAAGCCAACGGGCGCGGAAGTCTCTTTCCGCCCTGAATGTGTTCGGTCTTTCCGTTTGTGTTGGCGCGGCGCTGCTGATTATGCTCTATGTACGGTTCGAATTGAGTTTCGATTCGTTCCACGACGGGGATCGCATCTACCGTGTGGAGAGCCGTCTTTATGAAGGGGCAACCTTGACGGATAATTGGGCGACGACTTCTTTCGGGCATGCTCCCGCCATGTATCGCGAGATTCCGGGCATAGAGCAGTATGTACGTGTGACGGCACAAGATCGCGGACAAGAGGTGACGTTCGGTGACCGGCAGTTTATCGAAGAACAGTACTGTTATACCGAACCGGCTTTTTTCGATCTCTTCAATTTCCCGATCCTCAAGGGGGAGAAGGGTGGACAGTTGGTCCGTCCGAATACGATGGTGATTACCGAAAGTGCTGCACGTCGTTATTTTGCCGGTGGTGATCCTATCGGCAAAGTGCTGACTTTCCGTACATCTTCGTCCGAACAGCATTTCGAGGTGACGGGCGTGATTGCCGATATGCCTTATAATTCGCATCTGCATTATGACTTCCTGTTGTCTTATTCGACTATTCCGGAGGCAAGGCGCGATATTTGGTATATCCACGGTGTCTATACGTATGTCCGGCTTGAACCGGGAAAGAAACCGGGCGATATTGAAGCGGCTTTCCATTCCATCTCTGAAAAATATAAGACGGCGGCATTGAAACATAAGGACTGGAGGGTTGAACTGGTTCGTTTGCGGGATATTCATCTGACTCCCCGTAAGTCTTATGAGAAAGAGGCGAAAGGTAGTCGTATGGCTGTACGTATCCTTTCGGTGATGGTAGTCGCCCTTTTACTGATCGGCTGGGTGAACGCGCTGAACCTGACGGTTGCCCGTTATCTGGAACGTGGCAGGGAGTTTGGTATTCGCAAGGCGTTCGGGGCTTCCCGCCGGCAGGTGATCCTGCAAGGATTGCTGGAAGCAGGGTTGTTGAACTTGTCGGCTTTGATCTTGGCTCTCGGGTGGGTCGAGGTACTGTTGCCTTTTGTCTGCCGTTGGGTAGGATTGGATTTTGCTGCCGGCGCGTTCCGTTTGCCGGAATTCTGGAGTATGGCGGCAGCGTGTTTTTATAGGGGGAACTTTGTTTACCGGACTTGTATCCTTCAGTTCCTGCTGACACGCATCCGTCCAGCGGATATCATGCGAGGAAAATTACTGCATGGCCGTAAGGGAAACCGGATGCGGAAGATGTTGATTGTGGCTCAGTTTCTTGCTTCTTTCGTTCTGGTTTCCGGTACGTTGGTGGTGATCGGACAGGTTCGTTATATGCAGCAGGAGACTTCTTCCGCTTCTTCGAACCGGGTACTGGTGGTGAAATATCCGGCTTTTACCGATGATATGTCCGTCAAAATGGAGAGTTTCAAGAAACGGTTGGGACAGATACCTTATGTTGTCCGTGTCTCTATTTCCGGTGCTGTGCCGGGCGTTGAGGTGGCGAACTACTTTACCAATCGTCCTTACGGCAGCGATCCATCCGAAGTGAAGCTGATACAGATGTTTGCTGTCGATTATGATTATCTGGCGCTTTATTCGCCGGAAATGCTTTGTGGACGTGGTTTCTCGGAAGCATACGGCAATGAACGGAATAAGGTCGTCCTGAACGAAGAGGCGGTGCGTCTGCTTGGTTATCCTTCTCCGGAAGAGGCGTTAGGAAAGCAGTTGGAGATGGAAGTGCTGGAAGATCCACTCGAAGTTGTCGGGGTTGTGAAAAATTATCATCAGCAGTCGCTTGCGGAACCGTATAAGCCGATCCTCTTTTTCCTGAAAGAGCGGGTCCCGTTTATTGCGACTCCTTATATATCCGTCAAGATGGATGGCTCGGTCAATTCTGACCGCTTGGCTGAAGTGGAACAAATGTACCGGACTTATTTTCCGTCCGCCCTTTTTTCTTATTTCTATCTCGATGATTATCAGGATAGCTTGTATAAGTCGGATCGCAATTTCGGTTGGATTTTTGCCAGTGCGTCATTATTGGCAGTCTTTGTGGCCTGTTTGGGATTATGGGTCGTGACGCTTTTTTCTACTCTGGCACGAGTGAAAGAGGTTGGGATACGGAAGGTTTTGGGAGCCGGTAAAATAAGTCTTTTTGTTGTTTTGACACGTGAACTGCTACTTCTTACGGTGCTGGCCACTGTATTGGGACTTCCTGTTTCTGTGGTTTTGATGAACGGATGGCTGGAGAGTTATGCTTTTCATATCGTGTTGCCTTGGTGGGTGTACGGAGTCGCATTTGTGTTGTTGATGTGTATCGCTTTCTTGACGGTAGTCAGACAGGTGTGGCGTGTGGTTCGGTTGAAGCCGATGCGTATTCTCAGGAACGAATGATTTAAATAAATATAATATGATTAAAACAGAGAATCTGTCTATGGTCTTCACCACCGAGGAGGTGCAGACGAAAGCATTGAACGAGGTGAACATCGAGGTCAAACAGAGTGAGTTTGTGGCCATTATGGGGCCTTCTGGCTGTGGCAAGTCGACCTTATTGAATATCTTGGGAACGCTTGATTCGCCGACTTCCGGCAAATATTTCTTTAACGGCAAGGAGATAGACAATATGGGAGAGAGCCAGTTGACGGCTTTCCGTAAAGGGAATATCGGTTTCGTATTCCAGAGTTTCAACCTGATAGACGAGCTGACAGTCTTCGAGAATGTGGAACTGCCGTTGGTTTATCTTGGCTGCCGGAAGTCCGAACGCAAGCGGAAGGTGATGGAAGTCCTCGACCGGATGAATATCGCCCATCGTGCCGGACATTTTCCGCAGCAGCTATCCGGCGGACAACAGCAACGTGTGGCGATAGCGCGCGCCGTGGTGACGGATTGTCCGCATGATCCGTTGCCGATCGAACCGAACGGGAAACCGGGATTGCGACCAAACAGGGGGCGGAGGTGAATGAATTACGTTCCGAGAACTGAACGGGCAGGGGACGACGATCGTCATGGGTCACGCACTCGGAACGGGATGCCAGCTTCGCACACCGGATTATCCATCTTTTGGACGGCCGGGTCGTTTCCTGAATATTCATCTTTGAAAATCTTCATCATAATGATAGTAACAAACTAATTGGAACTGTGCGTGGCGCAGCCTTACTAAAAAGAAAGGTTTCAGTGTCGTCAATATAGTCGGTCTGGCGATCGGCATGGCGGCAGCCTTGCTGATCCTGACCTATGTGGCTTTCGAATACAGCTACGACGATATGCACAGCCGGCAGGATCGTATCTTCAGGGTTGAAGCCCGGTTTTATGAGAACGGGGAGCTGACGGATGATTGGGCCAGTTCGTCTGCCGGCTATGCTACGGCTATGAAGCAAAACATGAGTGCTGTCGAGGCTTATACACGTGTTGGAAGCCAGTATTATCCGGAGCAGGTCGTGAAATACAACGAACTGCTATATCGGGAGACAGGTATAGGCTATGCGGAAGCTAACTTTTTCGATTTCTTTGACTTCAAACTCTTGAAGGGAAATAAAGAAAGTTGTCTGGACGGACCGAACAAGGTAGTTATCACCGAACGTATTGCCCGGAAATATTTCAAGGGAGCGGACCCGATCGGGAAAATCCTGATCTTCCGAAGCAATATAGGAGAGGAAGCTTGCGAAGTGACGGGTATAATGGAAGATATGCCGATCAATACGCATATTCGCTATAATCTGCTGATCTCCTACAAGACGCTCCCGAAGTGGATGGATGAATATTGGTATCGCCACGAAGTCTATTCGTATGTCTTGCTGAAGTCGGCGAACCTGAAAACGCAGGTGGAAGAGGATTTTCCAGTAATGGCGGAGAAGTATAAGACGGAAGAGGCATTGAAGAATAAAACTTGGGCGATCCAGTTGACGAACCTCCGCGATATCCATCTGAATCCGCAGAAAGCTTATGAGCCGGAGGTGAAGGGGAATCGTTCTTCTATCTGGGTGTTGATCTGTACGGCACTTGCTATCCTTTGTATTGCTTGGATCAATTATATCAATATGACGGTAGCCCGTTCGATGGAACGAGCCAAAGAGATCGGTATACGTCGGGCTTCGGGGGCAAGCCGGAGGCAGGTTATTTCACAGTTCCTTTTCGAATCGTTGATGACGAAT
>ENA-OPZZ01001765-OPZZ01001765.1-human-gut-metagenome-genome-assembly--contig:-NODE-1765-length-12264-cov-2.645629_pt1:0-10000 | contig 12264 bp, 12 predicted proteins | sample MGYA00242487_ERZ504511 | MGnify/ENA primary metagenome ERZ504511 (study PRJEB26092, sample SAMD00036241) | human gut metagenome | host: Homo sapiens | study: EMG produced TPA metagenomics... | reverse complement strand
AATTTCTTAACTCCGTGTATGGTGTATATCTCACAGGCTGTGTCTCCTGTGACGCACACCTCGTTATTGCTGTCAAACTCTATACTATTGTAGGCAATAGCTGTGTCGTTTTCCATAAGCATCTTACCGTTAAAATCATAAAGCTTGATATGACTGGTGCAATTTTTATTCATTGTTGGAGTATGCTACTCCTATATATTTATTATTGTAAAATACGCTGTCTATCAGCTTTTCCAGCTTAATAGTCTGCTTGAGCTTTGGTTTCTGGCTTCCGTCAAATACCATAATATTCTGATCTGAAACTGCTATCATCCTGCTGTCGGAAACATATGCTATTTCAGGTATGAGCTGATTCTCATACTTGTAAGTGCCGACATTGTTGTCTATCTCATTTTGTCCTACTGATCCAAAATTGTAAAAGGATATAACGCTGTCCGTCTTTCCTCCGGAGACATCTATCATATCTACAGCCAGTTTTTTAGCATCATATGAAAGAGCTATATCAACAGGTATGTTCTTCTGTTCTCCGAAAAACTCACCACTTGCCAGCTCTTTTCCGTTTACATCATACAGCTTTACATAATAATTTTCATTCTCACTGACAAGGACTGCCACTGTGCCCTGGCTTGCTATGCAGGCTTTTATAATAGGCCACGATGTTCCTATTTCTTTTTTTACTCCATTCTTGTCCATGATATAGAGGACTGTTCCACCCCTGTCATAGATAGTCATAAAGCTTTCGCATGTGACTACCTGTGGCGATGACATCTCAAATGCCTGGTTCCATATACGGTTTCCGTCTGAGTCTGTATACAATACACCATCATTGCTGTACTCCACTACCGCTCCGCAGAAATCCACAAACGACACCGCACTCTTGTCCTTCTGCTCCACGCTGTTTTTGACATCAAATGACTTGTAGGTGCGCAGCGCCATCCACAACCATACTATAAGAAATAAAGCCACGACTGTTGCCACGACTATTATTATTCTTTTTGCTATTTTTCTTCTATGCTTTCGTATTTTCTCCTCGAGCTCGTCCAAATCGGTCTCGACAGTTTTAAAGTCTGATTTCTGTGCCATAATCTTATCCTTTTGTTCTACTTCCAAAGTGTTTGTTACTTGTCAGTATACCATTCACCGGATATTTTTTCCACTGGAATTAAATCTTCTTCTGTGGACATGGCAGGAAGTGTCTCCTTTTTGTCTATTGTGCCGCTCATTCCAGCGCCGGCTTTAAGCCCGATAAGCACTTATAAGCACTGCTATCGCTGCAATCATCACTACAGATGCAAACGAACCCTTGCGCGGTTCTTTTCCTGCCTCCATGGCTTTTCTGTACCGGCCGCGTTCTTTCGATATGCTGCCAAATTCCTCAGGAAATCGACACATTGATCCTGTCGTCTGCCGAAGCTCTTCTATGTATCCGGCTGTAGCTGCTTTCGGCCGCTGTGTCAGTGTCCTCATACCGGCTGCTGCTTTTATTATTATCATCGGCATTACTATAACTGTCTGATTTTATTATTGTTGTTTGCATTACTATAGCTGTAGGTTTATTGCAGGTGTCAGTTTCATTATAGCTGTCAGCACTATCACAATGCTCATTCATTGCAGGTAATATATCAAAAAGCCTGTCTTTTTTCTTCAGATGATTATTCTTTTTGATAAAGAAGTTTTCCTCCTGCTCGGTCTGTTCAAAAGGAACATAAGCTGATGAGCCCCGCCAAAATGCTCCCTATGTATATTTTCAAGCATGGGTGTTGGCTCAGCCGGAAAATCCTCCTGCCTGAATGCCCATCCGACAATAATCAGCTCCTCGTAGCTTTTCTTTATCTCCGCAAACACTCTGCTCCATACCTTGTTGGTCCAAAGAGGCGCATTCTTGTCAAACTCCATATCATATACTGCAATCGCCGCCTCCACAAATGTGGCATACCTGCCTCCGCTGCTCTCCGTATGCCCCATAAGTACAAAAACCTCTTTATCCTTAAAGCCCTCTGTCTTTATGCGCTTGTACGCTTTCTCCGATATGTAAACCCGGCCCTCATCCGCCGGTGTGCCAATCTGCCTGACGTTGTTCGTCACAATATCTATCATGCCAGCCTCCTTTTTCGGTCAGCATAGCACTTGCAAAATGTAAATTTATGCAAAATTGTGCGATTATAAAGGTATTTTGCAATTAATCCCCAACGAAAAAGGACGCATGAACCCATGCGCCCGACTTTTCCCATATGAAGCAGTCAATTGCTTCGCACTCGACACCCTATAATCCACCGGAAAGCGTACAGTATATTCTGAAGAAAACAATATGAACTGCCGCAGGGTTCCATTATGTAAAATAGCAAGAATGACTAAACTCATTCAACACGCTATCCACAAGAAATCCCGCGGCTGACTTCATATTTTTTCTGAAGAATATACTGTATGCTGCACCGGTGAACACAGCCTCCAAGTGCGAAGCTCATACTCCACTACTTCATATAATTCTTTACTTTGTTGTAGATGCCCTCTGCATCCAGTCCATACTTGTGGATAAGCTCCACTGCTGGTCCTGACTCGCCGAAGCGGTCCTCTACACCGATACGCAGAAGCTTTGCAGGCTGCTCCTCACAGAGTACCTCTGCCACAGCACTTCCAAGTCCTCCATTGATAGAGTGCTCCTCTACTGTGACTGCCTTGCCTGTCTTTGATACAGATTTAACAATCAGCTCTCTGTCGATTGGCTTGATTGTATGGATATTGATAACCTCAGCATCTATGCCGTCTGCTGCGAGCATTTTTGCTGCCTCAAGTGTCTCTGATACCTCAAGTCCTGTTGCAAATATAGATACATCCTTGCCTTCCCCCAGTACGATACCCTTTCCGATTTCAAACTTGTAGTCCGGTGTGTCGTTGATTACAGGCACTGCAAGTCTGCCGAATCTAAGGTATACAGGGCCCACATGGTCGTATGCTGCCTTTACTGCGGCTCTTGCCTCCACATCGTCTGATGGATTTATTACAACCATGCCCGGGATTTCTCTCATGAGTGAAAGGTCCTCAAGGCACTGATGTGTAGCTCCGTCCTCACCTACAGAGATTCCTGCATGTGTGGCACCTATCTTGACATTGAGATGAGGATATCCGATTGAGTTTCTTACCTGGTCATAGTTTCTGCCTGCTGCAAACATGGCAAATGAGCTGATAAAAGGCACCTTGCCGCATGTAGCAAGTCCTGCTGCGATACCTGTCATATTGCACTCTGCGATTCCACAGTCCCAGTGACGCTCAGGAAATTCCTTCTGGAAGATACAGGTCTTTGTGGCACCTGCCAGGTCAGCATCAAGTACAATAAGGTCATCGTGTGCTTTTCCAAGCTCTACGAGTGCATTTCCGTAGCTATCTCTTGTAGCGATTTTCTTTACTTCTGACATAATGCTTCACCTGCCTTTTCTAAGTCTGCCATTGCGATTTCATACTCCTCATCATTTGGAGCCTTTCCATGCCATCCTGCAGCATTTTCCATGAAGGATACGCCCTTGCCCTTTACAGTCTTTGCGATAATGGCTGTAGGCATGCCCTTTGTCTCACGGGCTTCCTTGAAGGCTGCCCTGATCTGGTCGAAATCGTTGCCATCGATGTTGATTACGTGGAAATTGAATGCCTCAAACTTCTTGTCGATCGGGTATGGTGAGCATACGTCCTCAACAGAGCCATCTATCTGGAGGTTGTTGTTGTCAACGATAACTACGAGATTGTCGAGCTTGCGGTGGCCTGCCCACATGGCTGCCTCCCAGATCTGTCCCTCCTGAATCTCGCCGTCTCCTGTGAGTGTGTATACACGGTAATCCTTCTTGTCATATTTTCCTGCTGCAGCCATTCCTACTGCGACAGATACACCCTGTCCGAGAGAGCCGCTTGACATATCAATGCCAGGGATGTGCTTCATATCAGGATGTCCCTGCAGATATGAGCCTGTATGACGGATTGTCTTTAAATCCTCCTTTGGAAAATATCCTTTCTCTGCGAGTGTAGAGTAAAGTCCCGGTGCTACGTGTCCCTTTGAGAGCACGAAACGGTCCCTGTCCTCCCATTTAGGATTGGCAGGGTCTACATTCATCTCCTCAAAATACAGATATGTAAAAATATCTGCTGATGAAGTGATCCACCCGGATGTCCGGATTTGGCACTGTGAACTGCTGTCACAATGTCCTTGCGAATTTCATTCGCCATCTTCTCAAGTTCAAGATTGTTCATGATGTCTCCTTCTATCATTTATATCTCTGTTCTTCCCTGAAGCGCCCTAAGCAGGGTCACCTCGTCAATATATTCCAAATCGCCTCCTACGGGAACTCCGCTTGCGATTCGTGTCACTTTGATGCCGGTAGGCTTGATGAGCTTGCTGATATACATGGCCGTAGTCTCGCCCTCCAGGCTTGAATTGGTCGCTATAATGACCTCGTCTACATCTTTTTCAAGGCGTACCATGAGCTCCTTCAGACGGATATCCGCCGGACCTATGCCAAGCATGGGTGAAATTGCGCCACCCAGCACATGATACACGCCCTCATATTTACCGGTCTTTTCGTATGCCACAAGATCCCTCGTATTCTCAACAACCATGATGGTCTTGTGGTCTCTTGCCGCATCCTTGCAGATGGGGCATAGCTCGTCATCTGTGAGTGTATAGCAGCATTTGCAGTATCTGACATGCTCCTTCGCATCGATTATGGCATCAGAGAGCGATTTTGCCTGCTCCTTTGGCATATTTATGATATGAAATGCCAGTCTCTGCGCTGTCTTGGCTCCGATTCCCGGAAGCTGTGACAGCTCCTCTATTAGTTTTGATATCTCACTGCTGTAAAAATCCATTAAAACAGACCGCCACCCAGGCCACCGGTGATTTTGGACATAGATGCCTGTGACTGCTCATCAATCTGGCGAAGCGCCTCATTGGTTGCTGCCATAATGAGATCCTCGAGCATCTCGATATCGTCAGGATCCACTACCTCCTCAGATAATTTGACCTTTGTGATTTCCTTTTTTCCAGAAACAGTGACTTCGACTGCTCCGCCGCCTGCCTTTGCTGTAACCTCAGCATCCTCAAGCTGCTTCTGAGCCTCCTCCATCTGACGCTGCATCTTCTGCGCCTGTTTCATAAGATTGTTCATGTTTCCCGGCATTCCTCCAGGGAATCCACCTCTTCTTGCCATTCTGGCGTCCTCCTTGTTTTTAATGGGCTAATCCCAGCCCTGTTTATAACTTAGTTTTCTTCCTCTATATCAAAATTTATCATATCTGTCAAGTCCACAACCGCTTCCTTTGCACTGACTGCGGAATTATTTTTCTTGACCGTCACCTCGACTTTTTTGCCTATACGCTTTTCTATAAGCGAAGCCAGCGTATCCATACAGCCTGCACGGTTTTCAGAGAGATACTCATATGCATTCTCATCATCAAACATTAAAATCAGGTCAGAGGAATTGCCAAGCGATGTCACAGCCTTGTTCAGATAAACCTTTGATGTTGCTCCCATCTCCGAAAGTATGGATTTCCAGTGCTTCATGAGCTCTGAGATATCCTGTGGTATTGCTTTGGGAAGCTCCTTTTTCACTATAGGCCCGCTTGCTGCGGCCTGCTGCATATCCTGTGTCTGCGCAGCCTGTGCCGCTACAGGTATACCATTTTCAAGCTTTTTCTCTATGCTGTTTATGCGGTCAAGCACCGAATCATAGCTCTTTTCCATCTGCGGCCTGCACAGCTTTATTATGGCTATCTCGACCATAATACGCTTTTGCGATGCAAACTTTACCTGGCTGGACAGCTCGGAAAATACCCTGATATACCTGATGAGTGTCTCAGGCTTTACAAGCGCTGCCTCTTCCTTAAGTGCCTCAAGATTGTCCTTTGAGATGTCGAGCACCTCCTCCATATCGTCGGAGCTCTGCAAAAGCAAAAGATTCCTCATATACCATGTGAAATCATTGACAAGCTGCGACAGCTCCCTGCCCTCATCTATAAGCTCGCCCAGTATGCGGATGGCGCCTGTCACATCCTCGTCGAGTATGCGCCTTAAGAGCCTTGAAAACACCTCTGTGTCCACCGCTCCAAGCACCTCGAGCACATTTTCATAGGTGAGCTTCTCACCCAGATGGAAAGCAATGCACTGGTCAAGAAGACTTAACGCATCTCTCATGGAGCCGTCTCCTGCCTTGGCCACGTACCTTATGGCACGCTCCTCAACCTCCACCTGCTCCTTCTCCATCAAATCGCTGAGTCTGGATGCTATCGTATCTATTGAAATCCTGTGAAAATCATAGCGCTGGCATCTGGACAGGATAGTAATCGGTATCTTGTGTGCCTCGGTGGTTGCCAGTATAAATATAACGTAGCTCGGCGGCTCCTCAAGTGTTTTTAAAAGTGCATTGAAGGCTCCTGCCGAAAGCATGTGAACCTCGTCGATGATATAGACCTTGTACCTGCCCTCTGTCGGGCGGTATGTGACCTCCTCACGAATCTGTCTGATATTGTCCACGCCGTTGTTTGACGCTGCATCTATCTCTATGACATTCATGGATGAGCCCTCAGTGATTGCCCTGCACGACGGACATTCGCCACACGGGCTTCCGTCTACAGGGTGCTCACAGTTGACTGCCTTTGCAAATATCTTGGCCACAGTGGTCTTTCCTGTACCTCTCGTACCGCAAAATAAATAGGCATGCCCTATTCTGTCAGCTTTTATCTGATTTTTCAATGTTGTTACAATGTGTTCCTGTCCCTTTACGTCCTCGAATTCCTGTGGACGGAACTTACGGTATAGGGCCTGATAAGACACGCCTTTTCACCTTCCTTATATCTAATATTGCTGCTTAATCTCCGAAGCAGATGCCGGTGCGCTTTGCTTCCTTGATCATCTGGCTCTTTGGATCTACAGTCTTAAGCTTTCCTGCTACGTCGGCAAGCGGAACCCTCTTTGTTTGTCCGTTTACCATGGCTATCATGCAGCCGTAATCCTCATCCATGATGGCCTTTGCTGCTGCTGAGCCAAGACGTGTACAAAGCACTCTGTCGTAAGGGCATGGGCTGCCGCCTCGCTGTGTATGTCCCGGAACTGCCACTCTGACCTCAAGACCGAGTCTTTCGCTGATGCGGTCTGCAACCTCGTATGATACTGACGGGTATTTGCTCTTTGCAAGCTTCTTCCTGTATTCCTTTTTGGAAAGGGCTGCATCCTCCTTGGAGATGGCTCCCTCTGCTACTGCAAGAATGGTAAAGCCCTTGCCCTCCTTTGTTCTCTTGTGGATGGCATCTACGACCTTGTCAATATCGTATGGTATCTCAGGAAGCAGAATGATGTCCGCACCGCCCGCTACACCTGCGTACAGTGTGAGCCAGCCTACCTTATGGCCCATAACCTCAACGATAAATACACGGTTGTGGGATGCTGCTGTGGTGTGGATGCAGTCGATTGCATCTGTAGCTATATTGATCGCGCTCTGGAAGCCAAAGGTCACATCTGTGCCGTAGATATCATTGTCGATTGTCTTTGGCAGATGAATGATATTAAGTCCCTCTTCCCTGAGAAGATTGGCTGTCTTTTGTGTGCCGTTTCCGCCCAGAATAACGAGACAGTCAAGACCAAGCTTCTTGTATGTGTTTTTCATGGCTGCAACCTTGTCCAGTCCGTTCTCATCCGGCACTCTCATAAGCTTAAAAGGCTGTCTTGATGAGCCGAGTATTGTGCCGCCCTTTGTCAGGATGCCCGAAAAATCCTTTGATGTGAGTATTCTGTAGTTCTCATATATGAGTCCCTTGTACCCGTTCTCAAAGCCGTAAATCTCAAGCTCGTCGATATTGTGTGCCAGCGCCTTTACCACACCTCTCATGGCTGCGTTAAGTGCCTGGCAGTCTCCTCCGCTGGTAAGCATTCCAATTTTCTTCATTGCTGCTTCCTCCTTATGCATTATTATGATTGTCTTTTATTATGCTAATCCCTGTACTCCTTATCCTTCTCCTCCTCGCGGAGCCTATCCTCCTCATTCATGAGCTTTCTGAAAATACGCTCAAAAATAAACTCATAGGTGAGTGCTGCGCCGACAGGAAGTATGAAAATGAGTGGAATAATAATCCATGCAAGTATAAGTGATACCACAAGTATCACTATGACCAATAATGTCCACGGCAGGTTGGCGATAAGAATGAGTATTGTATTCTTAAGGGTTATCTTTGTGACCTGCTCAAATCGTGAAATATACGCTGATGTGTATATGGCCCAGGCTGCGGCAATAAGTGCCATTATGATGAACACGATGGAGAAGGTTCCCCACTGATTGCCTGTCTTAAGACCTGACCACGTAATATAAATATCTCCCAAAAGCACGATAAGTATTATAAGCTGTACCAGCCATGCCTTGGTGGCCTGCTTGAAATTTACCTTAAACGCATGCCAGTAGCCTCTCCACACATAGCCCTCATCGTGATGGATGACACGGCGCGATGTATCGTAAAGTGCTGTGGATGCCGCTCCTATTGTAAAAACAGGTATGCATGATATGATCCAGCAAAAGCTCAAAATAACCATATCTACCAGTTTGTTTAATGCTCTGAAAAATTTGTTGTCTATGTTGAAAATGCCCATAATGCCCTCCTATATCCTGTGGTGCTCTCTGTTTTGTTCTCTCTTTTTCTCATAGCGCTCTTCACGCTGCCTCTTCCTCTCCTCAGGTGTGAGGCGTTCCTTTTTCCTGCCGATATAGATATTCCACTTAAGATATGCCTCCTGGGCATTTCTTGACTTGTAGATGATATTTTTCTCCTCGCCTACTATATCCGTGATGCTGTACCAGCCTTTATCGTACATGAACTCTGACTGCTTATCATCGAAGTCCTTGGTTCCCAGCACAAATTTGTGTATTGCATGCTGCTGTCCCATGTAATCCTGTCCTCCTTGTTGTAATTTTATTTTATAGCCACCTTGTCCAGTACATAGTCAACTGCCTGCCTAAGGTGCTTATCATTCTTATACTGCTCAGTTTCCTTAAGCTTTAGAGCTTCTTCTCTGGTGAACATATCACGCAGTACCACCCGGTGATGCTCTACCGGTATATATGACACCTTGTCCTCAAACACAGGCTTCAGCACATAGTACGGCACCGCCTTTTCTCTCTTAGATGCCGCAAGCGATACTATGTTGTCAACCACGCATACGCCAAGGGTTTCACTATATATAATCTGTTTCTTTTGAAACATGCTTTTACCTCCGTATTTACATACACATCTATAATATCACAGACAGCGTTCTTTTTCAAAAACATTTTATCTGGCATTTATTTTTTTATCTTTCTGGTCATAGAAATATGGTCAGACGCATGTATACTTATCCTATATTGGCCTACAACTGTACATTTGTGGTGCGACATTCACCTGTAACATACGCTTTCATAATTTCTTAGCCTAGTGGGAGTAAATGCCGCCTCAAACAGAGTTTATCAAGCGCAAAAAATCAAACGCGCTATTTACATTTGTCACATGCTCCATGCTGTGTTGCTTGAACGAGTATTTTTTGCGCTCACTTTTGTTTGATGCGGCATGTAACTCCCACACGGCACGTCATAAATCAAGCGTATGCCACAGGTGACTGCCACACCACAAGTGTACAACCGCAGATAAACATAGAAGATTAAGTAATTAAAACATTTGGAGGATATATGAAGAAAGCAGCCGTTTTTAACGATTTGTCCGGCTTTGGAAAATGCTCTCTGACCGCCGCAATCCCAGTACTGTCCGCGCAGGGCGTACAGTGCTGTCCCATGGCATCAGCAGTGCTGACAAACCAGACAGGATATGAATATCATAAATGCACAGACCTGACAGCCATGATTAAGGACTTCTTAATATCTCTATCCAATGCCTCTAAATAAAAGTCCATTTTTCCCATATATTCAGGTTTGAAATCATCAATTTTTAGATCGATAGCAACTAAACACTGTAACTCTCTGTGATAAAAAAGAAGATCTACATA
>ENA-OPZZ01001764-OPZZ01001764.1-human-gut-metagenome-genome-assembly--contig:-NODE-1764-length-12270-cov-2.790497_pt1 | contig 12270 bp, 12 predicted proteins | sample MGYA00242487_ERZ504511 | MGnify/ENA primary metagenome ERZ504511 (study PRJEB26092, sample SAMD00036241) | human gut metagenome | host: Homo sapiens | study: EMG produced TPA metagenomics assembly of... | reverse complement strand
AAGCCGCCGTACATCGTGTTCTCCGACAAGACCTTGCGCGACATGGCCCGCATCAAGCCGGTTACCAATGCGCAATTTCTGGCGGTCAACGGCGTCGGTCAACACAAGCTCGACCTCTACGGCCAGCGCTTCATGCAAGCCATCGCCTCGTTCAATGCTGGGAGTGCGTCATAACAATCTCCTATAGCGAACTGCGGAGTATTTGCGGGCGTTCTTGGGCTGGCTCGACTACGATGACTGTTCGATGCTTCATGACCGAACACTCAGCAAGTAGAAAGGCAACAGCATGGCAGAAGAAACGGCCGAAAGGCCCGTCGTCGAATCATTCCAGCTTGATCACACCAAGGTCAAGGCGCCGTACGTGCGTTACATCGACACCGAAACGGGCCCTCACGGCGACGTGATCTCCAACTATGATCTGCGCCTGACCCAGCCGAACAAGCAGGCCATCCCCACCGGCGGCCTGCACACCATCGAACACACCATCGCCGTGCTGCTGCGCGAACGTATCCCGGGCTACATCGACTGCTCGCCGTTCGGCTGCCGCACCGGCTTCCACCTGCTGACCTGGGGCACCCACTCCACCGAGGAAGTGGCCAAGGCCCTGAAGGAATCGTTGGAGTTCATCGCGTACAAGGCCACGTGGGATGACGTGCCCGCCACCACCGAGAAGAGCTGCGGCAACTATCGCGACCACAGCCTGTTCACCGCCAAGGAATGGGCCAAGCAGATCCTTGAGGAAGGCATCAGCTCCGACCCGTTCGAGCGCAAGGTCGTCTGATCGCAAGCCAATCGGCATGGAAGAACCCCGCCCCCGCATACCACGCGGACGGGGTTTCTTTGTGCCTATGTTTGTGCCTATGGCATGGTAGGTTTGCCGTCAGTTAATCGTTGGCCGCTGCACATCGGTAGCTTGGCATGTTGGAGAGGTGGAAGTGACTCAGTCGAACGCTGCAAACAAGGCGACAGGCCGCCGTTTCCGCCACGCCACCATGCGCGATCTGCCGCAGATGCAGAAAATCTACGCACGCGCACGCGCGTTGATGGCCGCCAACGGCAACCCCACCCAGTGGGGCAACGAATTTCCGCGTGAATCGATGATTGAGGACGACATCGCCAACCAGCGTACGATGCTGCTGGTCGACACCTGCAATGGCCACGAACGCATTCTGGCCCAGTTCGCCCTGTGCCCGGGCGAGGATCCGACCTACGCCAAAATCGACGGCGCCTGGCTGGACAACGACGCCTATGTGACCATCCACCGCATCGCCGCATCCGGTCTGGTGCGCCACGCGGCCCGCGACTGTATCAGGTGGGCCCTGAAGCACTACGGCAACGTGCGCGCCGACACCCACCCCAATAACAAGGCCATGCAGCACGTGCTCGAAAGCTCCGGCTTCGCCCGTTGCGGCCTGATCCAGCTGCTCGACCGGCCGGTCGACACCACCAGAATCGCCTATCAGCGCCACGAGTGGTGAGTGTGGCTGCCGGCTGATGTGCTCGTTTCTGCACCGTCATCGGTTTCTGACGGTAGAATCAGTGTGTGAGAAGAACACGTTGGGTCGGGGGCGTCCAGTCGAATCCCGGGTAACACACCGTTGCCAATCCATTCACCGCGCAGGTGAATGGAGAAGACATGGCGATGCCTGTCGGCCGATGGAGCCCCATCGGCCGACAGGCATCGAGGAAGTCACCGTGGCCGGCGGAACGCGCGGTCGCCGATTGGGGCGAATGGCTTGTGTGGTTCGCTTTGGTACCAGTAGGCGACCGTGGCCACGTCGTCCTGTCGTTCGAAGTTGCCGGCTTCCTCGGTGCCGATCTGCTGCCACTCGACGCGCAGGTCTCGCTCGAAGTAGATCGGGTCGGGGATGTGCCAACGGTATAGGCCGCGGGTCACGGGGGTGGCAGTGTCCCAGTAGGCGCTTTCGCGTCCGGCGAGGTTCTGCGAGTAGAACGGGAAGCCGAGGTATGGGCCGGTGAAGGTGCGCTCGTGCATGCGGCCGTGTTCGTCGAATTCGGCGAAGCTCCAGGCGCCGCCGAAGTAGTCCTCGGCGCCGGTGCTGCACCAGGTGGGGTATTTGCCGTCGCCGTCGATGTAGAACTTGAATTCGCCTTCGCCCCACCAGCGGCTTTCGAGCGCGGTGAGCGCCAGGTAGGTGCCGACGTAGGTGCCGTGTCCTTCGACGCCATCGAGCACCACGTAGTCGTGGGCGAGTTCGGTGACGCGTTGGCGGCGCCACTGCGCGTGGAAGCGCATCGTGTCGGCCGGCAGCTGGTCGTATTCGGTGTAGTCGATTTGGTAGAAGAACGCGGGCACGTCCTCGTTGTGGTCGTTGCGCAGCACGATGCGCGCGTGTTCGAACGGCATGGCGAAGTAGCAGTTGAAGCCCCGGTTCGGGTTGACCATGACGGGAATTGAGTTGATGGTGCAGGACTGGGCGTGTCCGCAGCAGAAGAAGTCGCCGATCGGGCATTGCACCGAGGGGGAGTCCTCGCCGTCCCAGTAGAATTCCAGGATCAGGTTGCGTAGCACGTCGGGGCCGGTGGGGGAGGTGCGGTCGGTTACCGTCATCCAGATGTGACGGATCACGCCGGGGCCCTCGACGTCCATCAAAGTCACCGATTCCCCGGACCTCACCGTGCTGATGCAGGGGCTTCCCTTGCGGGAGGGGCCCAACGCGCTGGCCGCCATGGCCGCGCGGCCCTTGCCGCCGTCCGGGTTTTCGGCGTTGATGCAGCGGGTGCGGCCGGGTGCCCTCATGGCCACGGCATCCAAGGCGCTTTGTCCGAGCCCCGGCGCGGGGTTCGCTGTGGTGAATGCGTCGAGCATGATGCTTACTTCCTTTCCTGTCGCAGGCCCGGCCCGCCACGGCGTTTTGTCTGGGGCGGGCTGGGCTGCTGGGGGGTGTTATTTCACGGCACCGGCGGTGATGCCTTGGGAGAGCTTGCGCTGGGGTAGTGTCCTATATCTTGCGCACTTTGGTCTTCGCCCGTCCCTGTGGCGATGATCGGTTCGCTTCCCCTACGGTCTCACCGAGTCTTGACATGTCGAGGTAGCGGCGCGTCGACCACTCGTTCGACGTGATATAACGCACGCGTGCGGACGAGCATCAACGCGCTGCGTCCGTCGGGGAAGCTGCCGACCACGCGCGTGCGCCGTCTGATCTCGCGGTTGCGGGGGTTGACCCTGGCGAGGACGTTGCGTTCGAAGTGCACCATGCACCTCTGGTAGCGGGCATCGCGTTCAAGGTCTCCTTGACGCTCTTGCGGACCATACGGTCCAGGGTGGTCTCCGGCATGGCCTCATATCGCAAAAAACCGTACGCTGAAAGTAACTCAGCGTACGGTTTTCACGAAAGCAGCCATCGGCTATCGGTCAGCCGATAGACCTCAGTCCTCAGTCGCAGCGACCTTGGCGTCAGCCCCGGCCTTCTGCTCAAGGCCGAGCTTGGAGCGCTTGCGGCTGTAGCCGAAGTACACGATCAGGCCCAGACCGAACCAGACGGCGAAACGCACCCAGGTCTCCCAGTTGAGACCGGCGATGAGCACGAAGCAGAATACGATGGCCAGAATCGGGGTGACCGGCACGCCCGGCGCGCGGAAGCCGCGGGGCGCATTCGGCTGGGTCTTGCGCATCCATAGAATACCGGCCGACACGATGATGAACGCGGACAGCGTACCGATGTTCACCAGCTCGAACAGCACGTTGATGTTGATGAAGCCGCCGGCGAACGCGGTCAGCAGACCGAAGAACCAGGTGCCCTTGAACGGGGTACGGTACTTCTCGTGCACGTGGCCGAAGAACTTCGGGAACAGGCCGTCACGGCTCATGGCGTAGCAGATACGGGATTGGCCGTACAGCTGCACGAGCATCACCGTGGTCATGCCGATGAGGGCGCCCAGGTTCACGATCACCGCGAGCCAGTTCATGCCGGTCTCCAGAATCACGCCGGCCACCGGGGCGTCGATGTACTTGGCGAACTCCTTGTAGGGCACCACGCCGGTCATGATCAGGGTCATGATGACGTAGAGCACGGTGGAAACGGCCAGGGACAGCAGAATGCCGCGCGGCAGCGTCTTGTTCGGGTTGATGGTCTCCTCAGCGGAAGAGGACACGGCATCGAAGCCGATGAAGCTGAAGAACACGATGGAAGCGGCCGGCACGATGCCGTACGGCTGGGTGGAGCCGGGCTGGAAAGTGTAGATGCCGTACGGGGAGAACGGCTGCCAGTTGGACGGCTTGACATACCACACGGCGCACACGATGAACAGCACGATGATGGCGAGCTTGATGAGCACCATCACGTCATTGGTGCGCTTGGTCTGGTTGATGCCGATGGAGAGCACCCACGTGATGATGAGCACGATGACGAAACCGGGCAGGTTGAAGTAGGTGGTGACGTCCGGGTTGGTGCCGTAGGCGGCGGTCAGCTCGACCGGCAGGTGCAGGCCGAAGCCTTCCAGCAGTTTGTTGAAGTAGCCCGACCAGCCGGCGGACACTGTGGCCGCCTGCAGGGCGTACTCCAGAATCAGATCCCAGCCGATCACGAAGGCGATGAGCTCGCCGAACGCCAGATAGGCATAGGAGTAGGCCGAGCCGGACACCGGGGCCATGGCGGCGAACTCGGCGTAGCACAGACCGGCAAAACCGCAGCAGACGGCGGCCAGCAGGAACGATACGGACAGGGCCGGGCCGGCGGTCAGCGCGCCCTTGCCGGTGAGCACGAAGATACCGGTGCCGATGATCGCGCCGATGCCGAGCATCGTCAGATCGAAGGTGCGCATCGTGCGCTTGAGGGGAGTGGATTCGGCGACAAGCTGATCCACGCTTTTCTTACGAAACAGATCCATGTTCTTCTCTCATGAAATCTAGGATTATGGGGCTGAACCGGACGGATTTCCGGGATCCCGGCACGCCTCAACGCCGGGAATCAAAGGCGGCTTCCGAGAAACCGCATATCGGTCATTAGTGTACGACTGCCGGGCGAAAACAGACGATTGCGACTACACGTCACATTCTCGCGCAACAATAGGTGCCTATGAGCATGAACGCAGCACCTGAAATCGCATTCTCGTCCGAGCAGGGCAAGGCCAACTATGCGGCCGCCCGCCGCCAATACCCCGCACAGGCCATCGTGGACCTCAAAACCATGCGCGACAACATGGCCCACCTGGTCTCCGTGGTCGGCGGTCCCGCTTCCGGCACGGCGGTGATGGGTGTGGTCAAGGCCGACGCCTACGGCCACGGACTGCTGCCCGCCGCCCTGGCCGCGCTCGCCGGCGGCGCCACATGGCTCGGCACCGCGCAGTCGCACGAAGCGTTGCTGCTGCGCAAGCTCGGCATCGGCCCCGACCGCTGCCATATTTTGACTTGGGTATACAACGGCACCGAAGTCCCGTTCGACGAGCTGATCGCCGCCGACATCGACGTATCGGTCGGCTCCCTGCCCGGCATCGACGCGGTGGCCGCCGCCGCACGCAAGCTCGGCAAGCCCGCCCGCGTACACGTCAAGGTCGATTCCGGCTTCGGTCGCAACGGTTTCACACCGGCCGGATTCGACGCCGCGCTCGCCAAACTCGTGCCGCTCGCCAAAGAGGGCGTGTTGCATATTGTGGGTCAGTGGAGCCATCTCGCCGTGGCCGATTCGCCCGATGTGTCCGAATTCGTGTCCTCCACCGACCGCCAGATCGAAACATTCAAGGACTTCACGCGCCGCATGGAACAGGCCGGCATTCCGCCGGAGATCCGTCACCTGGCCAACACAGCGGCCACTTGGACCGCCCGGAGATTCACTTCGAACTCACCCGCCCAGGCATCGGCCTGTACGGCTACGAGCCCGATCCCGCGATGGGCACCCCGCGCGACTGGCATCTGACCCCGGCCATGCGCCTGCAGGCGCAGCTCGGCACGGTCAAGGATGTGGAGGCCGGCCACGGCATCTCCTACGGCCGCACCTACCTGACCCCGGACAACACCTCGACCGCTATTGTGCCGCTGGGCTACGCCGATGGCATCCACCGCTCCGCTTCCGGTTTCGATATGGAAGGTGCCAAGCACGTGGAGAAGCCGGGCGGCCCGGTGCGCATCATGACCACCGAAGGCCCGAAGATCTACCGCGTGTGCGGCCGCGTGTGCATGGACCAGTTCATCGTGGACCTGCACGGATCCGCCGCCGAACTCGGCGTTCACGAGGGCGACACGGTCGAACTGTTCGGCCCGGGCCGCGGCGAGGATTACGTTGAGCCTACCGCCGACGATTGGGCCCGCGCCGCCGACACCATCAGCTACGAGATCTTCACCTGCCTGCCGCCCAACCGCATCCCTGCGCCTTTCACGAGCATGCCGCCGAAGTGCTGCCCGCCGCCGACCTCGCCAAGCTCGACCCCGCCACGCTGCTATAAGGTGCATTACCGCCATACGGTGGCACCCCGTGATCCCTTCTTCCGAATATGTGCCACTGACATGTGCTGAGCGTCACATATTCGGGAAATCGGCCCCAATCTCCCGAATATGTGCCGTTGAGTTGACGTCAGTGGCACATATTCGGGAAGTCGGGATTACTGCGGCCGATATGTGTGCCTATGCTTGGCATATGGAAACGACTTTGGATGGGGAACAGGTGCTGAGCGATGAGGGCTACAGCGCCTTCGACGAGGAACGTTGGGCACCTGAGCCGCCCAAATCCAAGTCACGCACCGCGTTCGAGCGCGATCGCGCGCGACTGATTCATTCGTCCGCTTTGCGGCGTTTGGGCGCGAAAAGCCAGATTCTGATTGCCGGTACCGACGATTTCGCTCGCACTCGACTGACGCATACGCTGGAAGTCGCCCAGATCGGTCGCCAAATCGGCGCATTGCTCGGCTGTGATCCGGACGTGGTCGACTGCGCCTGTCTGGCCCACGACCTTGGTCACCCGCCGTTCGGGCACAATGGGGAGCGTGCGCTCGCCGACATCGCCGGCAATATCGGCGGCTTCGAAGGCAACGCACAGACCATGCGTATCCTGACCCGGCTCGAACCCAAGATCTTTCACCCGGACGGGCGTTCGGCCGGCGTGAACCTGACCCGTGCGGCCTTGGATGCGGCCGTCAAATACCCGTGGACCTTGGCCGAAGCCGACCAACACCCAAAGGGGGAGCGGTCGAAGAAATTCTGCGTCTACCCGGATGACGAGCCGGTATTCCGATGGCTCAAGATCGGCGCGCCTCAGGCCACCAAGCCCATGGAATGCCAGATCATGGACCTTTCGGATGATATCGCCTACTCCGTGCATGACGTCGAGGATTCCATCGCCACCGGCGCGTTCGATCCGATTGTGCTCGCCGATCCGAAGATGCTGGACCACATCATCGAGCAGACGCGCGCATGGTATGGGGCGAAGTGGGATGCCGACAAGCTGCTGGCCGCGTTCACGCGATTGCGCCGAGAGCATTTGTTCCCTGCACATTTCAATGGTTCGCGCGAATCGTTGGCGCAGCTTAAGAACATTACGTCCGATTTGATCGGCCGCTTCTGCTGGTCGGTGGAAACCGCCACGCGCGACACGTACGGGCCCGGGCCGTTGACCCGGTATTCCGCGAACATCGTGATTCCCGAGAACACGAATTACGAGATCGTGGCGCTGAAGGGCATCGCCGTGTACTTCGTCATGGCGCCTCGCGAGCGCGAGCCATTCCATCAGGAGGAGCTCAAGATCGTATCGGATTTGGTCGATGTGCTTATGGCCGATTCGCCGCTCCCGTCCGACGCTTTGGAAAGCCAGTTCCTGGCCGATTGGAACGAATCCACCAACGACGACGAACGACTGCGCGTCGCCATCGATCAGGTCGCGAGCCTGACCGACAACTCCGCCCTGGCCCTGCACTCCATTTTGTGCTGAGGGCGTGTTGGGCGGGCGCTTCCCTCAGTCTCGCTGCGCGAGCCAGCTTCCCTCGGGTGAGGGGAGCTGTCGCTGTAGGCGACTGAAGGGAGTTTCGCGGAAGAAATGATAACCGACGGTAAAAATTTACCGTGTCTCAGGTGAGGCGGTACTCTAGAGACTTATGGTCGGAATGATTAAGAAGGAAGATGTCGAGAAGGTGCGCGCCGCCGCGGACCTGTATGACATTGTATCTGCGACCGTAACGCTTAAGCCCTCCGGCACCGGCACCTTCGTGGGCTTGTGCCCGTTCCACGACGAGAAAACCGGCAGCTTCAACGTGCGTCCCTCGCTCGGCGTGTGGCACTGCTTCGGCTGCGGCTTGGGTGGCGACGTATTCAAATACGTCGAACAATCCGAAAACATCGACTTCCGCGAAGCCGTGGAACTGCTCGCCGACAAGTACCATATCGAGCTGCACTACGAGAACAGCGGCAATGGCCCGGCGCGCGAGAACACCGGCTCCAAGCGCACGCGACTGCTGGAAGCCTGCGAGGAAGCCCAGCGCTTCTTCGTCTCCCAGATCTTGACCAAGGAAGCACTGCCCGCCCGCAAGCTGCTTGGCGGCCGCAACTTCTCCCAAGCTGATTGCGAACGTTTCGGCTGCGGCTACGCGCCGCAAGGCTGGGATAATCTCGTGCGCCACTTGGCCTCCAAGGGGTTTACGCAGAAGGAAATCCTCGACGCGGGCTTGGCCCGTCAAGGCCAGCGCGGCATCTATGACTATTTCCGCGGCCGAGTGACCTGGCCCATCCGCGATTCGACCGGCCGCACGCTCGGCTTCGGCGCGCGCAAGCTGTATGAGGACGACCAGATCGCCGCCAAATACATCAACACGCCGGATACGCAGCTCTACCGCAAAACCCAGGTGCTTTACGGCATCGATTTGGCCAAATCCGCCATCGTCAAGAAGCGGCAGGTGGTGATCGTCGAAGGCTATACGGACGTGATGGCCATGCACTTGGCCGGCATCGACACCGCCATCGCCACGTGCGGCACGGCGTTCGGCGCCGAGCACGCCAAGATTGTGCGCCGCCTGATCGCCGACGATTCGCTGGGTGCGGTCCAGCTGGTCGGGCCGTTGAAGGTCAAGGACCAGCCGTTGAGCTCGCGCATCGTGTTCACGTTCGATGGTGACGCCGCCGGCCAGAAAGCCGCGCTGCACGCTTTCGGCCTCGATTCGGCCTTCCTCTCCCAAACCTTCGTGGCCGTGGCCGACGACAATCTCGACCCGTGCGACCTGCGCATCGAGCGAGGCAACGAGGCAGTGCGCTCGCTGATCGCCCGGGCCAAACCGTTGTATGATTTCGTGATCGACGCCGCCATCAGCCGGTTCGATCTGACCTACACGCCCGGCCAAGTGGGTGCGATGAAAGCCGTGGCCCCGCTGGTGGCGCAGATTCGCGACCGCTCCCTATGGGACGCTTACGCGCGCAAGTCCGCGGGCCGTATCGGCGTGGACCTTGAGGTGATGCGCCGCGAGGTGATGAACGCACGCCGGCAGATGCATGTACGCGATGAGGACGCCTACGCGCCCAAACATCGATTCGAGCGTGACGAGCCGCGTGTGGAACCCGGCACCAACCCGTACGCCAATCCGGCCACGCGCAAGGCGTTGGAGCGCCGTGACGCCGCCGAACAGGCGTATTTCAAGATTGACGACGCCGTATTCATCGCCGAACAGCAGTTCATGGCCGTGCTGATTCAGGTGCCGCGCGCCATCGACCGCACCATGTTCGGGCAGCTGACCATCGACCATTTCATGACTTCGGTGTTCCGCACCCTGTTCCAGGCGATCGCGGCCGCCGGCGGACTGCCATCCGACGATACCCCGCAGGGGCTGTGGATGCACAACCTCACCAAGGCCGGCGGGCCGATGCTCAATCAGGTGATCAACGAGCTGGCTGTCATGCCTCTGCCTCTGCCTGGCGACGACAGTGGCAACGGTGCGCAGCCTCTGCAGTCGAACGCGCCCGGCGGTGCTGCCGCCGTGCAGCTGCGCCCTGCCGCGCCGGAAGAGCAGCGCTATGCCACCGAGCTCCTCACCCGACTACTGGACATGGGCTTCATGCGCCAGATCGGCTTGGCCAAACGCCGCATGGCCCAACTGCCCGACGGCGAAGAGAAGATAACCCTCCTTGGCCAAATCACCCGTATGGAGACTGCTCGCAAAGATCTCCAAGCCCAAATCTATGGCAACACCGTTGGCTAATAATCTCTCCCTCTGACGAGGGAGGTTACTGGCCGCAGTCGGGCGGGCGAGAGAAGCGACGTCAGATATATCGCGCAGCATCGATGTCACATCAACTATTCGTTTGATATTAACTTTTTAATGACAAACGATAAATTATGGTATAATGCAAGTATGAATTGCTTGGTTTGCGCAATGAAGCGGAGGCTCAATCATGGCAACGACAAAGAAACTATCCTTCGGTTTGGATAAGGCCGGTGGCGCGGCCTTGATCCTGGCCCGCATCGGTGCCGCGCTCCTATGGATCATCGCAGCGCTCGCGGCCGTGGTGTGGGTGGTATTCCTCATTTCCCCGCGCTCGTTCGCCGCGAACTTCGGCAGTGTCGACCTGAATGTCGGCGGCGCGTTCACCCTCAGCATCAAGGGCGACTTGTTGGACTACTCCTATAATCTGCAGAACTTCCACGACGGTCCCGTCAACATGGTAGCTACCATCTCCACCGGTCTGGCGAGAATGGTGGTCTACGCTCTACTGGCCTTGGCGTTCTCCGAAAATGGCCGCACTGTGCAAGGATTTGACGGTGTGGCTTGCAGACGGCAGGGATGCCACGCCTTTCCAAGGCATGGTGTCCGACCGGTTGAACAGGGCTGGCTGGTATCTGATTGTCGCGCCGATTGTGGGTCTGGTGAACTTCATCGTATGTTTCCTGGCTGGCACGGGCGGCAACTGGGGCTTATGGATGAGCGGCATGATGGTGATGATTGGCATTATCCTGTTGCTGATTGCGCGCATCTTCGATTATGGCATGGGTCTGCAACGGGAAGTCGACGGTCTGCTGTGAGGGGGAAGAGCGCCGTAGACCCGCGTGGCGCCGGTCCGAACAGGGCCGGTCCGAACACCGAGGGCCCGAATGAGGACAGCCTGAACATCGTTGATTCGAGCGAGACCGGCCTGAATACGGCTGACTCAAACTCCACCGGTCCGGCCGGCATAGGCCATATCGTCCTGCGCCTCGACCGCATCATGGTCGAGCGAGGCCGCTCACTCAACTGGCTGGCCGATCAGGTGGGCATCACCAACGTGAACCTTTCCAAAATCAAAAACAATCGCGTTTCCGCCATCCGCTTTTCCGCCCTCGCCGCCATCTGTGCGGCATTGGATTGCCAGCCCGGCGACATTCTTGAATATGTGGATGGCATTTCGGGCGATGCGGACGATGCGAATAGCAAGTAATCGCACGCATGCCAACTCTTCTCCTCCTGGCCTGTGATTGATTGACAATCAGGGATTACATGCCAAATGGGAGAGATAAACATGTGGAGGTTGGATTGGATGGGTGCAGAAGTTGCGAATTGGCCCCATCCAAATTGGACTGGTTTGGGTGGGGCCAATCCACTCCGTTCAATAATGAAGCGCGATACCAAGCAGCGTCGAACGAAGGGAAACTCATGACGCAGAATCGTGCGGAACTCAACCGTAATTTGGCCCAGATGCTCAAGGGCGGCGTGATCATGGACGTCACCACGCCCGAGCAGGCGAAGATCGCTCAGGACGCTGGTGCCTGCGCGGTGATGGCGCTCGAGCGCATCCCGCCGACATCCGTGCCGCCGGCGGCGTTTCCCGCATGAGTGACCGGCCATGATCAAGGGCATCCAGGAAGCCGTGTCCATTCCGGTTATGGCCAAGGTGCGTATCGGACACATCGCCGAGGCCCGCATTCTGCAGGCCATCGAAATCGATTACATCGACGAATCCGAGGTGCTTTCCCCGGCCGACGACGTGTACCACATCGACAAGAACCAGTTCGATGTGCCGTTTGTGTGCGGCGCGAAGAACCTGGGCGAGGCGCTGCGCCGCATCGCCGAGGGTGCAGCCATGATTCGCACCAAGGGCGAGCCCGGCACCGGCGACGTGATTCAGGCCGTGCGCCACATGCGCACCATGAACAAGCAGATTCGCGAACTCGTCGGCCTGCGCGACGACGAGGTCTACGAGGCCGCCAAGCAGCTGGCCGTGCCCTACGATCTGGCCAAGTACGTGCACGACAACGGCCGTCTGCCCAGTCGTGAACTTCGCCGCCGGTGGCGTGGCCACCCCGGCCGACGCCGCCCCATGATCGGATGGAGCTTGGTGCCAGAAGGGCGCTGGCTTCGTGGGGC
>ENA-OPZZ01001763-OPZZ01001763.1-human-gut-metagenome-genome-assembly--contig:-NODE-1763-length-12281-cov-3.106302_pt1 | contig 12281 bp, 10 predicted proteins | sample MGYA00242487_ERZ504511 | MGnify/ENA primary metagenome ERZ504511 (study PRJEB26092, sample SAMD00036241) | human gut metagenome | host: Homo sapiens | study: EMG produced TPA metagenomics assembly of... | reverse complement strand
TTAGTACAAGTCTGATCCCGATTGAATGGGAAAAAGCAAAGATCAATATTTTGGATACACCGGGATACTTTGATTTTGTTGGAGAAGTAGAAGAAGCGGTAAGTGCAGCGGATGCAGCCGTAATTGTTGTTTCAGGAAAAGCAGGAGTAGAAGTAGGAACGGAAAAAGCGTGGGAGTTATGTGACAAATATAATCTTCCGAGAATGGTATATGTGACAGAGATGGATGTGGATGATGCAAGTTTCCGGCAGGTTGTGGAAGATTTGACGGCAAGATACGGAAAGAAGATTGCGCCGCATTTCCAGCCGATTCGTGAGAATGAAAAGCTTGTAGGGTATATCAACGTCATCAAGAATGCCGGAAGAAGATATACAGGTATCGGGCAGAGAGAGGAGTGTGAGATTCCGGAATATTGTTTGCCAAACTTACAGCTTTTAAGAGATTCACTGATGGAGGCGGTTGCCGAGACGAGTGAAGACTTTATGGAAAGATATTTTGCAGGAGAAGAATTTTCAATTGAAGAGATTCGTTCTGCGATGCGCACGGAAGTAATGGATGGGGATATCGTACCTGTTGCGATGGGATCAAATATAGAGGCGCAGGGAGCGGCAAATTTGTTGTCTGACATTGTGCGTTTCTTCCCTAGCCCGGATAAGAGAACTTGTGTGGGGATCAACCGCAAGACAAATGATATTTTTGAAGCAAATTATGATTTCGCAAAAGCGAAGACGGCATATGTGTTTAAGACAATGGTAGATCCGTTTATTGGAAAATATTCATTTGTAAAAGTATGTTCGGGTGTCTTAAAAGGCGAAGATACACTGTTTGACACAGAGAATGACACGGAACAGAAACTTGGGAAATTATATACGATGCAGGGAAATAAACCGGTGGAAGTCTCAGAATTACACGCAGGTGATATCGGTGCGATCGCAAAACTTTCTGGCGTAAAGACAGGCGATACACTTTCTACAAAGAATACGCCGGTTCTGTTCGGAAAGACAGAATATTCCACACCTTATACATATATGAAATATGTTGTAAAGGCAAAAGGAGATGAAGATAAGGTATCTCAGGCGCTGGCAAAGATGATGGCAGAAGATGTGACGTTGAGAGCGGTAAATGACAGTGAGAATCGTCAGTCGTTATTGTATGGTATGGGAGATCAACATTTAGAGATTGTTGTGAGCAAGCTTGCAAGCCGTTACAAAGTAGATGTGGATTTGGAGACACCGAAAGTTGCTTTCAGAGAGACTATCCGAAAGAATTCAGATGTAGATACAAAATATAAAAAACAATCTGGAGGGCATGGGCAATACGGTCATGTAAAGATGAAATTTGAACCTTCCGGAGATTTAGAGACACCATATGTATTTGAACAGATTGTAGTTGGCGGAGCAGTTCCAAAGAATTACTTCCCGGCAGTAGAAAAAGGTTTGCAGGAATCTGTACTGAAAGGACCTTTGGCAGGATATCCGGTTGTAGGTGTGAAGGCAGTTTTATATGACGGATCTTATCACCCGGTGGATTCTTCTGAGATGGCATTTAAGACAGCGACAATGCAGGCGTTCAAAAAAGGATTTATGGAAGCAAGTCCTGTGTTATTGGAGCCAATCGCAAAGATTAAAGTGACGGTGCCGGATGAGTATACCGGAGACGTGATGGGAGACCTGAACAAACGTCGTGGACGTGTGCTTGGAATGACGCCGGTTGCGGGCGGAGCGCAGATTATCGAAGCGGATATTCCGATGACAGGAGTATTTGGATACTGCACCGTGCTGCGGTCTATGACAGGTGGAAGAGGGGCTTATGAATATGAATTTGTACGCTATGAACAGGCTCCTTCTGATGTGCAGGAAAAAGAGATTGCAAAACGTGCAGCAGAAGAATAAGTAAGGCGGGTAAGGGCATCATTTTTAGATGTCCTTACCTTTTTATCTGTGTGGGACAACCTTTTGGGAATGTATTGTACTTTTGATATAAAGGTGCTATAATTGCCATGCTGTTTGGATTCTGTATGGGAATCCGAGAGGAATGAAAATAAAAAGTTGAGGGAATATCGATGAAGATTGTAATTATTGGAGATGGAAAAGTAGGATATAAACTTGCAAAGCAACTCTCTGAAGACAATTATGATGTAGTGCTGATTGACAATAATGCGGGAAAGTTAAAGGCGGCGATTAATAAGCTGGATATCATTTGTATTACCGGGGATGGTGTAAGTGCAGAAGTGCAAAAAGAAGCAGATGTACCGCATGCAGATTTAGTGATTGCATGCGCATCTACAGATGAGCTCAATATGCTGAGTTGTCTGATCGCGAGAAGATTGGGAGCGAGACATACGATTGCCAGAGTGCGTAACCCAATTTACTATCAGCAGATAGATATTTTGAAAGAAGATTTGAGGTTGAGTATGGCGGTCAATCCGGAACTGGCAGTTGCAAATGAGATTTCAAGAGTGCTGATTTTTCCGGTGGCAAGTAAGATTGAGACATTTGTGAAAGGAAGAGTGGAACTGGTTGAATTTATGCTGCGCTCAGGGAATCCGATCATTGGTCACAGTCTGGCGGAGATTTATAGGAAATATCAGATTAAGATACTTGTCTGCGCAGTACAAAGAGGAAAGAAAGTTTATATTCCGGACGGAGAGTTTGTTCCACAGGAAGGCGATAAGCTTCACATTGCAGCATCCCATCGGGAGATTGAGCTCTTCTTTAAATCTTTGGGAGATTGTAAGAATAAGATCCGAAGAGTTTTGATTTGCGGAGGTGGACGCGTAGGATTTTACCTCGCAAAGCAGCTTCTGTCTTTGGGAATGCAGGTTAAGATTATTGAGCAGGATTTGAAAAAATGCGAAGCGTTATGTGAGTCTCTGCCTAAGGCGACCATTATTCATGGAGATGCAGCAGATCATGATCTTTTGATCGAGGAAGGTATTCGGGAGGCGGATGCACTTATTTCACTTACTGGTATGGACGAGGAGAATATCATTATGGCATTGTTTGCAAAGATGCAGGGCGTGCATAAGATTATCGCAAAGGTAAATGAGGACACAAGAGCGCAGATGGTCGAAGGTCTTGGAATCGATAGTATTGTATCTGCAAAAAGTGCAACAGCAGATGTTATTTTAAGTTATGTGCGTGCAAGACAGAATTCTTTGCGCAGTGCAAACGTGGAGACGATGTATCGTCTGGTTGACGGTCAGGTGGAAGCGTTAGAATTTATTATCAGAAAAGAGAACAATTATACGAATATACCGCTTAAGAATATAACGATCAAGCCGAATAATCTGATCGCCTGTATTGGAAGAAAGAGACAGATTATTATTCCGAATGGTGAAGACAGCCTTCAGGTAGGGGATAGTGTCGTAGTTGTAACTTTGGAAAGAAAGATTCATGATATCACAGATATTTTGAGTTAGAGGAAGAGGCAATTATGAACTATAGAATGACGAGTTTTATATTAGGAAGAATGTTAGGTGTAGAGGCGCTTGTGATGGTGATTCCGGCGATTGTTTCCGCGATATACGGAGAAGAGACGATGCGTGCGTTTTTAATCACAAGTGCTGTCTTAATGGTATTGTTTTTGATTTTCGGGCGCAAAAAGCCGGAGAATGCGATGATCTATGCAAAGGAAGGATTTGTGATTGTGGCGCTGGCATGGATTCTATGGTCCGTATTCGGAGCACTTCCGTTTTATATTTCGGGAACGATGCCGAAATATATCGATGCACTGTTTGAGACTGTGTCCGGTTTTACAACAACAGGTTCTACTATTTTGACGGATATTGCATCTTTGCCGATGGGCATGAATTTTTGGAGATGTCTGACGCATTGGATCGGCGGAATGGGAGTGCTTGTCTTTGTGCTGGTACTGACATCTTTAGATGACAAGAATACGATGCACTTGATGCGCGCGGAGGTTCCGGGACCGGAAGCGGACAAACTGGTTCCCAAGGTGAGAGGAACAGCAAAAATTTTATATGGAATGTATCTTGCGCTGACGTTGATAGAAGTTGGATTTTTGCTTGCGGGAGGAATGAATCTGTATGACAGTGTCATCCATGCATTCAGTACTGCTGGAACCGGAGGGTTTAACAACAGGAATAACAGTGTTGCGTTTTATGACAGCGCATATATAGATGGTGTGATCACAGTATTTATGATTCTGTTTGGAATCAATTTTAATATGTATTTTCTGTTGCTGTTAAAGAATGTAAAGTCTGTATTTAAAAACGAAGAAGTCCGGGCCTATTTGGGAATCATCGCAGCTACGACGATTATCATTACGTTCAACATTATGCACATTTATGAGACACCGTTAAAATCATTCCGCTATGCGGTATTTCAGGTGGCTTCCATTATCACAACAACCGGATTTGCGACCGCAGATTATAACCTTTGGCCGGAGCTGTCGAAGTGTTTGCTGCTTATGGTCATGATTGTCGGGGCGTGCGCAGGTTCGACCGGTGGTGGTATGAAAGTATCGAGAATTTTAATTTTGTTAAAAAGTATCAAGCAGGAAGTGAAAAAAAACACTGCATCCGAAGTCAGTCAGTGTTGTAAAGGTCAATGGAAAAAGAGTGAGTGGTGAGACGATGCATGCGGTATATGTGTATTTTATGGCATACATTTTTATTGTGATAGCATCTGTTCTTGTTGTATCCATCAACAATTTTGATTTTGCAACAACATTTACCGGCGTGCTCACAACATTGAATAATGTGGGACCAGGAATTGCTGCGGTTGGTCCGGTTGAGAATTTTGCGAAATTTTCTGTGTTATCAAAAATTGTATTCTGTTTTGATATGCTGGTCGGAAGATTGGAAATTTTCCCGTTTTTAATGTTGTTTTCATCGAACTTGTGGAGAAGAAAATTTTAAGGGAGAGAAGATTATGAAAAAATTCAAGTAAGAAACTTATCGGAAATATTGATTGTCATTTTGCTGGCATGTATTTATTATTACGTAACCATTCCGGCAATCAATATCCATTCATCAGAATTTTGGATTTTTATCATTTTACTGATTGTGGCGCTTTTGGTGTATTATATATGGAAAAGGCGTCTTGGAAAAGATGAGATTAAGCAGTCCAAGGTTGTGAAGGGAATTCTGTTTGTTCTGCTAGGCGTTGTGTTGATTTATGGAGTGGGAACATTACTGTCCTCCCCGATTGTCAATGCAAAGAAATATCAAAAGCTTTTAACTGTGAAAGACGGAGAATTCACGAAAGATATTGAAGAGTTATCGTTTGATCAGATTCCGCTTTTGGATAAAGACTCTGCTACGATTCTCGGAAACCGTAAGATGGGAAGTATGGTAGATATGGTATCTCAGTTTGAAGTGGACGATATTTACACCCAGATTAACTACCGGGATAAGCCGGTGAGAGTATCACCGCTTCGTTATGCGAACCCAATCAAATGGCTGACAAATCAGTCAGAGGGAATTCCGGCATATATCCGAATTGATATGGCGACACAGACAACAGAACTTGTAAAATTAGAGGAAGGGATGAAGTATTCCACATCTGAGTATTTCAACAGAAATATTTACAGACATTTGCGTTTTAAATATCCAACCTATATTTTTAATGATTTAAGTTTTGAAATTGACGATGACGGGGTTCCATACTGGGTATGTCCGGTGAAGAAATTCAACATCGGTCTGTTTGGTGGTGAGACAATCGGACGTGTTGTTCTCTGTAATGCGATCACCGGTGAGACAGTGGACTATGCGATTGATGAAGTGCCGGAATGGATAGACCGTGCATATTCCGCAGATATGCTTGTGCAGTTATATGACTATTATGGAACTTTAAAACACGGATTTTTCAATAGTGTACTTGGACAGAAAGATTGTCTGAAGACGACAGAAGGATATAATTATCTCGCAATTGACGATGATGTGTGGGTGTATACAGGTGTTACATCCGTAAGCGGTGACCAGTCAAATGTAGGGTTTGTGCTGATGAATCAACGTACGATGGAGACAAAATATTACGCTATTGAAGGGGCGACAGAGAGTTCAGCGATGAATTCCGCGCAGGGAGAGGTGCAGGATCTCGGCTATAAGGCTGCATTCCCGCTGCTTTTGAATATTTCCGGAGAACCGACATATTTCATTGCGCTGAAGGACGAGGCAGGACTTGTCAAGAAATATGCGATGGTGAATGTCCATAAATATCAGGTTGTTGCAATCGGAGATACGGTAAATGAATGTGAAGAACGGTATCAAGAGCTGCTCTTAAAAGAAGGAATTCAGGTGGAAGAGGAAGATACGCGGGAAACTCAGACCCTGACAGGTAAGATTACAAAAATCGCGCAAGGTGTTGTGGATGGAAACTCACACTATTACATTATGATAGAAGGCTCCGAGGACATTTTTGATGTGCCTGTAGTGGACTATATCGATATCATCAAATACGATGTCGGCCAGGAAATTACGGTAGAGTACAAAGTGGGAGAAAAGATGAACACTGTAACTAATTTAAAATAAACAAAAAGAGTTGTGAGACAGTCTCGCAACTCTTTTTACATTCTAATTTAAAAATTCACATTTTTCCGTCTTCACATCTTTTAGACCTTCTCTGTCAGCACTTACACTTACATAGAAATCTACGTTGTGCTTTTTCGAGATATTGCTTAAACGATCGACAAATCTTGGGATATTTTCGAGGGAAACACTGGTCTGCTTTAAAATTCCGTCAATAAAAATAACTTCGATATCACTGTTGCAGCTGATCATACCATAGATGAAACCAGTGTATTCATCTATGTTGCGGATGGAAGGGAAATCATCCATGCAGATTGCTCTGATATCAAATGATACACTGTAGGTATCATTGTGGCTGTTCTTGATAAAGACAACATTACCGTCACATGCTTTTGCTTTCTGATTGGCTAATTCAATCATCTTTTGTGTCTTGCCACTGCCTTTTTGCCCTGTTAATAAATATACCATGGGAATCACTCCTTTGTTATGTATTTTTTATTCTGTCTATGATATTATTTATTATACAACAACTTTTGCCAAAGAGCAATAAAATATCGCAAATTTATATTAATATTTTACAAAAAGTTGTATAATTATTTAAATTATTTATAAAATTTGTACAACTATGGAGGGGTGAGAATAAAATGATAAGAATACTGTTGATTGAGGATGATGAGCATATTGCACAGAGCATTCAATTTTTTTTGGAAGGTGAAGGATTTCAGATAAAAGTGGCAGCTATGGCAAGGCAGGCAATGGAACTGTTAAAGTCGGAGGATTTTCAGTTGGTTATTTTAGATGTCACATTGCCTGACGGAAATGGGTTTGAACTGTTTGAGGAGATCAAAGCAAGAAAAGAACTGCCGGTTATCTTTCTGACGGCGTTGGATGGAGAAGAAGAGATTGTAAAAGGATTTGAATTGGGGGCAGATGAATATATTACGAAACCGTTTCGTCCACGGGAATTACTTTCCAGAATTAGAAATGTAATCCGCCATACTGGGATACTGGAAGAAAACAGACAGGAAATTCAAATTGAGCATGTGAAGATGAATTTAGAGCAAGGGGCGGTCTACAAGAACAATGAGCGCATAGAACTGACGGCGCTGGAGTATAAGATACTTGCTCTGTTTTTTGAGAATAAAGGCCGGATCCTGACAAGAGGGCAGATACTTTCGGGAATCTGGGATGAGTCCGGCAATTTTGTCAACAACAATACGTTGACAGTGTATATCAAAAGACTTCGCGAGAAGATAGAAGAAGACCCAAATGCTCCAAAGATTATCAGGACAGTGCGCGGCATGGGATATAAGGCGGGGGTTTGATCTATGGAGAAAAAAAGATTTGTAATCAGCGTGTGTGTCCTTGCTTTGGCTGGACTTATCAGTACCTGGATATTTGCTGGCGCTGTGGAGCGGGAGAATAACAGATGGCTGTATGACGTGACGGACAGTCTTGTGACAGAGATTGTAAGGCAATATCCAGATGTGGAGGAGGAGACGATTCGTCAGATGACTTCAGACGGGGTAGCGTCTCAGAAAGAAAGTGTGTTGAAGAAATATGGAATTGAAGAAGACAATTTTTTGCCGAAACGAACCGGTGGAAATCAGCAAGTGATGATAGTGGGTGGGATGGCAGGAATTTTATTTTTGGTCTGTGCAGGATGTGTTAGTATATTTTTATATGCCATGAAAAGGCAGGGAAAGCAGATTGAGGAACTGGAACAATACTGTGAAGAGGTACTTCAGGAAACGGCAACGCTGGATCTGCGGGATAACGAAGAGGGAAGATTCAGTATTCTTAAAAATAAAGTATATGATATCACCGTACTTCTCAGGGAAAAGAATCAACTGCTCGAAAAAAAATAGGAAGGAGACAGAGCGGCTGATCGCAGATATTTCGCACCAACTCAAGACACCAATTACCTCTCTTCGTATGACAAATGAAATTCTATATATGGATATGCCAAGCGAAAAAAGAATGACATTTCTTGATAATATGCAGGCGGATTTGCTAAAGATTGAGTGGTTCGTAAAAACCATTTTGAATCTTGCAAAACTAGATTCAAAGACACTGACATTGAAAAGAGAAGAGACGATGGCGGCAGAATTGTCAGAGAAGATGATAGATTCGTTCCAAATCTTCTGTGAGGTGAGTGGGTGTAGAATTGCTTCATCTGGCGAAGAAGATATTACGCTTTGGTGTGATAAAAAATGGCTTTTGGAAGCTCTGCACAATATTTTGAAAAATGCACTGGAGCATGGCGCGGCACACATAGCGCTTTTGTGGTCGAAAAATAATCTTTATACAAAACTTGAAATCACAGATGACGGAGAAGGGATTGAAAAAGAAGAACTTCCGCACATTTTTGAGCGGTTTTACAGGATGAAAGGAAGCAGAGAAGACAGTATGGGGCTTGGTATGGCATTTACGAAAAGTATGATTGCATACCAGAACGGGGAAGTGAAAGTAAAGAGTAAAAAAGGTGAGGGGACGACGTTTATCGTAAAAATATATAAAAATGATTTCCAAAAGTCACTTTAGAGTCACTTTTGTATCGTAGAATAAAGAAAAACGAAGGAGGCAGAGTATGGAAATCTTAAAAGTAGAGAATTTATGTAAACGATACGGAGAAAAGGATACGGAAGTGGTTGCTTTGGATAATGTGAGTTTTACCGTGGAAAAGGGAGAATTTGTTGCGATCATCGGGGCGTCAGGAAGTGGTAAATCAACACTTTTACATCTGATTGGCGGTGTTGACCGCCCGACAAGCGGGAAGGTATTTATCGACGGGACTGATATCTATGAGCTGAATGCGGATAAACTGGCAATCTTTAGGAGAAGACAGGTCGGATTGATTTATCAGTTTTATAATCTGATTCCGATTTTGAATGTAGTAGAAAATATTACGCTTCCATGCAGATTAGATGGAAAGGAAGTAAAAGAGGAACGTCTGGAGGAACTTTTAGAAATCTTAAATCTCAAGAATCGAAAAGAGCACCTTCCGAATCAACTGTCAGGCGGACAACAGCAAAGAGTGTCGATTGGGCGTGCAATCGTGAATTATCCGGCGATCGTGCTCGCCGACGAGCCGACGGGGAATCTGGATAGTAAGGCGTCAAGAGAGATTATTGATCTTTTAAAAATGTCCAATCAAAAATACAATCAGACGGTGATCGTAATTACACACGACGAGAATATTGCGCTGGAAGCGGATCGGATTCTGACAATTGATGACGGGAAGATTGTCAAAGACGAGAGAGTGAGGTAGTTTATGAACATTTTAAATGAACTCACGGTCAAAAATTTAAAACGGAATAAAAAGCGTACGCTTGTAACAATTTTCGGAATTATCCTTTCGGTAGCGCTGGTTACGGCGATTACGACATTTGTTTCCAGCATGCAGGGCTCTATGATAGAGTACGCAAAGGAAAATGATGGAGATTATCATATTTTTGTATCGGATGTGCCGGTTGAACAGCAGAAATATTTGTTAAACAATGCAAAAATCGAACAGACTATGATTGGGCAGACAATTGCAGATGTAGCGCCTGAGACATTTTTTAAAGAGGAAGAAGATCAGGAAAATTATAGAGGGATGCTGAAATTGAAAGCATTTGAGGAGAAGGATTTGAAGCGGCTTGGAATTAAGCTGATAGAAGGTCATATGCCAAAAAATGAGCAGGAGATCCTGATGCCGGTGCAGCTGAGCGGATTGGATGGTATTAGCTATGAAGTGGGTGATGTGTTGACACTCAAAGTCAATGGTTCAGAGGAGACGTATACGATTGCAGGCTTGATGGGAATTAACAGCTTTGAATTTCAGAAAGACGGGATGATGGGCTCTACACTTGTGACAAAACTGGACCATGATACAGCCGGACAGCCGATAGAAATTGCATTGTCATTAAAAGATCCAAAAGAAGCATATACATTTGCGGAAAATTTGAAAGAGGAACATGGATTTTCGCAAGAACAGATCATTACCAATGATATGTTGCTGCAGTTTGAGGGAGGAACGAGATCAGAGCAGACCATGCAGGTGTTATATCGGATGGCTGTGATCGTCATTCTGATTATTATATTTACATCGGTCTTTGTCATTAAGAATAGTTTTGACATTTCGATTATGGAGCGAATCAAGCAGTATGGAATGTTGGCAAGCATAGGCGCTACTTCAAAGCAGATTCGGAAAAATGTGTTGTTTGAGGGAGTTGTGCTTGGAGTGATTGCGATTCCATTGGGAATTCTGTGTGGCGTTTTTGCAATCTGGGTTACACTTTTGACAGTGACGCAGATATTGGCAGGAAGTGGTCTTGCAGATATTCCATTACACTTATATGTATCATGGCAGGCGCTTGTAGTTGCAGTGGCAGTTGCAATTATCACAATTTATCTATCATCAGTCATCCCTGCGAGAAAAGCAGTCAAGATTGCTCCAATGGATGCAATTCGTGACTCGGCAGGTATTAAAATTGCAGGAAAGAAACTGCGTACTTCTAAGCTCCTTTCAAAAATATTGGGCATAGAAGGTGAGATTGCAAGTAAAAATTTAAAACGAAGCCGCAAAAAATACAGAACAACGGTATTTTCCATTTTTTTAAGTGTTGTGCTGTTTATCTCAATCAGTTCCGTTATTCAATATGGATTTTTATTGCAAAGCTATGTATATCAGGAGATGGACTATAATATTTATGGTTCGATTGAAGATTCGGATATTTCGCAGGAGCAGCAGGAAAAACTTTATGGGAAAGTGGAAAAGGCAGATGGAATTAAGGAAAGTACAGTTGTAAAGCATCAAATCTGTAATATTGCACAAGGTGATTATACAAAAGAAGCATTGGAAGATATGAATGGCGTATATGATTCAATTGAAGTGGGGGAGGAAGATTTATATATCACATTTTACTCCATTCCGGATGACCAATATCGGGCGTATGTAAAAGAGCAGGGACTTTCTTATGAGGATGCAAAAGAGAAGGCGATTATCTGCGATACGCAGCGGAGAACAATTTATGATCAGGATACCGGAGAGACAGTCAGGAAACAGTTCCAACTGCTGAACAGCAAGGCAGGAGACACGCTTTCCTATCGCATGTTGTCGGAGGATGGAGAACAAAAAGAAGTAGAGTCGATGGAGATTGCAAAGAGGACCAAGGAGCTTCCGTTTGGAGTGGAGGCGGATTATTATTCTGTTGTTGCTGTTATTTCGGATGAAATGATGACAAGAATGGGTGGTACGCTGGATGGATTTTATGCGGAAGCGGAAGATACAAAAATATTACAGGAAGAAATTCAGGGATTGGATGAAAGTATAGAGTGGTATTTCATTGATTATGAGCAGAGGGCAAAAGAGCAGAACAGTATGGTATTGGTTGCGGCGATTTTCTTATATGGATTTATCGCAGTTATTTCGGCTATTGGAATTACCAATATCTTCAATACAATCACAACGAATATGACGCTTAGAAGCCGTGAATTCGCGATACTGCGCTCGGTTGGAATGACAGAAAAAGAATTTCGAAAGATGATTCGCTGTGAAAGTATTTTATATGGTACAAAGGCATTGGCTTTTGGGGTTCCGGTCGGAGTAGCGCTATCCTATGGAATGTACAAAGTGTTTGTCGGTATCATTGAGGTACCGTATACACTTCCGTGGAAAGAAATCTTGATTGCAGTTGCGGCAGTATTTCTGATCATCTTTTGGACAATGCGATATTCGGTGAAAAAAGCAGAAAAGCAGAATATCATTGAGACCATTCGAAGCGAGAATATATAATCAAAAACG
>ENA-OPZZ01001761-OPZZ01001761.1-human-gut-metagenome-genome-assembly--contig:-NODE-1761-length-12284-cov-4.848071_pt1 | contig 12284 bp, 9 predicted proteins | sample MGYA00242487_ERZ504511 | MGnify/ENA primary metagenome ERZ504511 (study PRJEB26092, sample SAMD00036241) | human gut metagenome | host: Homo sapiens | study: EMG produced TPA metagenomics assembly of... | reverse complement strand
TATCCTGCATGGAATCCTGCATTATTTCTGAAAATTCTTCGCCTACATAGATTTTATTTCGTCTGCAATAGCGGAAATATGTATTCTTCGCAATTACAAATAGCCATGCGCGGATATCCTTCCGGCCATCAAATTTCTCAATATTATTCATTGCCTTCAGGAATGTTTCCTGGGTGATTTCCTCTGCCAGACTTTCATTTTCGGAAAGTGCCCGGATATAGAGAAAGACATCATGGAAATACTTCCTATAGATTGTTTCGATTTCTGATTTCTCCATTCCTGCCCCTTATATTTTTTATTATCCTACTGCATCTTTCGGGATTTTTAATGGTCCTGTCTGACCGATCGTGGTGCCATCCTTATCCAGAATATAACCATCTTTATCCTGATATGACCCTGCCGGCGGTGTCCACATAGATCCATCTGACGACCTGATCTGTCTTCTTCCATTGAATGTCTGAACACGGTTCTGATTTTGTTGCATCTGCATTGAATATGCACGGCTGCTCACCTGGGTATCACTGTCTGTATCGGATGCACAACCTGATAAACCAACCACAACTGTCAGAATGAATATTCCTAAATATCGTTTCATAATAATCCTCCTGTCTGCTGTATCATTATTTTATCTGATGTCTTTCTATATAACTAAGTCACAGACAGAAGAAACGTTACAGGAAAATAAAAAAAATCCCCTGCTGTTTGCTTTTCGCAGTCTCTGCAGGGGACTTACTTGATTCGATTAAAACAACAGCTCCATCTGATCCCCCACTTCAATTCTCGCAGTGACAAGTTCATCCGGTTCTTTCCCTCTTTTGTGTTCGGCTTTCAGGTACTGGGCACCGCCTCTCAGACTTGCAGCGATCAGATTCAGCACATATATATTGTCAAAACGATTATAGATGGACTCTCCGCCCAGACCGGTAAGGCAGATAAGCTGTGTGTTGCTCTTTTTTGCCATATCCATCAACGGGATCAGCAGATGGGAGGCATTGGTCTGTGCGAACGGGTTGTCCATGATCAGAACCTTTCCCTCATTTTTATCTGCAAAAATGTCCGTATCATCCCGTCTCATATAATACAGAAGGCTGGACAGGATTACAAATGCAGACAGAAATCCTTCTCCGCCTGAGTTTCTGGAAACCTCTTTCCAGGTAATCGGATACTCTCTCTGGGCTTCGATCTTATACAGATGGATCTGTACATTTCCGATTCCTACTACCTGATCATAAAGATTTCTGGTAGTGATACCGGAACCGAAGAACTCCTGTGCGTTCTCATTTTTCTCGAAAAGTTCCACGCCTTCCATAGTGATCTTATCAATAAAGTCTTCCAGACGCAGACGGTAAAGCCCTGCATTTTCTTCCCAGTCCGGAAGCTGGATCTTTAACATTTTGATATTTCTTTCCCTGATGGTAATGGTTGAATTATGATCAATTTTTCCAAGGTTACTGTGGATTTCCCAGACATAATCCTCCAGAAGTTCTGTGATACGTTCCTTCTCCCTCTCTACTACAGAAATATCGACCTCCAGTTTCTCCATAAGGCTGTCATAGGACTGCACTGTAGTTTTTAACTGAGTCAGGACACGCACTGCATCATCGGAAAGCTCCAGCATCTGTTCCAGCGGTTTCCTGTAAAAATCATCCTGAAAGCTTTCCATACGGACAATCTTATTCAGTGTCCGCACCAGTTCTTCCTTCTTCTGTCTGGTATCCCGCATTTTCTGATTATAATCCCTGATCAGGATTCCCTTGCAGTTTCTTAATTCTTCCGCAGACAGATTCTCCGAAACCGGCTCATGGTCTTCTGCAGCCACAGGAATCAGTTCATTATATTCTGATAAAGCAGTCAGATTCTCTTCATAGCTGCGAAGCTTTCCGCTTAAAAACTCCTCCTGCTTCTTCTCTTCTTTCTTCTCATAAAGAAGCTGGTTTTTCCTTGCCTGAAAATCCTGTCCCTGAATCTCATCCTTTGGCAAAGGTTTCTCCATACCGCAGACAGAATGGATCCTTTTTGTCAGTTCGCTGATCTTACTCTGGGCCACTGCTGCCTTTTTGTCTGCATCATTCCACTGCATATCCTTTGTCTGGATCTTTCTGCGGAAATCTTCCAATACTCCCTCCTGGTGTGACTCTTCTTTTCTGTCATAGATCACACCGGACCACTGTTCAGGCTTTAAGTGATATTTTTTCTGAAGATAATCCAGATCTTCCTTTTCCCTCTGGTAACGCGCGGCAGACCTTCTCTCCTGTTCTTCCAGATTCTTCAGCTCCTGTGAAAGAACAGAGGTGATTGCCTCATAACGTGCTTCCATCTGCTCTGTAGACATGCTGTCAAATCCAAACTGCTGACTCTGCTGTTTCCTGACTTCATCTGACTCTCTGCTGCCTGCCTCATATGACGCATATCTGGTATATTTTTCATCCAGTCTGTCTTTTTCTCTCTCCAGCATATTCAGATTATGCTCCAGAGTCATTTTCTCCTCCAGAAGCTTTTCCTGTCTGTCTTTTGCAAGCTTCTGGTTTTCCCGGAAACGAGTTTCATCCTTTTTACATTTTTCAAGCTCATTTCGATTATTTTCATAGAAAGCATAATCTTTTTCCAGCTGGGAAAAATCTTCCAGGCGCTGTTTCTGACGGTCAATTTCTGCAGCGGATTTTATGAGCAGATTCTGTAGCTTTTCATGTGCTGTTTTCAGGCTGTCAAGCTCCTGTGCTGCATCACGGATATCCTTTTCCAGAGTTTTTTTCTCTTCCTCAAGAGTTTTCAGAAGCTCCTGGATTTCTTCCCATTTTTCTTTTGTTACAGATTGGTTTTTCAGTGTTTCCTGACGCTGAAAATACTCTGCGTATTCCTTTTTGCGCTGATCCACAGCCTGATTTAGCTTCTCCAGTTCTTTCTTTTTCTCCCAGATCATTGCCTGAAGCTTTTCTTCATCCAGGAGGTTTTCATTAAACAGAATATAAAAACTGATTCCAGGGAAATTTACGATTTTGTCTGTGTACTTTTCCTGAAATTCTTCTATTTTCTCACGCTCTACAATAGGCACAGGGAAGGATGTGCAGACGTTTCTGTCGTTTCGTCCCAGCTTCTCGATTTCCTGTCGGGTAAGGATCAGGGCATATGGCAGAAATGGATTCTTACGAACCAGCATCTGGTTTTTCTTCTGGGAATATCCGTTCTTTTTCAGCCATTCCATACCATAAACTGTGTGAATTCCCAAATCATCCAGTTCTTTCTCCAGCTCCTCAGGAAGCTCCAGAATCTTTCCGCTGGTAAGGCTTAAATATTCTTTTTCCAGAGAATCCTCTTCCTTTTCCAGATTCCGCCGCAGCTCCTCCAGTTCACGCAGCTTTCGGCCAGAGTTCTCCAGTATCCTGTCAGTATCCAGAAGATGGCGTTCCTCCATATCCAGATATTTCAGGATATTCTTCCTTATTTCCAGTTCATTCTGATAGAGCTGATAGGTATGTTCCTGGTTCTCTGTCTCTGACTTTTTATGAATCAGGGCCTCTTTCTTATCCTCCAGACTGCGCTCCTGACGGCGGATCAGCTCCTTGTCAGCTTCCCATTTCTTCTGATTTTCTGTACGTTCCCTCACTGTTTTTTGCAGTTCCTGTTCGTACATCTGACGACGGATTTCCAGTGTTCCTGCTTCATAGTTTCCCAGAATATTTCGTACTAATTCTTCCTGATACTTGACATTATACTGGTTTTCCAGACGGGTATAGGATTCTATCTGACTTTCCAGTTTTCCTTTTCTGCCAAAGCAGTCGCGGATCTTCTCTTCCAGTTCCTCGGATCTTTTCGCCTCATCCTGTGCTTCTTTTCCCTTTTTCTGTATATTTTCAGACAGATTTTCCTGCTGTTGTCTGTTATCCTGAATACGTTCTTCAAAAATGTTTTTCAAGGTCAGGCCAAGTGCTTTTCTCTCCGGTTCCAGATCAGCTCCCTGCTGTCTGGCAACTGCGATTTTCTCCCTGAGAAGATCCAGTTCCCCTTTTTCTTCTGATACAGAATCCTGCTGTCTGGCACATTGGAGGATATGAAGTTTCTTCTCTATCTGTTCTGCCTGCACCTGAATATTTTCACGCTCCATATCGATCATATCACGGTTTCCGATATGAAGATTCTTCTCTTCCTCATAGTCATAGACCTGGCTGGAAAGCTCCTCGTATTCTACTCTGGAAAGCTTTTGATCCAGACTTTCCAGCACTTCTTTTGTATGATCATGAGCTTTCTCAGTCTGGCTTAAGAGTCCATTTACATCATGGATAAACCAGGCAATTTTATTCTGCTGTTTTCCTTCCTCTGTCTCCGCATTCTGATACTCTTCTGCCTGGGTCTGAATCCCATTTGCCTCTTCCTTAAACTGACGGATTGTGTCTCTTCGCTTAATTTTAGAACGGTTATCCTTATACTGTCCTGCATATTTTTCCAGAATAGACTGGAACTCTTTAATACGGTTCTTGTCCTTATTCAGTTTGCTCTCAATAGCCTCGAGAAACCATTTTTCTGTCAGCCCCTTTTCATCCTTGCAGTCCGCAAAAAGATCTGACAGTCCGGATTCCTTCAGATTGATTTTCTTAATAATGGTTTCCCATTCCTTATAATTGATCTGGTATTCCATCAGCTTATTGAAGTACTGGCGGGACTGGGCATAGTTTGTCAGATCATAATAGAAGAACTTCATATCCCTGTCTTTTTTGTAGATTTCAAAAAGCTGCCTGCAGGAGTTAAAATTCTTCAGGATCATCTCTTTTTTGCCTTTTTCCACTACAGGAAGATGGTGGATATCCTGAATACAGGGGCTCTGATATTCACTGACAATTCCAATAATGTCCAGATTCTCTTTTCTGTCCTCTTCCATATCCTGGGATTTTCTGACCATAAGACCTGTGAGAACATAGCCCGCTCCCTGATCCAGTGCCCATTCCACCAGGATAAAGGATGGCTTATTGGTAGTAAAATAGCTTTCAAATAATCGGTCTTTGGTATTGCGGTATTTTGGATGCACAAAGGGCGCAGTCAGCATCTGGACAAGAACAGATTTCCCACCGCCGTTCTGCAGAGAGATCAGTGTGCTTTCTCCATTAAAGTGCAGAGTTTCATCGCTGATACGGTATGCATTGTTATTATAATTCACGTTGATCAGACGCACTGCATTAATCTTACTCATCTTTTGCCACCCCCAGTACTCTCAGAACCCGCTGGTAATTGTTCTGGTTCAGAAGATTCCAGTCCATAAAATTATCCAGCTTTCTGGTTGTTTTTATCATCTCATCCTGTACCACATACTCGATCAGTCCCTGTTTCTGAAGGAACATCAGAATATTGTAGATAAAGCCTTCCTTGGTTGTCTTCATCCTGGAACCTCTGTCATCAGACTTCAGTGCCTCGTAAGTTTCATAAAGGATTTTGAAAGAAATCCCTGCAGTATCTTTGGGGTTCTTTCCATCTTCCTCCTCTTCAGAGGCAGTCTCTTCTGCTGACCCTTCCTTCAGACGGGCGGAAAGACAGTTCATAAGCTCTCCCACGCGCATATATTCTCTGGATTTACTGCTGCTTCCCTGTCCGTCAAAGAATTCTACCAGCAACGTAAGAATCACAAACTGTGACAGATAATAATCCTTGTCTGTTGCCCCGGATTTGCACAGTGTACTTTTAAGCTGCTGCTTGGAAAAACCAAGGAAATTGTTTTCCTCCTTAGGGATCAGATAGATTACATTTCCGTAGCGTTCCACATTGCTTCCCGCAATCTCTCCCTGGGATTTCACCAGATTCCGGATGGATTCTTCCTCTGTATATGCTTTATATAAAAGCTGCTCGTCCTCTTCCCGCAGCTCATGATATTCCAGAAGATAATAAAAAATCTCCTGACTGGTACGGATTTCCTCTGCTTCATATGCCATATCTGTTATTCCTCGTTTCTCATGATTCGAATCAGGATATTGGAACAACGGATGCTTTTTTTCACGCCATTTTCGCTGAAAACATTGTCAAAGGTGACTGTGCTTCCGTCTTCTATCCTGTATACTTCTATTTTACCGATTTTTTTATCTGAAAATCTTTCTTCAGAAAGCTGGAGCAGCATTTCGTTGAGCTGAAAATCTGCTGTCTGGTCCTGAATAAATTCACTTCGTTCCTTTTTCAGTGCTTCCATATTGATCTCTTTATTCCGTATCAGCTCCACCATGATCTCTTTAAAAATTTCAACATTTGGGATCAGTTGCTGCTGCATTTCTTCTGCATTTTTCTCGTTCTCCTGAATGTTTTTCCAGATATCAGAAAGGGAAATTTCACCTTTTTCAGATGCCTGCTCCAGCAGAAATCCCAGACTGCTCTCATAGCGTTTCAGCTTCTGTCTGCGCTTCTCTTCCTGCTCTTTCAGATATGCATCTTCGTCAAAATCCAGCATCTCCTCAGTGTCCTCGTCCTCATTTCTAACAGACGGTTTCTGATATAATAAGGCTTTATTCAGGTTATAAACCTTATCCGGTTCCCGGTTGAACAGCGGTCTTAAAAAATAGTCCAGATTTCCCAGTGCCGACGGATTCTCCAGCACTTTATCATAGAAATCATTGCGCATGGAAAATCTCCGGATCAGTGACATCTGCGACAATGCTTCCAGTTCTCTGGTATAAAGTGCCTTCAGGTCAAAATGGCTGCTCAGGATTTTCTGGTGCTCATCAATGGTTCTGTTCAGATAGCTCTCAATAATACGGAGATTCTCAAGGTTCTCCTCTTCCTTTTCGCCCAGACGGCACACATTGATGTTCTCTTCTTCCAGTTTCTTTACCCTGCTTCGCACCAGTTCCCGGTATTTCTGGAATTTTTCCTTTGTGTCACTGATCGTATCCAGATTCTCCAGAAGGATTTCCTCGTAATCCTTTACTGAATAATTCAGGGCATTTCTGCGGATTTTTCCCATAGCTTCCTGAATCTTCTGAAGCTGGATGCGCATCAGGTTAAAAACATTCTTAATCTCATCCACAGCCTTATCATAGCTCTGTTTTTCCAGATGCATCTGAAAGATCATTTCATGGATGGTAAGCTTCATATTATTTTCTATTTCAAGGGTGGAAAGTATCAGATTGTATCCGTCGTCTGTAAGATAATAAGAAGTTCTGCGAACCTCCTGATCCAGATACACGATCCGGTTCGCCACGTAACTGATATGCATAATATGATAATCGTTCTCTTCAAAATCATAGCCGTCAAAATACATGGCACGGCCTTCATTTGATAAGATCACATTGACAACAAAATCTCCTAATTTTCTGCAGTCATCATAGGAGATTTCTTTACCCAGATACCTGGTATTGATGGTATCAATATAGGCTCCGATATCATCCATAGTACAGTTCTCTTCCCGCAGAGACTGCTCCATAATATAAAGCATTACTGCAAAAATAAGATTCATCTGTTCATCAAATTTCAGAAAGCCAAACTGTTTCCAGGATGTCTTCTGAATACTGTTTTGGATAAGAACACCGTACAGACCTACATTTTTCATTCGTTTTGGAAAGTTTTTCAGAAATTCGTATTGCAAAGCTGCCTCCCTGGGTTAGATATAGTTTGTACCCTGTTGTTTATATGATTTCAAGTCTAACGTATGTGAGACTTGGTGCGCATCCTCCCGAAGCGTTTATCTCAATCGGAGATTGGATTTCCGCTGAGATAAGTTTGTAAATAAATTTACGTAACTGTACAAATCCTGCATCAGAAATCTGCGATATTTAAGATTTCCTGCGGTATATATCTGTCATTTTCCAGAACAGCTTCCATCTTTTTGACCATTATTTCATCAAAACAGGAGAAAAATTGTGTACTGATATTTCTGTTCTGATGCTCCTTTGTCTTCGGAAGTTCAGTTATCTGTTCTGCCTTTTCCAGCATAGCCTGATATGCCGGCACAAAATGGAATGATTTTCCATCTGCCACGAAATTTTTCTGCCAGATTTTCGTATATACCGATTCCCTCATAATCCAGATCCCCGAAATAATAAATTGTATTCTTCGGATGTTTCATATAGGGTTCCGCACACAGATCAAAATCCTGAAAAGAACGGATAATGCCTGCACCAAAAATTTCCGTATGTCCATTCAGCAGGTAATTGCGCATACTGAAAAAAAGGATCTTTATTTTCCAGAATCAGGAAGCAGCTTATCTTACAGTAAGATATTCCACTGCAAAAATCGCCAGCACGCCTACCAATACACTAAGTAATACATAACACAGAGCTATTCCCATATGTCCATCCCGGATCAAATCCGAAGATTCCAGTGCAAAGGTTGAGAATGTTGTAAATCCACCGCAGACTCCCACCTTCAGAAACAAAATCATCCTTGGTGGAACAGACAATTTCGCCGCCAGTACTGTGATTGCTCCGATCACAATACATCCAATCACATTGATACAAAAGGTTTTTTACCGGAAAAAATCATGGTTTCTCCTGTGGGAATCAGCCCGATCAGGTACCGCAATACTGCTCCTGCAAAACCACCCAGCCCTACTGCCAAACAATTCATCATTTTATCTCTCCAAAATCATCCGCTTCGCTACGCGGCTCTACACCGAATAACTGCTTCGCAGTTTATTCGGTTAATATAAATTTACTTGTTTATCTACGAGTTTTTCCCCTTCATACTGCAATTTTAAAGAAAAAAATCGCTCATCTCCTGAAAGAAGCAAATCCAGAAAGACTCTGTCACCTTCCCATGTGGGAAGTGTCGGCACAACAGCTTTATCTATCCAGTAAAGTTCTCCTTCATTGCATTCTGTTAATTCACCGATATATTCGTTGGCCGTAAACACACACATAAGCTCCGGTTCACATTTATCGCTTATAAATGTAACCAGGCCTCGAAGTTTATATGATGTCAGTGTTAATCCTGTTTCTTCTTTCACTTCACGCAAAAGACATTCCTCCGGGGATTCCTGATCCTCTGCATGTCCGCCAACTCCAATCCACTTTCCCTCATTTATATCATTATGCTTTTTTACCCTGTGAAGCATCAGATATTTGCCATTATTTTCTATATAGCATAAAGTCGTTATTGTCATTCTTACACTTCCCTAAACAAAATTACCATACCAAATGTTCTGAGTACCGGGCAACGACACATCCCTGTTGCCAGACAAAACAAACTACTGCAGTGCGGCACGCTTTACCTGGGTCAGTGCCTTCGACACCGCAGGTACTGAAATGATGATTACCGTGATAATGCCCTCTGCCAGTAGATAGCTGTAATTGTATAAGATCGGATATACGGCTGTCAGAGATTTCGGGAAATTATCCGGCATATAGCTCATCCAATAAAGATAACCGCCCAGAGAATGAAAAGCTCCTCTGGCAATTACAGCTATTATGTATCCTTTCAGAAGTCCATGACTCTGTTTTGCAAATAATCCTGCCAGTCCAAGTGCCGCAAATGCAAGTATGTAATCACAGCACACCTGAAAAAATGAAAGTATATAAGGATCCTGGATAAACTGCAGGATTCCGTAAGCAAACCCGGCCATAATACCAGTTCCGACCCCATACCAGTTTGCGATCAGAACAATAAAAAGCATACTGCAAAGAGTGACGCTTCCTCCCCACGGCAGTTTGAAGATTTTCAGATAAGACGTAATAAAAGCAAGTGCAATAGCTACGGCACAGAATACCAGTTGTCTTGTGGTAAGCTTTTTCTTGTCTGAATTCTTCCCTGCAAAATAAATCGCCAGGAAAAACAAAATGATTCCGGCAATAACTGTAATCACATATCCGGCAGTTGTAAGTCCGCCATCAGCAGTTACCATAAAACCAAACATAAAATGACCTCCCTCTTGTTATTAAGTTTGTGTAATTGATTTTATCTGTTGTTCAGATACTAATTTATTATAAAGATTTTTTACATTTTTCGTCAAATTGTTCCTGTTCTCATCTCAGCACGGGGAACCGTTTTGGAGTCGCGCTCCCTGCCGTGCAGACTGGAACCCACCCTAGCTTGTGGCTTTTTACAGTAAAATGGAACCCTGTCGGAAAATTATTTCCGCAGTTTTTCTTCATCCAGCAAGTTTAGTTTTTTTGGCAGAAAGTACAAGTTCTGTTTGCAGAAATGCAAGATTGCAGGCTGTTAAAAATGCATCCATAAGTAAATCGATACTGATCACTAATGCAATTTCCTGCAGAGGGGATTCCTAATTGTGCAAATAAAATGGTATAACAGGATAAACCTCCGCCGGGGATTGGCGGTGTTGCAATTGCCAGAACGTACTGGTTATAATGGAGGTTATGATCCAGACAATGGTTATCTCTGTACCAAAGCTCTGACCAGTACATAGGGATATAATAAAAACTGGATCGCCCCACTTGGCATAAAAATGATTTGTCCGATAGAAACACCAAAGTTAATTAACTTTTTATCTATGCCAAGTGCCTTGCAGCTTTCAATGTTAGTTCCAAAAGCGGCTGATGAGGAGGCAGTAGAATAAGACTGGATATATTTTTCAGGTTACCGGATAAAAACAGATTCATCATGCAGATAAATACAAACAGCGGGATAAGCTTGCTGATATAAGTCATAAGCAGCTGGATCAAAGTATTGATCTGGGAAACTATTTTTGCCATTCCCGATACGGAATCCCCTAACACCAGTGTACCTGCACCACATATACATGCGAGAAAAATGATCTGCAGTGCATTTCCTGTCTGAAATGGAGAGATAATATTGCCTGGAATAATATTCAGTACCATTTGGTAAAGATCCATAATGGCACTTCCTGAAATGTGATTCTTTCCTGAGAAAGATATAAAAAGCCAGGAGATCATCAAACCGGCTGCGATCAGGATCAGAAAGGCAAATGATGTGAACCGGTCAATTTCTGATGCATGCAGAAGAAATTTTTCTGTTGTTTTTTGTATTTAATATCCCCTCGTTTTTATATTTTCCTTATTATAGCCTTATTAATATTTTACGTCAACAGACATGGTATGTCAAAACCGCTTGATATGAGTGTATTTATACCAGTAATATAAAATATATCAGATAAGATATAGTTGATTGAGAGGAACAGGTGAGGTACTTCCAAGAATAAATCCAGAGTTTACAGTCCATACTCCACAATGAAAAAGTTCAAGACAAAGAAATAGCTTTTATTATTTAAAGATTCTTAAAAACGGTACTCAGAAGATTAAAGAAAACACAAAGAGTGATGATACAAAAATTATTGTTTTAACTCAAACCAGAGTCTGTAATAAAGTTTTGTTTTCGAATCAGAAAGATTATCCTGCAATAGATCGGTCAGTTTATTCAAACGTTTAATGAGACTGCTTCTATGAATAAAAAGGGCCTGGGCTGTGGGAGCAATGTTCATTTCGTTTTCAAGGTAGACCTGAAGAGTATGCAGATATTCAGTGTTTTTTCTGGCATCATAGGAAATTACACGACGTAATGCCTCTGTAGTCAATAATTCCCTGGAAATTCTGGTGGTACATTCGTGTAACAGGAATGATACGATATTATTCGTAAAAAAATTCAGAGTCTGGGTACTGTTTTGCAGACTATAATCGGCTTGGATAAGACATTCATCCAATTGTTCCAGTCTGGAAAAAGAATTGCTGATGCCTGCACAGTAATTCATACGTTCCAACATATCTTTGAAGGATAAAAAAGTTCTGGAGGAGTCTTCCTGTTTAGGTATTTTCAGCAAACCTATAATATGCTGATGATAAATAGTTGAGGTCAGAATCTGTGGGACAAAGGAGTATAATGCAGCATGCATGTATTCTTTTGGCATACAGGAGGTTTTATTGGTCTCATGAAGTTTAAAACAATATAATTCTTCGTTATCAGACAAGATCAGTTCTTTTTGTTCATTAGGAGTCAGAGGCTGGTGACGAAGAAGTTTTTGAAGAACGTTATTTTCATAAGTATTAGTTGAACTCACGCTGCGAAGGTGTTTCTCAAAAGCAATCTGGAAAACAGAGAAAAAATAATCGGCAAGGGAAAAATCACTGTCGCGAAAAGGGTGCTCTGTTTCTGTAATAGAAATACAGCCGGTAAAATATCCAAGAGGAAACAGGTTGTTACAATAAGAGCGAAAATTATTATCTTTCAATGAAGAAATATAAGGGACGGAAATACGACGTTCCAAATTACAGACATTTTTTATTGACTCAGTCATATTCGGACGCATGGTATGAGGCGTATTATCTATATGGACTTTTCTTTTTCCGTGAGAGTCAGTTTCCCATACAGTTTCAAAAATAATCGAAAGAGAATGATCAATTACA
>ENA-OPZZ01001760-OPZZ01001760.1-human-gut-metagenome-genome-assembly--contig:-NODE-1760-length-12285-cov-7.644432_pt1 | contig 12285 bp, 9 predicted proteins | sample MGYA00242487_ERZ504511 | MGnify/ENA primary metagenome ERZ504511 (study PRJEB26092, sample SAMD00036241) | human gut metagenome | host: Homo sapiens | study: EMG produced TPA metagenomics assembly of... | reverse complement strand
CATCTGTGCGGAAAGAACTCGGAGATATCCGTAAGGAACAGGAAGAGAAACGTAAGAGGCCGGACAGACGGAAAAATGCCAGAGAGAGCAGGAAGAAACGTAAGAATATGAAAACGAAAGGCAGGTATAAAATGGATTTAACAAATATGATTTCAAATGGAACAGAAGAAACACAGGTTCCGGAACAGAAGCTGACAAAGGAAGAATATGCAGCTAAGAAACAGCAGGAAAGGGAAGAAGTATGGGCCGAGGTAGATGCACAGGCACAGGACGTGTTCCAGAAGGGAGAAAAACTAAAGGGATTTCTCGATTTTATGGCAGAGTGCAATACCCAGCGTACCCCGAATCTACTTTTGATCTATGGACAGAGGCCGGATTCCAAAGTGGTAAGGTCTTATGAACGCTGGAGGGAAGAACACCGTTCGGTCAGAGCCGGGGAGCATGGCATGACTTATATGATCTCCACCGAATATGAAAAGGATGGGGAAACCAGAAGGGGATATACGATTGGAAAAGGATTTGATATCAGCCAGATGACCGGGAAACCATTGGAAGAACGACCACAGCGAACTCTGCCGGAACTGATCGAGGCGGTCTTAAAAGATCAGCCGGTACGTGTGCAGATTGAAGATACCCTGCCGGAAGGAATTCAGGCACAGTACAATTCCAGATACCGGACTGTCTTTATCCGAAATGGGACGAGTGAAGTGACGACCTTCCATGCACTGAACCGGGAACTGGCATGTGCAGCGATGGACCAGCATACCGGAACTTACAGCAGACAAAAAGTGAATGCACAGGCGTATTGTACAGCCTATGTGATAGCCAGACGTTATGGGATCGATGTATCCGGATTCAATCTGGAGCGTATTCTCGATGCCCATATCCTTGCAGGCCTTGTTGGCGATCTCGATGACCTCCAGCACGCGGTCCTTCTTGACCCGGTCGCAGGCTTCCCGCAGGGAAACGTGGGTGGAAACGTGCACCACGCGCAGGTCGTGATGAGCCAGCATCATGGTGTACTTTTTGGTGTGGGTGTAGGTGGCGTAGATCTCGGTATGGCCGTCAAAGTGGGTGTAGCCGTCCGACTTTTCGCCGTGGTAGTACTCCAGTGCCTTGTTCATGGCTTCCTTGTTCAGGGCGTTGGTGCAGGTGGCATCCACCTCACCCGCCATGGCCAGCTCAATGACCTTTTTCACGCACTGGAAGGCTGCGTTGCCGCCCTCCACGCTGACCTTTGCTATCTCAAACTTGCTGATGTCCTCGATCAGATCCAGATGCAGCACGTCGATGGTGCCGGGGGTGAACAGGGCATCCGACACCTTCTCGCAGCGGTGGATGACGATGTCCTCGCGGCCAACGAACTTCTTGGCCTGCTCCATCACCTTCACATCGCCCACCACGATGGGGCGGCAGTAGCTGTACTGCTCCGGGTCAGCCAGAGCCTTGATGGTGATCTCCGGGCCGGAACCGGCGGGATCGCCCATGGTAATACCGACAATGGGTTTATTCATAGCAGCCTTCTCCTTGCTTCAGTGCGTTTCAGTGCAGACCCTTGGCCTCGTTCTCTGCCAGAACCTTCTTGATGGCCTCCATGCCCTCTTCCGGCACATAGTTGAAGGGTGCGCGGCACTTGCCAACGGGGTGACCCTGCAGGGCAACGGCGGTCTTGATGATGGTGTTGGGGTTGCCGTACTTGAAGGTCTGCTGCAAGATGGCAATGGCGTCCTGTGCAGCCTGTGCGCCCTCCAGATCTCCGGCCTTGAAGCAATCGTAGATCTTGGCAACGGTCTCCGGCCAGATGTTGGCGCGGCCTGCAATGCCGCCTGCGCCGCCCTCTTTCAGGCAGGTCAGGATGGCGCCGTCGTTACCGGCCAGAATGGCAACTTCCTTATCCAGCTCGCGGGTCAGGCGGATGTAGGCCTTCAGGTTCTCGATATCGCCGCTGGAATCCTTTGCGCCCACGATGTTCTCCACGTCACGGCACAGTGCCTGCACGGTCTCGGGCAGCAGCTTGTTGCCGGTGCGGGCGGGGATGTTGTACAGGATGATGGGCAGGTTCACAGCCTTTGCCACAGCGGTGTAGTGGTCGTACAGCTCCTTCTGGGAGGCCAGTGCAAAGCTGGGGGTGATGATGGACAGTGCGTCTGCGCCCAGCTCCTCGGCACGCTTGCTCAGGCGGATGGTCTCGGCGGTGGTGATGCAGCCGGTGCCTGCGTAGACCGGTACGCGGCCCTTTACCTGATCGATGACAGTGGCAAGGATCTCTTCCTTCTCCTGGAAGGACAGGGCGTAGGCTTCGCCGTTGGTGCCCATGGGGAAGATGCCGTGCACGCCGCCTGCCAGCAGGCGCTCCACCTGCTCGCGCAGAGCCTGATGGTTGACCGTCTGCTCAGGGTCGTTATTCATGGGGGTGATTACGGGAGGGATGATGCCCTTGATATCGCTGGTCTTCATAAGTCTTTACTCCTTTTCTGTTACATGATTTCCTGATACAGCTTGCGTGCGTCGTCGGCGGTAACGGGGCGCATATTGTTCACCAGCAGGCGCTGTACCTGCATACCGGCGTTGACCAGACCTTCCAGATCCTCGGCAGGCACGCCAAACTCCTTGAGGCTGGTGGGGATATCCAGATGCTTGACGATGTGCTCCAGACGGGCGATCATCCATGCAGTCTTTTCCTCCACGGTGGTGCAGGTCTTTTCCTCGTGGCAGCAGCGGTCGTAGGCGGCAGCCAGACGCTCGCGCACGGCGGGGTGCTCGCTGTTGAAGCGCATGACCGGTGCCAGCAGGATGGCGTTGGACACGCCGTGTGCAATGTGGTACTTGCCGCCCAGCGGGTAGCTCAGTGCGTGCACAGCGGTGGTGCCGGAAGCGGTGATGGCCAGACCGCCGTAGTAGGCTGCGATCTGCATCCGGTTCTTCTCTGCCATGGCCTCGGGGTCATCGCAGGCTTTTTCGATGTTGTTCAGGATCAGGTCCAAGCCTTCCAGTGCGTACAGATCGCTGAAGGGGTTGGCCTTGTTGCTGGTAAAGCACTCGATGCAGTGTGCCAGCGCATCCACGCCGGTAGCGGCCGCGATCTTGCGGGGCAGGTTCTTGATCATACGGGCGTCCAGAATGACGTAGTCCGCGATCATGTTCTCGTTGACGATGCCCACCTTCAGCTCCTTTTCGGGCACAGCCACGATGGCGTTGGGGGTGACCTCGGCGCCGGTACCGGCGGTGGTGGGGATCAGCACAATGGGCACGCACTTCTGTGCCATGCCGGGGTTATCCAGCAGCTCCTTCACGCCGTAGGCGTCGGTCACCAGCACGCTTGCCAGCTTGGCAGCGTCCATCACAGAGCCGCCGCCGCAGGCCACGATGAGGTCTGCACCGGAGACCTTGAACTCGTCCACCAGCTTCTGCACAGCCATGTAGCTGGGCTCCGGGGGCAGCTCGTCCAGCACATAATACTCTGCGCCGGAGGCCTTGACAGCCTCTTCCGGCAGGGCGAACAGGCCAGCGCCCTCAATGCCCTTATCGGTGAACATGGCTACCTTTTTTGCGCCGCGCGCCTTGATGATGGCGGTGATATTGTCCATAGCGTTCTCGCCGCCGTAAACTGCGTGCGGCATTTTAAGATTGTACTGGGTCAACATACTGATCAACCTCCTGAATGATGTTCTGATCTATAAAAAGGATAGAAATTCCGAAAAGCTTTTTCAGCGGCTCTGGGCTGCGGTGGGGTTATACAGACCCACAGTCTCCCGCTTTGTGCCCAGAACGTCCTGCTCCGAGAAGCGGACGTACTTGATGCCCTGCCGGGTGCGGGCAGCGTAGGCCAGATGCAGCATGCCGTCCCGTCCCTGCATCAGGTAGGGGTACTCGTACTGCTTGTTGTTGGTCTTGTTCTCATCGCCCATGTAGCCCTCGCCGCGCTCCATCCAGCGGATGATGGGGAAGGTCAGGCCGCCGTCCTCCGAGAGCGCCACCGCCACCGGGCAGCGCAGGCCGGGCCATGCAGCCTTGCCGGGCACGGGGTTCGGGGTGCAGGTGGGGTTATAGGCAATGGCGATGCGGCCGCTCTGCAGCTTGACCGCGCTGATGCTGGAGTTGTTGTTGGGCAGCGGGGTGGGTGCGGGCACCGTCCAAGTCTCGCCCCAGTCAAAGGACTCGCTGCGGTGGATGCGGTAGGCCTCGCGGTTGCGCATAAACGCCACCAGATGCCCCGGTTCCAGCTCAATGACATTGGCATGGACATGGCCGTTGCTGCCGGGCATCATGACCATGCGCCAAGTTTTACCCTCATCGTCCGAAATGCGGAAGGCGGTGGGGTCGCCGGACAGACCCTCGGCAGAGTCGGTGCACAGCCAGTTGGCAAAGATCCAGCGGCCGTTGGACACCACCTGAATGGGCTGGCGGCAGAAGGTGCCTTCCTCCGGGAACACGGTGGTGTAAGCGCCCCATGTCTTGCCGCCGTCGGTGCTCTTCTGGCAGCGCACCACGGCGGTGAACTGCATATTGTCCTTGCCCTCTACACGGTCCAGCTGGGCGGTGTACATCGCCCACACGGCGTTATCCGGGCCGTAGAACAGCGAGGGGTTCTGCTCGCTGCGGGTGGGGTCGCCGGAGATATCCACCGGCTCCAGCCACTTGGTACCGTCATGCGGCAGCACCGAGCAGATGATGTGCACATCTGCGCTGCCCTCATAAGTACCGGCGAACCAGCAGCAGAGCAGATCACCGTTGGGCAGCTCCACCATGGCAGGCGCGTGGGCGGTGGGCCAGCCGCCGGTGGGCAGCAGGGCCTCCAGCGTGCCCATCTCCTCGTTCTCGTACACGGTGCCGTCCCAAGTCAGGCCGGGCAGTTTTGCATAGGTCATGGTCGTTCTCCTTCTGTTACATTTATCTTCTGTTCCAGCCGCAAAGGGCTGTCTGCTTCCATTTTCAATGCTTTGCAATGCGGTCTGCCAGCTCCACCAGCAGATCCTCCTGCCCAAAGCCGCCGGACTTGGTAATAACGTAGCGGGTGCGCCCCTGATAGGCGAACCGCGCCAGCACGATGCCGCTTTCCAGTTCGCACACCGGTTCCAGCTCCCGTGCGCCCACGCTATTCATGCATTGCAGCAGGGTGTCGCCGCCGGTGAGCAGCAGCGTACCCAGATGTTCGCTGCCGAACAGCGCCCCGAACATCTGCCCGACGCTGCCGGAAATGCCCACCCGCAGACCGTCCAAGTCAATGCCCCGGGCGGCGGCGTAATCGGCGGTAAGCTGGTTGCCCCCGGCGTCATTGGTTTCAATAATGCAGCGGGGGTTTGCTGCCAGCATGGCTTCAATTTCAGCCAGCGCAGCCTTGCCGTCGGCGCTTGCCCAGTAGCCGGGTTCCAGCTTCTGCCGGGGGGTCAGCCGCAGGCGGGTAAAGCCTGCCTTTTCGGCGGTGTCCATCTGCCGCAGGGTGATGGGGTTCACGCTGCCGCAGAGCACCAGCAGCCGGGGGTCCAGCTGCGGGACTTCCACCACGCTGCCGTCCGAAAGCCCCAGCAGCTCCGGCAGAAAGGCAGCAAAGCCTGCGCAGCCTGCCAGCACCGGGGGCGTTCCATTCTGGAACAGCTGTCGCCCGGCTGCTTCAAGGTCTGCGGCGGTGGCAGCGTCATACACCAGAATGCCGGTCTTGTCCGATGCCGTCTCACCGGGGCGCAGGTTCTGTGCGGGCATGTCGGTCTGCAAATGGATCAGCTTTGTCACCTCGGCGCAGCGCACCGGTTCGAAGGGGTCGATGCCGAAGGGGCTTTCGTTCACCGGCACACCGTCGATGTAGTGGACGCCCTTTTTTGTGGTGCGCCCGATCTGCGGGAAGGCCGGCAGAAAGGGCAAATTGCGTGCGCCGCTTGCTTTGAGCAGGGCGGCGAGTTCTGCGCCGATGTTGCCGCGCAGGGCGGAATCCGTCTTTTTATAGATGCAGCCCACGCCGTTTTCCACCGCGCTGCGGGTCAGCCTTGCAACTGCCTCGGCAGCCTTTGCGGCGGACAGATGCCGCGTTTCGGTATCCACCACCAGCACGGTGCTGCTGCACGCGGAAAGGTCTGCCTGCCCCACCACGACCTGCGTGGGGATGCCGTGTGCCGCAAGCTGTACGCCGGTGTCCAGCGCACCCGTAAAATCATCTGCAATCATCAGCAGGCGAAGCATTCGTTCGTGCCCCCTCACTTGTTTTTGTGCTTTCATTATGCCGTATCCGCCGCGGGAATGCACTCGGCGCAAGCAGGAAAAGTGTTTCATTTTAGCACGTTTTCAATTTTCTTTTTGTTTTGTTGGCAAAAACGTTCTATTTTGAAACCGCATTCTGTTTTCTTTTTGAACCAGACCGTTTATAATAGTTTCAAAGAGAAACACGGAGGGACGTTTTATGGTCGAGACTCACACCCGCATTCTGGGCATTGCCCCCTACGACGGAATGCGCACCGCCATGGAGCAGGCGGCGCAGGCCTACCCCAACGTTGAGCTGGAGGTGTACACCGGCGATCTGGAAGAGGGACAGGCCATCGTGCAGCGCATGGCCCCCAACAGCTACGACTGCATTATCTCCCGCGGCGGCACCGCCACCCTGATCCGGCAGGTGACCGACTTGCCGGTGGTGGATATCCATATCTCGGTGTATGATGTGCTGCGCACCATGAAACTGGCGGAGAACTACACCAGCCTGTACGCCATCGTGGGCTTTCCCAGCATCACCGAACCCGCCCACACCCTTTGCAGCCTGCTGAACTTTGATCTGGACATTCTCACCGTCCGCAGTGCCGAGGAGGTGCGCCACACCTTGGAGCGGCTCAAGCAGGGCGGCTACCGGATGGTGGTCTGTGATATGGTCACCCACACCATTGCCCGGGAGATGGGCTTTGACGCCTTCCTGATCACCTCCGGCATCGAGAGCCTGCACAGCGCCATCGATCAGGCGGTGAACATCAGCACATGGTTCGGCCAGCTGCGGCAGGAGAACCTGTTTCTGCGCAGCATCACGCAGGAGCAGGGCGGCAGAGTGGTGGTGATGGAGCCAGACGGCAGCCTGCTCTATAATAATATGAAGGACATCTCCCCGGAGCTGCACCGCTGTTTGCAGACCCATCTGCGGGAGATCCCTGCCACGGGCAGCTTAAAGTTCTACTACACCGAGCGTAGCCAGCTGTACAGCATCACGGCGCAGGTGCTGCTGATGAACAATGTGCAGCGGTATCTGTTCTACTGCGTGCCCTCCCGCATCCCGCTGCATTCCAGCCGCCCGGGGCTGCGGACGCTGAACCAGGGCGAGTGCGAGTATCTTTTCTCCAACAGCTTTTACAGCCTGAGCGGTGCCATGGGCACGCAGGACGCCGAGATCAACGCCCTTGCCGCCGTGCGCCAGCCCCTGTTCATCTGCGGCGAGCCGGGCACCGGCAAAGAGCAGATCGCCCGCTACCTCTACCTGCACAGCGCACTGGTAAACCGCCCCCTCGTGGTGGCAAACTGCGCTTTGATGAACGATAAATCATGGGATTTTCTGCTCAACCACTATAACTCGCCCCTGAACGCCAACGGAAACACAGTCTACTTCCAGAACTTTGAGGCCATCCCGGAACAGTGGAGCGCCGAACTGCTGGCTGCCATCGAGGAGACCGGTCTTGCCCGCCGGGTGCGGCTGCTGTTCTCCCGCTCGGTGCGCCCGGAAGAGCCGGTCTCGCCGGTCACCCGCCGCTTTATCGAGCGGTTGGGCGCGCTGACGCTGGAACTGCCCCCGCTGCGCAGCCGCTCGGACGAGATCCCGTCCCTTTCCAGTTTGTACCTGAACAGCCTGAATCTGGAGCTGGGCAAGCAGATCTCCGGCTTTGATCCCCGCGCCATCGAGATGCTGCGGCAGTACCCGTGGCCGAACAACTACACCCAGTTCAAAAACCTTCTGCGCTCCCTTGCCACCCTGACGAACGGCCCCTACATCCGCAGCAGCAGCGTGGCAGACCTGCTCTCCAAGGAGCGCAGTCTGCGCAGCGCCCCGGCAGCCCACCCGGCGGCAGTGGTCAGCACCGACACCTCCCGCACGCTAGAAAGCATCATCGGCGAGGTGGTGCAGCAGACGGTAGCCGCCCACGGCGGCAACCGCGCCGCCGCCGCCCGGCAGCTGGGCATCAGCCGCACGACCCTGTGGCGGTATCTGGGTAAAATTGAAGCCGGGGAGCCTACCGACCCCACCTGATGCTTTTGACCCTCAACGGGTTCGTTTTCGGTGCTTCATACGGAGCACCGAAAGAGCGTTTTTCAAAAACGTGCAGCCTGCATCCATCGGATGCAGTTCAAGGGCTTGGGTGTTCCCCAACAAGTATTTTGCAACGCAAAAATGGTATATATATACGTGTGAAGACACCTCTTGTTAGCACTATGAGGCTGCTCAAAACGCCTCCCAAATTTGACAATCATTTTGCAAGAATGATCGTCCGTTTTCAAGCTCAACTTGAAGCAGACGGTTGTTTTTCTGCTCGGAAAAGTTCCGAGTTTGCATTCCGTTGCAAACAGAACGAGCTATCCAGCCCTCTCTTTTTACCAAGGTTTCCATCATTTTTTCTTGCAAGCTGCCGAAAGTAGCCTGTTTTCAAAAATTCCTGTTGACACGGCTCAATTTTTGTGGTAATCTATTCCAACAATTTAATATAACATATTTACTTAGAGTTCCAGCTCGGCTCCCGAAGGAGCCGGAGCAAGTTTTTGACTTTCTTATCGCTACATAGCAAACCCGAACCAAGGCCATCCCGGAAAGGATGGTCAGGTTCAGGTTGTTGTGTGGCGATTTTTTTATTGCCAAATCCAGCACCGCACCTTGAAAACCGCATGACCGTCTGCATGGGATACACGGCGATGACCCCGCAAGGGAGAGCCGGAAAACGCCGCCGGAAGGGGGCAGGAAAGCCATGCAGGGAGAACGGCGCACCCAATATCAACTGGTCAAAATGGCCAACTGAAAAAACGGACGAGCTAACGGGCAGGGATTCGCAAATCTTTGCCTGTCAGCTTGCCCGGAGCAGGAGCGCAGAGGGGTGCGGGTCGCCTGCGGCGACCTCAAAAGGCCACCGGCCTTTTAAAGCACCGACCGAGCCGACAGGCGAGACCAGCTCTTTGCAAGGGTCAAAGGTGAAACCCTTGCCCAGTGATATGATGCTGTGCGTCATATACTACTGGGTATTATCTGGCGCAAAATGGAAAAAGCCATCACAGTTAATGGCCATTCTTCTCGTTTTATGATAGATGCCTAATGATGTTTCCAGTAGGAACCAGAATACTCTTTTGCCGCAGTCAGATTATTCGGATGCTCATACAAAAGCACATACTGCGCATAGCTTGCATCCTGTGCAAAACCGTCCATGTAAAATTTGTTCATATCCTGAACCGGAGGCTTGGCGCTGGCGGTATTGTAAAGCGTTACTTTGTTCGTATCCGATTCACCCAAATCACCGATTTCAAACGTCAACCCGCCATCTATGACGGTCAGTTTTCCATTCAGTGGTGAGCCCTCCTCTGCAAGACGGGTCACAAAAGAGTTCTGTACGCGGTATATCTTTCCGGAATAGTCAGACATCAAAACGTGTGCTGCACCAAACTCTCCATAATATTTTGTGTCCGGTCTCTCCTGATACTCCCGCATAAAATTCTCATACAGGCAATTCTCCCGGTACACATCATCCGAATCACCCAGTTGTTCCGCTTTTCCGCGGAGTCTCTGCTGTTCCAATGCTTCCTGCCAACCCAAAAGGGCACGTTCCAGATGCATTGCCTGTGTTCCCAACACATTTTCAAGCTGTTCCGGTTTTGTTTGATACAGCTCAATCAACTGCGGCAAAAACTCGTCCTGAAAGGTCTGGAGTTGTAAGGAACTGAACGGATTCTGTTTTCGGATCGCCGTCAGAAGTCGTTGCGTTTGTACATCTGCTCCAGTAAAGTTGCAGGTTTTCAACAAATACTGACAAAGCATTTGCATATTGCCGATATTATCCGTAATGTCGATCCCAATGATTGAAATTTTATCTGCATCTTCCCTGCCACTGTTCCAATCCGCGATCCATTGATACAGTTCATAGTCCTCTTTGGAGCTTGTGCAACGGTCAAGCCAGTCGGAAAAGGAAAGCCTCCCCTGCACCGTTTCATTCTCAAGAAATGTCGTGGCGTATCCGGCTTCCTCTACAAAAACACGCACGCCTTTTTCTTTTACCAGGTACTTGAACAGAACATTGCGGAATTGCTGATATTCTGTGCAGCGATGTGTTTCTCCAAAGAGATAGACCTGCGCATCATCATAGCGGAGCATTTTGGAAATGCCCGCACCGGTAGAGAGATCAATCTTTTGGGATTTTCTCGGGTATAATTCCCCAAAAGTCAAAAGAATGGTTAAAAAAAGAAGCGCACAAACAAAAACTTTTTTCACAAAAAGTGTCTCCTTATGAAAATCAAAGGCGTTTGATTTCGTCACAATCATCGGCCAATATCTACTTATCCGAAATCCAGCAGATGATTTTTAACTGCAATTGTTTCCATTGTTTTACTTTGTTAAGTTTATCGCACCTACACACTCCTGTCAAGCGGCAGTACTGCGTTCAGAAAGACTAGGGGCTTGTGTAAATCCTGCGAGGGATGGGAAAGTTTCAAGACCAAGAAGGAGGCGCAGGAGCGAAAGATCACGGTCGAGAAAGAACTGCTGGATGGCACCTTCCTCGTCCCCGACACCATGACGGTGGAGGAAATGCTGTACAAGTGGATTCCGATCCAGTCCACCAAGCACAAATGGTCCCCCAAGACCTACACCCAGTCCGTGGCGATGGTGCAGAACCTTATCGTGCCGTATATCGGGAAACGGAAGGTGCAGGAACTGCGAACCTACGACATCGAGAAGTTCTATGCCATCCTTGCCAAGACCCCCTGTGGGCAGTATGTGCACGGTGTGAAGCAAAAGCTTTCCGAGAAGCAGAAAAAGCGGCTGCTGTCCAGCACCTCTATCCACGAAGTCCACACGCTGCTCAAGACCGCATTCTCCTATGCGGTGGAATGGGACTTGATCCACAAGATTCCTCTGCCCCGTGATGCCCCCAAGGTCAATATCGAGGAACGCACCATCTGGGACGAGAAAACCATGCTGGCAGCGTTGCAGACCATCGAGAATCCTGCCCTGCATCTGGCGGTGCACATGAGCATGATCCTTTCGCTCCGTGAGGGCGAAATTCTCGGCTTGCAGCCGAGTGATCTGGACTTTGATGCCGCCGATGGGCGTGGCACCATCTCGGTCAGCAAGACCATGCAGCGAGCCAACAAGGACGCTCTGGAAAAGCTCGATCCAAATCAGGTCTACTACACCTTCCCGAACAGGCGTGAGGGCAGCAAGTCCTCCCTCATCCTGAAAAAGCCCAAGACCAAGAAGTCCAACCGCATCCTGTATATGACCAAGCCTCTGAAAGCCGAGCTTCTGGCATGGCTTGAAAAGCTCAAACAGGACGAGCAGAACGCCCCAGAGAAGTACAGCAACTGCGGGCAGCTGTTCCGGCTCCCGGACGGCTTGCCCATCGCACCGGAGCTGCTGACAAAGTGGTACCGCCTGTGGAGAGCCGAGCACCCGGAGTTTGAACAGATCGTGTTCCACGGCCTGCGGCACTCCAGTGCCACCTACCAGCTCTTGCAGTCGGACGGTGACTTCAAGTCGGTGCAGGGCAACACAGGTCATGCAACGGCATCTGTCCTGATGGACACCTATGCCCACACGCAGGACAAGCCCCGGTTGGAGCTGACCGAGAAGATCGAAGCGAACTTCTATTCCCAAGACCTGACCTCGGCAGCATCCCAGCCCCGGCAAAATGAAAAGCCGGCGGCAACAAAAATCTCCGGCAGGGAGATCCTTGAAGCCATCCGGCTGATGGACGCAGACGAACGCAGAGAATTGACGAGAGCCTTGTTCGCCTAAAATTTCTTCTTTTTATGCAAAGGAAAGCAGGCTATGCAAACCTTGCGCAGAAAAGCCCCCGATTCTGGCAAATGTGCAAACGGTGTGCAGAAAGTGTGCAGCCGCTTTCTTACATAAAAAAGAACGCCAAATCTTACGATTTGACGTTCAATATCTGGTGCACCTCCAGGGACTCGAACCCTGGGCCCACTGATTAAGAGAGCAAGCTGCCGGTTCGTCTCAATTCATGAAAGTTTCGAGTCATCGTTGCTTTTGAACAAGACGACGTGATTTTTCACCCGGCAATTTCTGCGCCCTTTGTCGAATTTTGCAGCGAAAAGCACCCTTTGCACGTT